>ENA-OSEO01003620-OSEO01003620.1-sediment-metagenome-genome-assembly--contig:-NODE-3620-length-17778-cov-67.228970_pt1 | contig 17778 bp, 6 predicted proteins | sample MGYA00237883_ERZ534232 | MGnify/ENA metagenome assembly ERZ534232
CTGATAAGTTCAGCCCGCCGCCTCAGATTGCGCTTCAGCCGGCACTGTCCGGGGTTTGAGGCTTTTATCCGGGTGTACTCCCGGCTCTCCGCCGCGGCATAGACAAGGCCGGACGGCGCTGAAAGAGAAACAACAGGATGAGTGCGCCTTTTTTCCCTCTTTTGGGAAGTTTTTTTTGTCAGATTGTCAAAGAACAGCAGGCATTATCATCCCGGCGGAGGAATTGTTACCGCCGCAAGGGTCACAAGCCGGTAATTTTTTTTAAACACGGGTACAAATCTGCCAAGATCTATTACACGTCACGGATTCAGGGTGCTTCCTTTTCTTTCAGAAGTTCTTTTTTCAGCAATGGATTGCCGATATCATCGGCCTCGCTCAAATCACGCCGTATATCAGAAAGCTTTTTGCGATAGTTTTCAACAGTTTCTTTAGTGGAGACCTCACCGGATGAGAACGACAGAACTTCATTTTCCGGATTTTCGGCAGCTTTTACAAGTTCTGTTACATGGTACTCCTGATAAGGAGTACCTAGAAGGTATGAAATATAAAGTAACCCTTTTGAATGAGAAAAATACTTTGTCACACCATTATAGCGTAAGGTCCACATTTGACCTTCTCTTCTGAAAATATTTTCAGTCTTGGTGCACTCGGGTGCAACAAACGGCCGGCAACGAAGTTCGATATAATCAATTGCTTCAAGACATTCATCGGACAAACATTTTTTCTGCTGCCACTCTTCTGTTCTTTCGTTTTTGATCAGTAACTTATTAAGATCATCAAGTGCCCTCACCGCTCTTTTACAGAATTCTATTTCTTGTTGTTGTTGCCTGTTCTTTACAGATTCAATCACATCCTCCTGCAACTTCGGCAGCAATTGACTGAACTGAACCTCCTCCCGAAAATTTCGCTGATAATTTTCTTGCTCTATTTCATATCTCCGTTGACAGTTGGCCGGATCTCGTGGAAAAAGCTTGGCAGGCAGGCAAAATTCATGGGCCAAAAGGAACTGCCTCAACTCTGCAACATCAATTTCAAAATCTCCAAACTTGGTGGAGCGGGTTGATCCTTTGATTTGATATCCATGGGCTGAACGATAGTCTGTAAACGTTTTGGCAACCTCCCAGTCGAGCCGGGTTGATTTCTTTTTTCCCGGCATATATATCTTCAATGAAGGTTTACTATAACTTATCCAGGCAAGGACAAAAAGTAAACTGTATGCGCTTCGCCCCAGCGGACTAGAAGGCGGCATATCTTTCTCGGGCACAATTTCCCTGAGGAAGATAAAAGACCTCTTGTTGTTAGAATATATCGGATCTTTATCTAAAGCCTCAATCAGTTCTTTTACTGAAATTCTGTCGGAAGTGGCAGCTTCAATGTCCTGTGAAATTTCTTCAGATTCAACCGGCCACCACTTTGACAAAAGATTTTCTTTATCCAAAGGCCATTCGTTTTCCTGTTCCAGCCATTTCTTCATCTCGTCCCGGTGGACAACAAACATCTTCTGTTTTTGAGAAGGTATATTATCCTGATCAGGAAGGATGTCTGTCTCGAAATGAGCAATCATACCTCCTGTCAATATATAAGGTATCAAACCTGGCTTTTTCTGTTCCTTGGTTCTTTTGACGTTCCTTGATCGTTCCCATTCAATCATCAAGTCAGAAGATTCTCCAACAGTCATTACGGTAATATGGTTATTGATAATTTCATCTTCGAGCAGGATTTTGAATATATTTTGAAGATTATTTTCGTTTGGATACCTAAGGAGAGCAATTTGGTTAATATGGAGTGCAGGAGGTAGACAACCAATTTTAGCAAGTTCAATAATGGAAAGAGGTTCTATGCTAAGAGGAAGTATATCATGATACTTTTTTGGTAATGACATGATTGAAAATTATATCTGGATTTTTTTTCGTATTAACGCATTGTTTGGTTAATTTTAAAGATTTAGCCACTATTGAATCAATGATTTGATTAAGGCGTCCTGGGCATCGGAGTAAAACTGAATGTTGACTTTTGTAGCCATGTCGTCCGAAAGTTCAAAAAGCTGCTTGCGAGCTGATACAGGGATGAGAACAGTTTCGGCACCCTTTTCGATCGCAAGTTCAATAGCATTTATCGCATTGCTGAGCGTATCGATGGACCCGCCGAGGTTGATTGCCCCGACAAGAATCAGACCGCCCCGCAAACTTCTTTCCAGCAACCCGCTGCAGAGAGCAATCATGACCGGCAGGCTTATCCCAGTCCCGCTCTTATCATTGTCCATCGCCCTCAGCTGAATGGAAAATTCATGGCCTCGCGGGTCCCGGTCTCCGACCAGCTCTTTTGCCCTTGTATAAACATTCTGCTCCGCATATCGGACGCTTTCCCGAAACGCCGGCGGGACCGGATGGTTCAAAATTTTCACCCCGCTTCCCAGCCCAGTTGTCACCTCAATACGGTATAGGCTCGCACCTGCTTCTGCACTTCCCGTGCTGATCGCCCAGACCTGTCCGGGAGGCAAAGGATCAGTCTCGATCTGGTCCTCACTGTGCAGTTCCGGCGTTGCGACGAACTGCTCTACCCCGTCTTCCCCGATTGTATAGCTGAAATGGGTATTCCTGAACTCCGTCTTCAAACATTTCTTCTGCTGTTCCTTCACCCTCCGCCGGCATTCCAGAGCGAGTCGGATCATTTTTTCCAGTTCCCCGTCAGGGATAGGCATTTCCGGATCCGGATAGAGAATCTTGATCAGGCCGCTCAGGGTCTTATTGACTGCTGTAATATCCCGACCAGACAGTGCGCCGCCAAAGTTCACCCGTCCCTGGAGCGCGGCGACCCTGCTGCCGTTGCGTAACTGATTCCAGCATTCCGAGAGAAAATCGCTCACCAGGCCGAAATGATCGGTAAAATGCTCATTGGGATTCAGTTTGGGAAAATCCCAGCCAGGCAGATACGCGTGCAGGCGATCCATAAACGCCGTATCATTGCGCATTTCCTGAGGCAGAGGGGAAAGCAGATGCCCGATACGCTGCTGCTGCTCAATATCCATATCAAAGTTTCCCACCATGACAATACCACCCGATGCTCTGATGGAATCCTTGCCCCGGGAAAACTCTCCCGACTCCATATACCCTTTCAGGATGTTCACGCCGTCATTCTGGTCAAAGGAAACACCGGAGATCTCATCAAAACAGACCACATCATACTGGCAGACCAGGCCTCGCTGACCGGTGCCCATATGAACAAACATCTTGGCCACTGTTGCCTTGCCGCCGGAAATCAGATGGGCATAGGGCGAAATCTGCTGGAAAAGGTGACTCTTGCCCGTTCCCCTGGGACCGAGTTCAACCATGTTGTAATTGCGCTCCACAAAAGGAACCATGCGCAGCAGGGCCACGGCCTGGCCTCTCTCCGACAAGGCTCCAGGTTCCAGCCCGATGCTGCGCAGCAGGAGTTGCTTCCACTCCTCCAAAGTAAAATGGCTGCGCGCCTTGGTGAACACCTGCAGGGCGTCCGCCTTGGAAAGCTGGATAGCCCGCAGGCCGTCGATGGCAAACGGCCGCCCGCCTCTTTCCTGGGCAATGGCGCTGTCATAACTCAGGGTGACTTCGGCGTAAAATCCGTCGGTCAGCATTCGTTCATGGTTTTTCACCAGGTGGTCATCAACCCGCACATCTTTCAGAGCCAGGCTTGGCAGTTCAGCCACAAAACAGTCATTTTTTGCATCGAGCCGTGCCTTGACAATGTCAATGAGCTTGACCGAGCCTTCATCCCTCGCCCTGGCCTTGAACAGCTCCTCTGTCCCTGTGCGTACCGTCCTTTCCGACAGCTGCCGCTCAACAATGGCAAGCCCTTCATTGATTTCAGTATCATCGATGCTTGCACAATATCGGCCCAGCATGAACTCCACCACATAGGTCGGCACCGGGTATTGCCGGCTGTATTTGCGTACCAGATCCTTGCGCACAAGGTACCCCTCAAAAGCCTCAGCAATCAGTCTGTCCAGACTATCAAGTTCCATATTATTCTCCGCCAATGATGGTGGCCTGCCTGGCTATGACAGCGCCGGCAGCGTCAACAAGCACAACAACCGCCGGCGAACCCTCCAGACTGTCGTCAATGACGAACAGGCTGGCATCACCTTGATTGCCAAGGTTTTTCGCCTGCACTTTTGCCGGGTCCGGCTCGTTGACTTTCATGCGAATGTCCACGGTCATGGACGGATCGCCGTTTTCAACCACGACACGACAGCGCAACCCTGTCCATTTGACTGCGGCAATAGTGGCCATCCTGGCGCCGGTTCCACCGTCACCGTGAATGACGATGAAAGGAACCAGACATTCCTGGATGCTGACCCCGCCGTGAGCATACTCATTCCCTTTGCCGAAACAGGCCACTCCCGGCCCCACGGCCACATAGTGATGAGGATTCCAATGCCACGGCACCACTGGACAATCCACTTTGGCACCTTCCTTGATAGCGGCGCACCGAGCCCAACGACTTTCGGTCAGGTATTTGGGCAGGGCAACAGCCGGCAAGCCGCCGGGAACCAGGAGCCAGCCGTGATCGGTGATAATCCGGATTTCCTTCCAGCCAGCCGCGAAAAGCCCTTGTAGCCGCTCAAATAAAAGATCAAGCTGTTCATTCACTCGGCAAGCAAGCCTGGCCTGCAGAGAGTGCCCCAGTTTGTCCAGTTCGCCCTGTTCGGTCCAGGCCATGCCGGTCGGGTCTCCGGTTTCTTCCGCTGTCAGATACGGAACCTTGCTCTCCGCGAGCAGTTTGCGAAATCGATCAACAGACAGGGGTTTTCCAGTCCTGGTAACGATGGGCAGAAAGGTTTCTTCGGCAGTATCACCACTGAGCTCTCCTGCTACAGGAGAAACGGCCGGTTTGGCGGTCGCCGTCACTGTAGGAAGCGCGGTCCAGCGGCTTGACATCTGCGCCGTCCACCCCTGTAAATGTATTTTTTCAAGCAGCCGACAGGCGGCATCCCAGCGCAGACCATCGGCAAAAACGACCACGCAGCCTTTCCCTACTGATAATTTCTCGATGGCCTTGTGGTCTGGCAGGGGCTCCTTTTCAATGAGTTGCTGAAAGTGCAGGGCGCTTTTTTCAAGCCAGGGCAGGTAGCAGCACCTGAGCGCTGCCTGCATCGCCTGGCTGTCCGCACCGGATACCGCCTCGGCCATGGCAGAAAGGACTGCGTCATCAACACACCAGCCTTCGGACATATACAGCTCGGCCATGGCCGCAGGCGATGCGCCGCCAAGGCTCTGTTCTGTCTGCCGGGCAACAACGGCCAGATGCTTTAATGCCCTGGCCAGCGGCGCCTTGCCCATTCTGGCCCAGACCCATTCACGTCGTTCCCCATGCGTGTTTTCCAACTCAAGAATTTTTTCCCTGGCCTGGTCAGCCGGCTGCCCGTCGAGCCGAAGCAGGGCCCCCCGCAACTGCTCTTCAGCGCTTTCATTATCCTGAGGCCAGGTGGACTTGTCGTCCCACAGCCCCAGGTTGATCGGCCGGGATTTGCGGAGTACCTCGGCGACCCCGTTATAGAGCGCCGGCGCCTCGGCAAGCCGGTTCCAGACAGGCTCCCAGCCTGCAAATTTTCGCCCGAGCCGCTCCCCGGCAACCAGTTCGCCATCCTTTTCCGGGTCGAACTTGTATTCCTTCTTGCACCGGGAGCGGAATGTCTTCCATTTTGCAGCCGGCCACTGTTCGCGCACCTCTGCCGGTTTATTCAGCCAGATAAGCAGATCCTTGACCGGATCTTCAATGATGAGCTTCTCGAAATCCTCGGCCTCCAGATGCCGCCCCTGCATCTGTTCGACAGGCTTGGCGATAAGTTCGGGCAGTGCCGTGACCATGGCGGCCCGGGTGGCGGCATCCTTGGCCAGGTCAAGCCCCAGACCGCCGTCTCTGGATACCAGAAACGCCTCCACTGTCCAGTCCTTGCCGTTCTTCTGGGTCCAGCACACGCCTTGGTACTGCAGAGCCACCAAAGGCTTCAATTCTGCCGGACATTCCTGCACGGCCCGCAGTGTCTGCCTGCTCACCCCAGGCATATAAATGACCGGCACCGCCTCTGCTGGAACTTCCATTTCCTGCAGGGTGCGTTCAATGACGCAGCGCAGCCAGATGGCCGGGCCGGTCTTCTTGTCTGGTTGATAGGCACCCAGGACCAACAGCTCCGGCATCAACCCTTGCAGTTGACCGATCACCGGCTGCCATTGCCGGTCGGCATCTGTCCACAGGATAGCCGCCGGTTTAACAACGTCATCGGGGTTGTAGCGGCCTGCAGCGATCAACGAATTCCGTAGCGACTCTATGATTGTCTCGCTGTTCATTTGATATTCTGAGTCTTTCAGTTTCCTATTAACTTCATTGATCTCGTGAATTCTGCTGCAGCACCAAGCCTAATTACGATTGTGTCGCAAACAGGAATTCACGTGTTTCCTCGCCAACACGGATTTTGAATTTACCGGTGGATTCAACGGAAGCGAGGTCGCACTGGAAATTCCAATCTGGCACGGAGTGAACATTGTCTTCACTTACAATTTCAACGTCCACGCTTACACACGTCTTGTTGCCTGCGTGGATTGAAATTGTATCGAACTCACCCTTCTGGACTTTCATCCTGCCGCTTCTATTGTCATATGTGATGGATAAATCACCTACAGTCATTGTCTGAGGTCCTTCACCACCATGACCTTTACCTGATCCTTTCCCGTTTTTTTCTTCGACCTTGCATACAATATCTTCTGACATATCTATTTCTTCGATGTCAGGGAACTCAGGTTCTCTCTCGGGATGAGCTATTTTCCATTTGGTTTTATATCTGATCAGTTCCTCTCTATGTTTCTGGGCCTGTTTCTTGGTTTTTGACTGCTCTTCTTCCCGTTTTATCTGTCGACGTTTGCATACCAGCCACCGCTTTTTCGCGGCCATAACAATATTTTTATTAAATGATGGATTTTCTATTATTCCCTCGTAATATTTCAGACAGTCAATATCCAGGGCAACACGCTCCAGAACAGCCCCGACGACCAGTGGGTGCAGATGCTGCCAGCTATCGGGTTTTTGCGCCCACTCCTGCGCCATTTTGGAGACATTCTGAATATTCTCCAACCCGGCATTTGGCAGTTCTGTTGACAGCCCCAATTTATGAAGAATCGCTGCGCGAAGATCCCAGAGTTCATTCGTTGAAGGTTTCCAGGGGATCCATGTCGTTCCGATATGGAGCCGTTCACTGTTTAAATAATGGTTTAATTTTGTCCATTCACCATATCCTGCGTATTCCTTCAGAATCATTTTGACAAGTGTGGGGACAGAGTCCTTGTCTGCCCGGTTCGCGTCGAGAAGAATGTTTTCGATATCACTGATTCCATGGTACTGAACAGCATATTCGGCCGCTTTGATATCTTCTTTCTGATCCCTGAAATATTGGACAAGGAGTTTCTGGTCATCCTGGGATAGAGGATAGGTTGGATCTCCTTCCAGCTTGCGAAGCAACAGCCGGGCTTTGGCATTCCGTTCAAGATTGGCATCCGGCTTTTCAACCTGCTCTAACGCCCGGATTGTTTTTTCATACTCGCCTGTCTGGAAATACAGAAATGCCATTTGATCGGGTGTAACATAGCCACGATCGGCAAGGCCGACGCAGACATCACACAGGCGATGCCAATCCATGTCACTGTTTTCGGCAGGCAGGACTCTGATGATGGTATCGAAAATCTTTTTGATGACCAGTTTCCAGGAGATTTTTGTCTTGAATATCTTCTGCTTTAACTGTGGATCCGCAAAATGATCTGCAAGGTCCTGGAATATTCCGGTTACCATGAAGACATTCTTTTTGTGCAGGACATCGATGAATCGATATTCTATGGAACGCTGAATTTCAGGGTAACTGTTCGCCAGCTCAGAAATTCGGGAGTAGAAGTTTCCCACCCAATACATTTCCAGCGCCCGTTCGGCATCATCAATTTTACGGTATGCATCGCCTGATTTTTCAAAATTTCCTTCATGCTGGAAAGCAAGGGCACGACATAACGTCGCCTTCCTCGGATCCAGATTGTCATAGTGTTGTGCCGCAGCCCGCAAGAGGTAGGGGTCTTTTCGCGCCTTACCCTCACGTTCGTAATTCTCTGCAATCTTGCTCAGATCGCCTCTGCCCTGCAGCCAGGAATCATCCGTACCAGGGAGAAGCATGCCGCCGAGATTGGCACCCCAGGCCTTTTGCTCTTCTGCTGAAAAGGAATTTACAATGGTGTTGAACCGGGTTTCTTCGAAAATTTCCCAGAATCGTTGATATCCATCCCTGGAATCAATGACGAACAGCTGTTTCATACCCCGACTGGCGGCAACATACAGCCTGTTCATGAAATATTCCCGGGGCAGGATCCATTCCGGAGTGAGTTCCTCCTGCCTGTTCAGGATATGTTCGGACAACAGGTCTTCCGGTGCATGGTAGCCGAATCCGTAGAGGGCTACCCGGTCGAACTCAAGGCCCTTGGCCCGTATCGAGCTGAGGACGTTCCTGGGAACGCCGGTCTCATCCATTGGGATCCATTCACGCAGTCGCGGGTCATTTTCAACGAATGATTTTTCTTCGCCATCCCGGCAGGGAATGATGATCACGACGTCCTGGTTCTCTTCGATATTCGTCTTGAGCGTGCCCTGGCTTTCCCAATCGAACCAGCATGGGTGATCCCCGGCCTCGCCATACTGCCACGGGATCTGAGGTTCGATTCCGGATTGCTGGAAGAGAAAACTCCGGAGAGCCTGGATATTGTTGGTGAATTTGACTATATTCGGTGTGCTGCGATAATTGTAGTGCAGTTCCCTGTAGTTGATATCTGTCCGGCCTGTCTGTCGAGAGGGATCAAGGGAGGCGATAAATTTCTGGAAAAAAGTAGCTTTGACCGCCTCCCAACGGAAACCTGTAGGATTAAGCGTCTGGTAAGGATCGCCAGCAAAGACGAAAGGGGTACGGCAAATTTGCTCCGGCGCAAGCTTTCGCGCGGAAAAAACCGAAAGGCGAAGGAGAATCTCCAATTCGACACGCGTGAAGTCCTGGGCCTCATCACAGAAGACCCCTACGTAATCGCTGGGAATCCTCTCTTCCGTCAAAAGATACCGGGCGAGATCCTGGTCGTCCCATAACCGTTTTTTCTCACATTCTTCCTCATATTTTATCCAGACTGTTTTATGAACGTCTTCAAAGGTTTTGTGACTGACGCTCTTTTCCCTGTTGTCCAGCTCCTGATAGTCTACGGGATCAAGCGGTTCGTCTGACCCCATTCCTTTGATATAGGTACGGATGATATGCCAGGCGAGTTCCGGGGTATATTTCTTAAAATCCGGGTTCTGGGCAAAGCTCTTTTCCCAGATACGGACAAAAAGGGCATAGTCGACCCTGTTGCCTCCCTCTTTAAGGGGGTCCGCGCCGGTGACGCGGGGAAACTTCTCCTCCTTTTCCTTTTCCGTCAGCAAAGAATAGAGAAATTCATGGAACTCCAGGGCGGAGGCATTGACCGCTTCTTTGATTACCTTTGGCTCGAGTTCAGTTTGCCTGTCAGCATTTTTCGGGTTCAACTCCACCAGAGATGCGATGGTCTTTCTCGATTGCTGCAGAAGTTCGGGACTGCACGTCAGGTACAGAACCCCTTTTCGCTGCCCTCGGTCATTGCGCAGAAGAAAATGGCGCAGGTAGTCGGCGAAAAGGTACTGGAGGACCGTGCTTTTGCCGCTGCCAGCCCGTCCATTGATGAAAAGGGGCAAGCCAGTGCCTTGGGAATGGTGGGGGTCGTAGCGATGGACGTCTTCAAGCAGCGTTGCCTCTTCGGCTGAAAGGGCAAGATTGGCTTTTTCCTCTTCTTCTGCAGCTATCCACAGGTCTTTATTGAGGATCAGCTCATATGGATAGGCCCTCTTGGACCTGCGTGCCAATTCGTCTTCGCTGAGGCTGCAATCGGGTTTGAGGATCTCGGCGTACTCCTCTTTCAGCTCGTCGATTCGAGTTTGATCGTCATTCCACACCGGGGCGATAAGGAAAACTCTTCCCGTACCAGGGAGCATGCGGGCCATGATTGATATTTCGGAATCCAGAGGCCAGAGGGTTTTGCATGTGCCATCGTCTGTACAGATATCCAGGATACTGTCCGGGAAGTTAATCAGCCGTCTGCTGAGTTTTGTGTCCGTGACAGCCTTGATCCAGTCCGGGCTTTCATAGATCATTTCGGCGCTCCTGCCGGTGGCGCGCCTTGCGGTCATGATGTCCCAGAGAAAACTTTTTTCAAAATCATCGGGAACTGGCTTTTCCGGCGCTGGAGGTGGCGGGTTGTCCCGCAGCCACTGTTCCAGGGTTTCGTCGGTTATGAGGGGCAGGAGGTATTCATCCCCCCATTTGCTGGGATTTCTTAAAAAACCCTTCGCATATTCGTCGCTGCCACGTATCAGGATACGGTAGAAACAGACAACAACATGGGCCTCCTTGTTGACTGTTATGAATCTCTCGGAAGCAATGAGCCGCTGCTGCCGTTCAAACCGTTTTTTCATATAGGGTGGCGGAAAATTGTCGAACAGGCTGTCGGTACGTTGTTCCTGAAGAAGCCGCTGCTCGAGTTTTTCAATATTTCTCTGCAGATTGTGTCTCTGGGCATCCTCTTTACATTCATCCGAGATGTAGACATAAAAGCCCATATCGATCCTCCTTTTTGCCTTTTATCCTTCCCTCGCTATCCTTTTCGGGCTTCCCGTTTTTCGTTAACGGTCAGATGATGGTCGTTGATGCGGTCGCCCTTGTTGCCACCGTATTGTGGGCCGAGGTTGTACCAGGGGGCGGAGGGCACGTCCTTGCCCCGGTCCTTGTTCCAGTTGATGTTGGGTTTCCAGCGGAGGATGCCGGCGCCTTTCTTGCCGCCGGGGATATCGTCGGCCATGAAGGGGCGGATGTTGAGGCGGACGCCGTCGTTGATGTCCGGCTCCCAGCCGATGGGCTGCCGGGCAAGCGGTTTCCAGCGGACAAAAATGTCAAAGGGCGGCTCCCCCTCCAGGATGGCCTTGAGTCGCTTTTCCAGTTCCAGGGCGGCGGCCAGCCGGTCTTCGGCGCCGCCTGTGCCTTGTTTCACACCGTCCTTCTGAAGGATGATCCAGTCGCCGAGATAGCCGTAAGTGATTTTTTCCAGGAGCTGACGGCCTTTGCCGTTTCCTTCGGCCAGCTTGTGATAATTAATTAGGACATGGAAGCCGTCGCGTTTGCGGCCATCCCAGATGTGCCAGATAAAGGGCCGGTGTTGGAAGAGCTTGCAGTGGGCCGCGAAGAAGGTGTTGCGGAGCCAGTCGTCCAGGAAGGATGAGGGATGCAGGATAAAGGATGCGGGGGCTCCGGCGGAGGTGTAAGCGGCGGCAAGCATCTGCTGGAGACGCTCGGCGGCCGGCTCTTCACCGCGCAGGGAGGGAATGGGGACTATGCCGTCCTTATCGGCCAATTCCTGCAAGGCGTTGCTCTTCTGCACCCACAGCCGCTGTTCGGCGGCCAGTTCCATCTCCGGGTCCTGTTCCGCCGGCCAGCGATAGCCAAGCAGCCGGGCCACGGCCACTTGCAAGACGGTTTCGTCAGTGCGATAGCGGCCGTGGACCAGTCGCTTCTCTTCCTCGCTCCACACCACAGAGCCGCAGGGATGGCCATGAAAGATCCACTGGGTGGGATCGTCGGAATATGGTTGGGGGAGTCCGTTTGGGTATTTTTCTTTGGCGACCTTCACCCAGTGGTCAAGGTCGAAAGGGACTTTAACCAGAGTGGCGTTGGTGACTTTCAGGCTTTGGTCAATTTTCCGCACCGCTTCGTTGTAATAGGGTGAAGAGCAGAAGCACCAGATGGCGGAGAGGTGGGCGAGATTGTGAGGTATAAGTGCTCCAGCATTTGTATCGAATGGGTTTCCTGTAAATCGAGCAACAGGAAGTTGACTCATTTGAGATATCATCATTCCTGATTTACCCATTGCTTCAACAGCTCGCATATATACACCAGGCTGTAGTGGATTAGTCATTACGTCGTACCAAACGATCGATTCACATCCACCGAAATTCAAAGTGTTATTCACTGTGCCCTGAAATAGTTTAAACGCTGTTGGAATTATATCGAAATCCCAAAATGCTCGACGATATTTCGGGTCATCACCAGTGGTGATTCCCTTAAATGAAATTGCGTGGTCTTCAAGCAAATCACCTTGAATCTCATCAAATGAGATCCTTGCATCCGGATTATCCAGCTGCTTTTGCTGTTCAACCTCCTTAATTTCTCCTGCAAGCAGCAGCTCTGCTTTTTCTTCGGCGGTGCGGGGTTCAGAGGCATCAAGGCCGCGGATCAGCCCCTCAAAGCGAAAATCATCAATTTTCGATTGAAAATTCCTTTTCCCTCGGCTCATAACAAGCAGAATAGCCTTAACGACCTCTCCACTGATAGTCTCAAATGCCCCGGGCCCCAACCGCGCAATCATCCGCCAGGTATGACGGCGCAGCAGCTTTTCCCGGAATTTCTTATAGGTCGTCAAAAAAAGCCAGTTCTGGGGCAGGACAATGCCGGTGGCCCCGCCTTCCTTGCAGAGGCCAAGGCAGCGCTCCAGAAAGACGGTAGCAATGTCGTTCTTAGCTTCCTTGTAATTACGCTCGCAGAAGTTTTTCAGCGCATCGCCCTGTTTGGCCCGGACGAGGTAGGGAACATTGGTGATCACCCAGTGATAACGGCCGGCCAGCATCCGGGCGGCTCGGGCCAATCCTTGCGCCGCCACTCCGGCCTCATGGGCCTCCTCACCCTGTTCTCGGGAGAGCGCTTCATCCAGGGTCTGGGAGAGTTCCTCCCACTCGATCAGTTTGGCGCCGTCGCTAGCCGTCGGGTCCAGCAGGCTGCCCAAAACCGGGGCTTGGGAAAAGAAGTCGTGCATCCAGGCCAGGGCAAGGCCCAGGTTCTTTTTATTCAGCCCCAGTTGCCGCCACTCCTCCCGCGCCGCCCCAACGGAAAGCCCCGAGCAGGCCACCGGCAGCTGCGGCAGGTTCCGGTAACCGCCGGCGTTCGGATACTGCCAGGCAGCCAGGGCCAGGGCAAAGGCGGCAATCTGGGTGCAGCGCTCATCCAGTTCCAGGCCGTGGAGGTTGTCAGCCAGCACTGCGTCACAGGCCTCCCGGGCGGAAAGACCTTCCTCAGCCATGCGCAGCGGCACCAGATGGTTGAACAGCGCTACCAGGAAGTGACCGGAACCGCAGCAGGGGTCAAGGATTTTCAGGTCGTCGGCCTTGTTTGGCCATTGCTCAAATTTCCCGGCGGCCGGCGTCCATTCTCCATCTTCACCCTTTACGAAACGCAAAAATTTCCAATCAATTCCAGGCAAGGCTATTCCCCGCCGCAGGTCTTCTTCTGTCTCCCCGTTCAGCTTTTTGCCTTCCGCCTGCAGCCGGCCAAACAGCCAGGCACCCAATGTATTATGAATCAAGAAACTCACCATGTACGGTTCGGTGAAAAGCTGGGTCACGGCCGACAGTTCATCGGCCCCGATCTTCACCTCGGCCTGGTTCACCTCCTCTTTCCTTTTGGTCTGCCAGAACTGATAGACCCAGCCCAGGGAATCGGAAGCAGTGAAGGTTTCGGGGGCGAGTTTCTTCAGAATATCCTCCAGGGGGAGTTGGTGGTTTCTGGCCAGTTTCACCTGGAGCAGCGGGTCGTCGGGCCGGAAGATCTGCGGCAGCATCTTCTCGGCATAAAGGCCGGCCAGGGTCCAGGTGTCCAGCCCCTCCTCCCTGGCCAGCTCCTCGCACTCCGAGAGCGTGATGGCCACCCCGGTTTCCGGCTCGATGAGCAGATGGTTTTCGGCCAAGTAGCGGGCAAAAAGCATCCGGTGCCAGTGCTCGTAAGCGCACTCCGAAACCAGCCGGGAAATCTCTTGATTGCCGCTGTTCGGGTCGCGGCGGTCCCCCAATTGCCGGGCATGGGCGCGCAGTTTTTTCCGCAGGCTCCTCTCCGCACTGCTCATGTGGCCATACGGCTCATGATGGTGAACCGCCAGGGCTTCCAGCGCTGCCCGACTGCCGGCCTCGGCAATGTCCCGGGCAGAAATTACGGCGTCTTTCAATCTGTTTCGCAAATCAGTGGCTAAAACAGGCATTGGCAATTCCAATCAGTTGATCACAAGGGGGCCGTTCTTCATGCTGGCTACCATTTTCTTTCTCGCATCTTTCAGCCATGAGTCAACATCATCCTCGGACTTCAGAATGTTGCTGGTCAGATGGAGGTACTGGACCTTCGGTTCAAATATTTCATCGGCCTTACGCCGGGCTTCGGTGAACTGTTGGGGCAGGGCCGACGTTCTGGTTTTCCAGGACTCCAGCGAGACTTTTCCGAGGGAGGCCAGAACCTGTTCAGCATTGCCAACCGGCCCTTTTTCAATCCGGGCAAGGCCAACTTCCGAAAGGATGGATTGGCGTTTGCTTTCATCGAGTTTCTGCCAGTTTTCGGCCTTGGACAGATCCTCCATGCCCCGGTCGTATGCAGTGTGATAGGCTTTTTCCGCATCGGTCAGCGCTGACCGCAGCCCATCCACCGCATCCTTGATCAGGTCCGGCAGCGGGTCAGTGGCACTCAGCAGACGGCGGCCTGCATTGATGGCCTCTGCCTGGGAACGAATCGGGTCGGCAAAGACAAGTCCCGCTGCATGTTTGAGCAAATCCTGGAGCTGCCGCCAGGAGGGCAGGCGGCGTTCGGCAAGGCCGGCCTGTTCTGTCCACTCCTCGATATTCTTTTTCAGGAGGTCGTGCTCTTTCAGAATACCGGCCAGCTGCTCGTTGCCGGCAAGGGACTGCAGATCAACTATAAGGGTTGCCTTAGGCCTCTCCGGCAGAGGAGGTTCGCCGCCGGCCTGACCAGCCAGGCTCAGAACTTTCTGCAGGAACTCTCCCGCAGCGGTCCCCTCTTCGTTGGGTTTGCAGGTTATGCCGGCGGTCTGAAAAAGGCCGCGCAATTTTAAACGATCCTTGACGCCAATTGTTGTTGTTTCAGTGCGGAAATCGGTAACCGGGATCTTGTTCTGATCCAGCTCTTTGGGCTTCAGGGGAATGCTGTTCTGGGAAGCGGTCACCTGGCCCGCGGCAAAGAGACTGATCAGGGCGCCGTCGATGGTGTCCCTTGGCCAGCCATAGGGAGCCTCCTCGAAATGCTTGCGGATTTCCTTGCCTTTTTTTCCGGAGCCAACATGGGTGAGCACTGCTGCGCAGACAGGATGCTTTTCCACCTTGTCCTTGAAGCCGATGGCCTCAAGCGGGGATTCGGAGCCGCCCCGGGCACGGGTGATGACCTTATTCCAGCGGTCATCGTCGGCAGTCCTGAACTCCGGAAACATGCGGTCAAGGGAGGCTTTGACCGATTCATCCAGTTTGTCGGCAAGAGAGAGCTCCAGTCGCTCATTGCCGCCGCCCTGGTACACCTTGGCACTGTCAATTATCTCCTTGATCAGGCTGACCAGACGCTGGCTGGATTCGGCCAGCCTGGTCTGCATGGCCTCACGGGCCTCGATGCCTTCCCTGGTGGTGGGCACCCCCTTGAAATCAAGGGTTCCCTGGGCAGCATCCTGCTCGGCAATCCGATTCTTGATTGCCGTAGCCTGGGTCTTGGGGATAATGATATAAACAATAGGACTGTCCGGGCCGGCGGCACGGGCATCGGCCAGCACACTCTTTTCGTCGGTACCCCATTCGTCGCGTATCCAGACCGGGACTTCCTGCCTGTTTTCAACCGGCGCATCCTGACCGAAATGGAGCTGCAGCTTTCGCGGCACCTTGCATTTGCCGTGCATGGGCTTGAGAGAGCCAAGGGCCTGCTGGCAGGCTGCGGCTAAAAGCTGGCCGCGCTTGCTGGCCATGCGAGCGGTGTCGTTGAGGAGTTTTGTCTCCCGGTTGCGGAACTCCTGCTCCCACTCGCTGGATTCTTTGGTCTGCAGGCTGTACTCCTCATCCACTTTCATGAGCGCGCCCTGAATGACAAGCTCGTCGAGCAGGCCAGGGATAAGACTTCGCAGGCGGGCGCCGTCGCTGGACAGGTTCTCGACCAGGAGATCGGCCAGCATCTCCGGGGTGGCCCGCACCCCGATGTCAACCGCGGCTTCACGGGGCAGTTTTCTGATCACAAAGACCAGGGCGCAGAGCCGTGATTTCAACCGGCCATTTTCGGTGCCGTCATCCTGCCGGCGGATGATCTCGTCGATCTCTCGAAGCAGGACCCCGGTCTGCAACAGGTTTGGCGATATTTCATCGAACAGGAAGTCGGCAGCCACCACAGTGCCCAGCGGTGCGTCCGCAGTTTTGCGGATGGCATCATAGACAATGCGGAGCTGGGTACGGAGCTGGCCGGCTGTACCCGCCTTGTCCACCGCCCGCAGGATGCTCTCCCAGAAACGTCGGCGAACCGGCAGTAAGGGGTAATCGTCCACCAGAATTGCCCGGTCCTCTGAGCGGGAACCGATTTTCGACTCCTTGAGCTGCCGTTCGATTTCCCCGGCGTTGTCCTCCAGGGTCTTTTCCACATCGCTGATGCGGTCGGCCCGCTTGGCCAGCACCACCCGCCGGGTCACTGTTTCCACGTCGTGGTCGGAAAGTTCGACATTGATCGTATACCTCCCCTGGAGGCGCTGGAGTGCCGGTGTGCCGGAAAGAGCTGTCTGGCCGGTCCCGACAAAAAGAAGTCTGGAACCGAACCGTTTACTGCAGGCCTCCACCACCTCCTGCACGATATAGGAACGGCCTGTATCGTCGCCGATATACTGCTGCACCTCGTCCAGGATGATCACGGTGCAGGGCATCCTGCCGTCCATTCCCAGGGCGTCCTGCATGGCCTGGACAAACTCCTCGGTGCTGATGTCCTTTGGCTTCGGAAACTGCGCCCGTAAGGCAGCTCTGGCCTCTTTTTCATTGGCGGCGAAATTGGCGTCGGCATTGAGCAGGGCCTTGGCAATGACTGGGCTGACATAGAGGTCATTCAGCTCCTTGCGGAAATCCCTACCGGCCGATTCGACATCGGCACAAACCTGGTCATAAAAGCCGTTTTTGCGGAGCCAAACGCAGAAACGGGCCTGCGGGTAACTCTCAGGAAGGTTGGCCGACCGAAACACGATACCCAGCAGCGACAACCGCACCGAATCTCCGGCGCCGGCGCCCAAGGTACCGGAAGCGGCGTGCAGGCCGCCGTAGCGTTTGCCAAGGGTGGAGATTTCTATGAGATGGTCTTTGACCTCATCCGGCAGGCGGGCCAGGCCCCGGGCAGTGGCACCGTCTTCGGGAAAGGTGTAGTCGATCCAGAGGTAATGCAGCATCTTGGCCAGGTGGGACTTACCACTGCCGAAAAAGCCGCTGATCCAGTGTTGATCCCCAAAATGTCTGAACAAAAAGGGGCTATTTTTTTCAGAATCTGTTAACGAATACCGGTACGAAATTGGATTATATTGATCTTAATCCATCCTGATTTACGAAAACGGGGTGATGGACCTCAGCAAAGATCCACCACCCCCTCCGTCCAGGAAAACAACCTTCCTGAAGGAGTTAATCAACTGGTACTTTTTGTTCAGGCATCCGTCAAGGAGATTGCCCGCCTTGGCAAAAATTATCCTTGGCCGAAGCCGTTATTCTGTCCCTGCTGCGGCGGTGTACTCTGGTGGCATGGCTTTGTAGCCGCCTATTTTTCCTGCTTTCCCCATTGTCTTTATCTCCGCCGTCTTTATTGCCCTCATTGTCGCAGTGTCCATCGTCTGCGTCCGGCAG
>ENA-OSEO01003621-OSEO01003621.1-sediment-metagenome-genome-assembly--contig:-NODE-3621-length-17773-cov-2.638845_pt1 | contig 17773 bp, 16 predicted proteins | sample MGYA00237883_ERZ534232 | MGnify/ENA metagenome assembly ERZ534232
GAAGCCGGGAGTGCAGGCTTACGTCGATCTCTTGAACGAAGCCGGCGGGGTGGTCATCGGCAGTGACACCTACAAGATCGAAATAAGATTTCCCGATGATGCCGCCGATCCCAAGCGGACCCCGGTGGTTGCTCAGGAACTGATCGACTGGGGCGCGTCGGCCAACGTCGGCTCCTTCACCCAGTTCGGTGCCTTCGCGGAGCTGCTCACGCCCAAGAAGATCATCCATGTTGGCCAGCAGGCCTCGAGCATGGATCTGAAGAAATGCCCGTATGTCATAGGCGCTCAGTGCGAATGGGGCCCCGCGTTGTGGTCGTATGAGCTTGCGATGAGGATCACCAACTCGACGAAGATGGGCGTGATCCACTACGACTGGCAGCAAATCCAGGCGGACAAGATACAGGCGCAACTGGAGAACGGTCAGGACGGCACGCGCATGGACGCCCCGTTTGCCAAGGGCGAGATGAAGATAATGGCCAGCGAGGCCATCACCACCGGCAACCAGGACTTTGGGGGCGCGCTGTCCAAGTTCAAAGCGGCTGAGGTAGAGCTGATACAATGCTTCCTCGGTCCTGGCGATTACGCGCTCCTTGCCAAGCAGGCGGCCAACCTCGGATACAAGTTCAGCTTCTCGACGGGCGGCACGGCCACCGACCTCAAGGAGTTCATCGCCACCGGCGGCTCGGACGCCGTGCAGGGCATGATGTGCGCCTCGCCGGTGCCTTGGCTGTTCCAGAACTCCAAGGTCGATCAAGAGCTGCAGGACATGGCCAAGGCGATCACCGACAAGGTGCAATCGCAGAACGGCCTGCCTTGGAACCAGCAGTACCTGGGTATCTTCGAGTGGGGTGTCAACGGCCTGCGCATCATTCTGGACTTCTACCAGCAGGCCGGCACCATCGATCCCGATGCGACGATGGCCAAGGTCATCGGCGGCACGACGCACGACTTCACCGGTGTGTGCAAGATGGGTGGAACCCGGGCCTGGGGCGATACGGCTCGCATCAAGCCCTCCAACTCCATGCTCGTCAAGGTAGTGGGAGATGTCTGGGAGTACGCCGGCGACGTATCCATGCCGTCTGAGTGGTAAGCCGCTCTTCAGCTGACTGACGGCTTGTGTGGGGCCGGCAATACCTGCCGGCCCCACACCTTTTTCCCCCACAACCCGAGGTATCTTCGTGCCGGTTGGGCCGATTGGCCCAACGCGATCTCGCGGGCACCCGCGTCATCGATGAGTTGCAGAATGGTCGATCCGCACTTAGGATATGCTCATGGATGCGGAACGCGGTTTTGCGTCCGCAGGTTCGGATTCAGTTGGGTAGCGACCGAAGGGGGGCGTTATGGACGAAGAACGGAACAAGACCGAGGCAAAAGACACGCGTGTCGTCAGCCGGCGCGAGTTTCTTAAGGTGGCCGGTATCGCCGGCGCCGGGGTCACTCTGGCCGGCGGCCTGGGGGGTCTGCTGGCGGCCTGCGGAGAGGCCGAAGAAACCACCACCACCGCCGGCGCCACCACCACCACGGGTGCCGCGACTACGACCACCGCGGGTGCAACAACGACTACCGCCGGGGCTACCACCACGGTCAAGCCCGCGCCTAAGACTCTCAAGATCGGTTGCGTAATGCCGTTCAGCGGTGGTTACGGTGGTTACGGAATCGCCATGAAGCCGGGAGTGCAGGCTTACGTCGATATCCTCAATGAAGCCGGTGGAGTGGCTATCGGCAGTGACACCTACAACATCGAGGTCAAATTCCCCGACGATGCCGCGGATCCCAAGCGGACCCCGGTGGTTGCCCAGGAATTGATCGACTGGGGCGCGTCGGCCAACGTCGGCTCCTTCACCCAGTTCGGGGCCTTCGCGGAACTGCTTACTCCCAAGAAGATCATCCATGTTGGCCAGCAGGCCTCGAGCATGGATCTGAACAAAGTCCCGTACGTGATCGGGGCTTCCTGTGAGTGGGGCTTCCTCGTCTATCTCTCCTACCTGGCTGCGGAGATCTTTGCCACCAAGAAGATGGGGCTGCTCTGCTACGACTGGCAGAAGATCCAGGTGGACAAGGTGAGGGCCCAGTTGTTGAATGGTCAGGATGGGACCAACCCCACCGCCCCCTTTGCCACGGGTGCTGTTGAACTCTCGGAGGTCGAGGTGATCCCGATGGGCAACCAGGACTTCGGGGCAACACTCAGTAAGTTCAACGATGCCGGTGTGGATACCGTCATGGATATCCACGGTCCGGGCGATTACGCGCTTGCCGCCAAACAGGCAGCCAACCTGGGATACAAGTTTGACTGGTGGACCGGGGGCACGGCCACCGACCTCAAGGAGTTCATCGCCACCGGCGGCTCTGACGCCGTGCAAGGCATGACGTGCGCTGCACCGGTGCCCTGGCTCTACAAGAACTCCAAGGTCGATCAAGAACTGCAGGACTTGGGCAAGGCCATTACCGACAAAGTAGAGGCGCAAACCGGTCTGCCTTGGAACAAGCAGTACCTGGGCATCTTCGAATGGGGCGTCAACCACATGCGCATCTATCTGGACTTTTGCCAACAGGCCGGCACCATCGATCCGGATGCAGTCATGGCAAAAGCTACCGGCGGTACCACCCACGAGTTCACCGGGGTTTCGACCTTGGGCGGCACCCGGGCATGGGCGGATGGAGCCCGCGTCAAGCCTTCCAACGCCATGCTAATCAAGATCGCCGGCGATGTCTGGGATTACGCTGGCGACATGTCCATGCCAACGGAGTGGTAGGCCTTTCGTAACTGGAGTAACGCTGTATGAGCGGCGGGACATCATCTCTGGATGATGCCCCGCCGCTTTGCTGATGGGGCCGGCCGAGGGCCGCAATTCGGGCTCATCCTGGCGAGCGACGGACGCGGCGCGCCACGATCGCGCGCCACGTCAGGTTTGCATTGCGGTACTCGATGTTGTAGTGTGGCAAACGCTCGCTTTCCAGGGAGCAGACAGGGTTAGAGGTCTCGGGCGAGACCGCAGAGGGTGGATGGCAGGGGGTTTCGGCCCGCAGGGCTGCAGCCGCCTGTCACATCCTGGCTCGGTGGTTGCACTGTGAGTATGCCGCCGAATCCCATATGCCATCGGAGTGGTAGTGGGACTGCTGCAAGTATCGTCGGTCAGCGAGACATGGGGGCCGGTCGGTGCGACGGCCCCCTCGGGGTTGAGCGTCTGACCGTTAGTGTTGGTGACTGAAACGGAGAGTCGATGAGGAGGCGGTTGCACTTGTCAGAGAGGTGCTGTGCAGGATCTATCGACTCTTCCCAACATGCGGGAACCCGCATATGGGCGCAGAGAGTCACTGGTCGTACTCAAGTAGCTATCGGAGAAAGGAGGAAAAGGCATTGCCACCTCTGGTAGTCTGGATTGATGCACTGATTGTTGGTTTCTCGATCATCATGGTAGCCTCGGGCCTGGCCTTCGTCTGGGGTGTCATGGGCATCCTGAACTGGGCCCATGGTCAGCTCTACATGGTCGCAGCGTTTCTGGTGTTCTCCATGTACGCGAGAGCCGGCCTCAACTACTTCCTCGTACTCGTCATAACGATCGTGGTGATTGGAGCCGTCGGTATCGCCATCGAGAGGATACTCATACGCCCGGTGGCGAATAAGGGCTTCCTGGCGGCGAGCGTAGTCACCATGGGATTGTCGTTTGCGCTCCAGGGGTTCATAACCGTGGTCTATGGCCCCTCTCTCAAGGCCGTGCCCGAGGTGTTCTCGGGGAAGGTCTCGATCGGAGGAGTGTTTGTGAGCTGGCAGAGGATCGTCGTTGTGGCGATTGCCATCGTGGCGATGCTGGGTCTCTACTACCTGATCAACCGCACCAGGATGGGACTGGCGATGAGGGCCTCGGCCCAAGACGGGACCGTCGCCGGCCTGTTTGGGGTGCGCACCGGCAGGTTGTTCGCCGTGGTCATGTTCGTTGGTAGCGCTCTCGCGGGCTTGGGGGGCGGACTGCTTGCCCCCGTCTATTCAGTTGATCCCACCATCGGCGGCCGTCCGCTCACCCTGGCTCTTCTGGCCATCGTTCTGGGCGGGCTGGGCAGCTTCAAAGGATCCGTGATCGGTGGCCTTCTGTTCGGGTTTGCCTCTATCATGCTCGCCTACTACATAGGCACCTGGTATGAGCTGATCCTCTTTGGAATCATCATCTTGGTGATCCTCTTCAGGCCCCAGGGCATGTTCGGCAAAGCGGAGGCGCGGGTCTGATGGAAACATATTGGACCTACAGTCGAATCAAGGCGATCGCCGTAGCCGTAGTCGCGCTCGTTGGTGCCATTGTCCTTGCCTACGCGGGGTCCGAGAAGATCCTCACCTATCTCATACCGGCCTACATCTGGGCCATAGTCGCGATGGGGTGGACGGCGATCTTCAGGACCGGACAGTTCAGCCTCGGTCAGGGCGCTTTCATGATGATCGGGGCATATTCCAGCGCCATTCTCACCACGAGTGTTGCCGAGACCACCCAGATCACGAGCGCGATCTTCCAGCTGCCCGTGCTGGTCGGCATGTTGATCGCCGCGGTCATCTCCGGTGTGCTGGCCTTCATAATCGGCGCCATCACTCTGAGACTGGGTGGCATCTTCTTCTGCATCGTGACCCTGGCCTTCAACGAAGTGATCAGGATCGTGGCCGTTGGCCTCCCCCACTGGTTCGGCGGAGTCAATGGGATCCTGGCTCCGTTTCCGGGTCCGTTCGGGATCGACTTTCAGCACAGCAAGCGACCCTTCTATCTCCTGACTCTCATGATACTGGTGCTGGCCGCCATCGTGTTCTGGCGGCTGGACAAGAGTCGAATCGGGAGCCGTTTCCGAGCCGTTGCCGCGAACAAGAACCTGGCTGAACACACCGGCCTTCATCTGGCTAAGTACCGGATCATCGCATTCACGGTGGCCGGCACTTTCGCCGGACTTGCGGGAGCTCTCTTCGGTCACTACCTGCATGTGGTGACCCCCACTCTGTTCGGCATGGCCGAGGCCATCATGGTCCTCATAATGTGCACGGCGGGTGGCACGCGGAGCCCGGTGGTCGGCGCCACGGTCGGGGCCCTCGTACTGTCGCCCCTGGGAGACTATCTGACCAGCAAGCTCCAGGGAGGCAAGCTGATGGTGTTCGGCATCATCGTCCTTCTTGTCGCCTTCTTCCTGGTTAACGGCATCAGCTCGGCCCCGGACTCCATCAAGGACCTTATTGTCGGTCGGATGAAGAAGGTTCGAGCATGAGCGCGCCAATACTAGAACTTAAGAACATCAGCAAGCATTTCGGCAATCTCCGCGCTCTGGATGGAGTCGACCTCACCATCGAGGAGGGGCAGCTGACCGGGCTTTCCGGCCCCAATGGTTCGGGCAAGACCACGCTGTTCAATGTGGTCAGTGGTTTCTACACCCCCACGGCGGGACAGGTCATCTTCCAGGGCAAGGACATAACCAAACTGCGGCCGGATCAGAGAGCGGCCATGGGACTGGTGCGTACCTTCCAGTCGAACGTGCTTTTCAACGATGCCTCGGTTCTGGACAACGTTGTGTGGGCCTCGAGCTTGAGGTCTCGCACCGGTTCGTTGGCGGCTTTCATCGGCACGAGAAAGCATCGCGAGGAAGAGAGAGCGATCGTCGCGAAGGCCAGGGAGATTCTCGAGTACTGGGGTTTCTCCGGGCAGGAGAAGATCTTGGCTTCAGAACTTCCTCACGGCGACCAGCGTCGACTCGGTCTGGCGGTGGCCTCTGCCACCGATCCGAAGCTTCTTCTCATCGATGAGCCGGTGGGCGGCATCGGCGGCGAGGAACGCGAGAACGTCGTCCGCCACATCAAGCAGCTCCAGGAGAGGGGCATCACCATGATCTTGGTGGAGCACCATGTGAAGACCATTCTCGCCATTGCCGAGAGATTTGTGGTTCTCGACTTCGGTCGCAAGATAGCCGACGGCGCTCCTCTAGAAGTGGCCGCTCAACCCAATGTGATCGAAGCCTATCTTGGGACGAGGGGGTGATTGAACAGTGCTACTGGAAATAAAGGGACTGAGAGTCTTCTACGACAAGCTCGAAGCCGTTCACGGAATAGATCTGCACGTGGACGACGGTGAACTGATAACGGTCATCGGCTCCAACGGCGCCGGCAAGACCTCGACGCTCAACGCCATCAGCGGCATCGTCGATCACACGGGCGAGATCTGGTTCGACGGCAAGAGAATCGACAACATGAGCGCGGCCGAGATAGCCTCGGCGGGCATCATCCAGGTCCCGGAAGGCCGCAGGATCTTTCCTCAACTCTCGGTGATGGAGAACCTGAGGATGGGCGCCTATCTTGAGAAGGACAAGAAGAAGATAGCCGAAAGGCTGGAGCGGGCCGTGGAAAAACTACAGACGGTCACCACTCACCTGGTCAATCTGGGTGCAAAAGGGGACATGGAACTTTTCCTGGCGGATATCAACGAGACGGAGAACGCCAGGGCCAGGCTGGCCGGACTCGGCCGGGCCTACTTTGAACTGAACAACCACGAAATGGCCGTGAAAACCTTTATGGAGTGCCTGGCCAGATTTCCCGATGACCCGGACAATTTCCGGATTTTCCTGACCCTCGCCCAGGCCGCGGACGCCCGGGGGAGCCAGGAAGAGAGCTTGAGCTGGTATGAAAGCGCGGCAAAGGCCAACCCTGAGCTCAGGGCGGACGGGGAATACAGCGGTGCCATCGGCCGCTTGTACCTGGCCCGCGGCAAATACGATCAAGCCGCGCTGGCCCTGAATACCGCGGCCGCGGCCATGTCGGCTCAACCTGATAAAAAGGACCAGGTCTTTTTAGTTCACGCCCGGCTTGGCCGGGCCCTGGCCAGAGCCAATCGCTTCGAGGAAGCGGCCTCGACCCTGGAAACAGCCCTGAAAAGCCAGCCGGCCAAAGCCGTCCCGGAAGCGCTGTACCTTATCGCCCAGACCTATTTTGATCTGAACCGGCCCGAGCAGGCCACAAGCACCTTGAACCTGGTCTTGCAAACCGGCGATGCCTTCTGGAACTCCATGGCGGCCAGGGAACTGGAGGCGCGCCGGCTGAACCTGGAACTGAGGAAAGCGGTCGAACAGAAAGAGCGGCCGCCCGGGGAAAAAGATGAGTCTTGACCGGCGGACCAGTCGGGCGGACGCGGCGCGGCTGATTGACCAATGATTCTAGCGCCAAATTCATCCCAAATTCATCTAGGAGCGGATGATAATGCCTTCTAAACCGATTCTGGCGGTTGATGACCAGCCGGAAGTGCGGACCACCCTTTTCGAAACCCTGACCCGGGCCGGCCACGCCGTGGACCTGGCCAGGGACGGGGAAGAAGCCCTGGTTAAATTTCAGGCCTGCCGCTTTGAACTGGTTATCAGTGATATCCAGATGCCCCGCCTGGACGGCATGAACCTGATGGCTGAAATAAAGCGGTCATCCCCGGACACGCCGGTCATATTGATGAGCGGCGCCGGAACCATCAGCCAGGCGGTTGAAGCCATGAAGTGCGGAGCTTCCGATTACCTGCTTAAACCTTTCTCCGGCGAGCTTCTGACGGAAACAGTCGGCCGGGTCTTGAGGTCCCGGCCGGACAATTGGACCTTCAACGGAAAAACCAGGGACCGGGAAGAAAAAAGCGGAAAAAAACATATCATCACCCAGAACGCGGGCATGAAACGCGTGCTGGATATGGCCGCCAGCGTAGCCCCCTCCAGGGCCACGGTCCTCATTTCCGGAGAATCGGGCACGGGCAAGGAACTTCTGGCCAGATTCATCCATCAGCATTCCGACCGGGCCCAGGGGCCTTTCGTGGCCGTTAACTGCGCCGCTCTGCCCGAAGGCCTCCTGGAAAGCGAACTTTTCGGACACGAAAAAGGCTCCTTCACAGGCGCGATCACCAGAAAAATCGGCAAATTCGAGCTGGCCAACCTGGGAACGATCATGCTGGATGAAATCAGTGAAATGGACCTCGGCTTGCAGGCCAAACTCCTGCGGGTTCTGCAGGAAGGAGAAGTGGACCGGGTGGGCGGCAAGGAACCGGTTCCGCTTGATGTCCGCGTCATCGCCACCACCAACCGCGACCTTTTCCAGTGGGTCGGCCAGGGACAATTCCGCCAGGACCTCTTTTACCGCCTGAATGTCATCCCGCTGAGCGTTCCGCCCCTCCGGGACAGAATCGGCGATATCCCCCTCCTGACCCGGTATTTCCTGGACAGTTTCTCGCGTGAAACCGGGAAAAAGCCCAAGAGCTTATCCGCCGAGGCGCTGAATACGCTGAAAACCATGACCTGGCCGGGCAATGTCCGGGAATTGGAAAATATCATCGCCCGGGGTTTTCTGCTGGCCCGGGACGATGTGGTGGGCTTGATGGACTTGTTCCTGGGACCGGAAGACCGGTTCGGCGCCGGTTTGGACAAGGAGAACCCGGCGCCGGATGCAGCCCGGCGGGACGACGGAGAAGAAGGCGACGATGATTCACCGGGGCGGACCATGACCATCAGGGAAATGGAAAAGGCGCTTATCGGCAAGGCCCTGAGGCAAACCGACGGCAACCGCACCCACGCGGCCAAAGCCCTGGGGATCAGCGTCAGGACCCTGCGCAACAAGCTGGCTGAATACAAGAATGAAAAATGGGCCGGACAGGCCGCCTGAAGGACGCGAACAGCCGGAGCGCCCTTTTCAAAAACGCTCGGTGGCATGTCTTTTGCTCGTAATTAACTAAAGAGGTTTAACCATGAATCCCGTGGAAAAATTATTCGATCATCCCATCGAACTGATGGGTAAAGTCCTTTCCCTGCGCCTGAAAAAACACGAGCATATCGCCGCCAACCTGGCCAACATGAACACGCCCGGCTACCGGGTTAAAAGCCTGGATTTCCAGGAGGCCTTGCGGGAAGCCCTGCCTGAATCCGGCCGGAAGCTGCCGACGCTCAAAACCCATGGCGGGCATATACCAGCCGGGAATGTTCAGCAGGCTTACCAGACCGCCCGGACAAGCGTGGTCTACGGCGAATACGGACAGGATGAAACCGGCCGGGATGTGCTTGATATAGACCAGGAGATGACCAAGCTGGTCAAGAATCACCTGCTGTATATCACGACGGTTCAGATGCTGGTCAAGAAATTTGAGGGTCTTAAATACGCCATCACCGAAGGAGGTAAGTAATCATGGACTTCATGACCGCCATGGATATAAGCGCCTCGGGGTTGTCCGCCCAAAGAACCCTGATGAATACCGTTTCCATGAACCTGTCCAACATTAACACCACCAGAACCGCGGACGGCGGGCCATACCGCCGCAAAATCCCCGTCTTCACCGCCTCCCCGGTCGGCGAAACCTTCGGCGGCCGTCTCCGGGCCGGAGCCGCCGGAGTCAAGGTGACGGAAATAACCGAGGACCAGAGCGCCTTCAAGCAAATCTACGATCCTTCTCACCCGGACGCGGACCAGTTTGGATACGTTTTACTGCCCAATGTGAACATCATGCAGGAAATGGTTCAAATGCTTTCGGCCAAACGATCCTATGAGGCCAATGTCACCGCTTTGACCGCGATCAAAAACATGGCTGTCAAGGCCCTGGATATTCTCAAATAAGGGGACCGGTCATGAAAATCACCGCTCCGGACGCCATCGCGACCCGGTTGAACCAGCCGCCGGGTAAAACAACCTCATCGCCGCCGGTTCCGGGTTTCGTGGAAAGCCTCAAGGAATCAATCGGCAAGGTCAATGACCTGCAGACCACGGCCGGCCAGGCCATGACCGCTCTGGCCGCCGGCGAATCGGAAAACATCCACGAGACCATCATCGCCATTGAACAGGCTGAAATCAGTTTCAAGCTCATGACCCAGGTGCGTAATAAAATTATCAGCGCCTACCAGGAAATTATGCGGATGTCCGTTTAACCGGCTCCCTGAATCAATGTTCGCCTCGGGCCTAAACAGGGGATGAATTTTGGATTTTCTCACCGCCTTTTTGAATCAGCTTAGAGAAGTGTTCTCGGCCCTCCCGGCCAATCGCAAGATTATTCTCCTGATAAGCCTGGCGGCGATTGTCTCGAGCTTTGTCATGATCCTTAGCTGGATAAACAAACCGAGGTATGAAGCGCTGTACTCGGGCCTGGGTCAGGAAGAAGCGGCCCAGGTGGTGGAAAAGCTGAAGGAAAAAAAGGTTCCCTATAAGCTTGGCGCCAACGGAACCCAGGTCCTGGTGGACAAAGGCAGCTTGCAGGAAACGCGCCTGGAAATGGCCTCGGCCGGGCTGCCGCGAGGCGGCTCGGTCGGCATGGAGCTGTTCAATGACACCTCCCTCAGCACCACCTCCTTTGTCCAGCGTCTTAACTACCAGCGGGCCATCCAGGGAGAACTGGAACGCACTATAATGAAATTCGACGCCGTGGCTCAGGTGAGAGTTCATCTGAACACTCCCAAGGAAACCCTTTTCCTGGAAGAATCACGCGAACCTTCCGCCTCGGTGGTCATTCAGCTCCAACCTCATCAAACCCTGAGCCAGGCCCAGATACTGGGCCTTGTGCACCTGGTGGCCAGTTCGGTGGAAGGACTGACCGCCAGCAACATATCCGTGGTGGACACGGCCGGAGGGCTGATTTACAAAAAAGATGACGAATCCGACTCGGTCATGCTGACCGCCAACCAGATGCAGCAGCGGAAAGCGGTGGAAAAGATGTTTTCCGACCGGGTGTCCAGCATGCTGGAAAAGGTCCTGGGCGAAGGCAAGGCCGTGGCCCGGGTCAGCGCGGAATTGGATTTCAGCCAGATCAGCACCACCGAGGAAACCTTTGATCCCGACCGGGTGGTGGTCAGAAGCGAACAACGGCTCAAGGAAACCACCGGCGGTGGGGCGGAGGCCGGCGGAACGCCCACCGCCCGATACAGCCTGAACCAGAACGACGGCAGCCCTCAACCTCAGGACAGCCGGCGGGAATACCATGAAAAATCGGAAGAAACCATTAATTATGACATTACTAAAATTCACCGTCAGACCGTGGCCCCGGCCGGCGGGGTCAAACGGCTTTCCGTTTCCGTGATGGTGGACGGAACTTATGAGGAAAAAACCGAGGGCGACAAAACCGTGATGACCTATATCCCGCGCTCGAAAACCGAAATTGACAATCTCGAAGAAGCCGTGCGCCATGCCATCGGTTACGACCCGGAACGGGGTGATTCAGTGGCCGTGACCAGCTTTCCCTTTTACAAACCGGAACCTTCGGCGCAAGAAATTTCACCGGCCGCGAAATGGACGGGCCTGGTCCGGCAATCCGTCAAACCGGCCCTTAATGTATTTCTCATATTTCTTTTTTTCCTCTTTGTGGTCCGCCCGCTTATTACCTGGGTCAAAAGCGAAGTCAAGGTTATACCGGCCAAGGAGGAAACCGTTTTTCTGCCCGAACTTGAACAGGCCCGCCTGCCCGAAACCGCCCCCGCGCCTGATGGAACCCCGGCCAGGGCCAGGGAACTCGCCCTTCAGAACCCTGAGCGCGCCGTTGATCTGGTCCGGTCATGGCTGAGCGAAAGATGAACATGAACGCGGAGACGACCGGCGATGCCTAAAGGTTCGGATATCCGGGGCCCTGACAAGGCGGCCATATTCCTCATGGCCATGGGAGAAGAATACACGGCTGAAGTCTTCGCCAAACTCGACGATATTGAAATTAAAAGGCTGGGCCGGGCCATGTCCCGGATGAGGGACATTACTCCGGAACGGGTCAATATGGTCATTGACGATTTTACCGCCAATATGACTTCCAGCTTTGATGTGAAAATAAAGGGCGATGATTTTGTGAAAAAGATTATCACCCGGTCCATCCCCGGCGAAAGAGCGGAAGATATCCTCGAGGATATCGGCTCCGACCTGGGACCGGCGCCATTTGAAAACTTGAGGGATGTGGACCCCAAGGTTCTGGGCAATTTTATCATCAGCGAACATCCGCAGACCATCGCCCTGATCCTGGCGCACATCGATTCGAACAAGGCGGCGGAAATCTTGACGCATTTCCCGGAAAACCTGCAGATCGATGTGATGCTGCGCATCGCCGACCTGGAAAGCGTCCCCCTGAACGTGATCAACGAAATCGAAAGCGTGCTTCAAAGCGAAATAACGGCCATGGGCAGCATCGACCAGCAGAAACTAGGCGGAATCGAAACCGTGGCTGAAATTCTCAACCAGGTCGATCAGGCCACGGAAAACGCTATTTTAAGTAAATTCGAGGAAGACCGGGCCGAACTGGCCAACGAAATCCGTAAATTGATGTTTGTTTTCGACGACCTGGTCAATGTTGACGACCGGGGCATCCGGTCCATCCTGAGGGAAGTCAACAATGATGAATTGACCCTGGCTTTGAAAACCGCTTCCGAAAGCATGAAGGAAAAAATCTTCGGCAATCTTTCGGAACGGGCCGCTTCCCTGATCAAGGAAGACCTGGAAATCATGGGTCCGGTCAAACTGGCCGACGTGGAAAAAGCTCAGCAGTCCATCCTGAAAATAGCCAAACGTCTTGAAGGGGAAGGACAGATCATGCTGGGCAAGGGGGGTGAGGAAGTCTTTGTCTGAGAAATCGGCCAGGTCCGGCGTCATCCGCCCGGAAGACGCCTCCACGGTTGAACTGGCGGCCTTCCGCTGGCAGCCGCTTACGCCCGATTGCGCCGATTCGCCTTCCGAACCAACCACGGCCAGGAATTTCGATTTAAAGCCCTTCGCCGACCGGCGGGCCGACGGAAAAGACTCCGGAACAGACCAGGAAAAGGCCCGGAACATTCTCTCCGAAGCGCAAAAAAAGGCCGGCGCCATAATCGAGAAAGCCCTTGAAAAAGCCAAAACCCTGGAAAAGGAAGCTTTGAATAAAGGACATCGGGAAGGCCGGACATCGGGGCTGGAACAAGGCCGTCTGGAAGGCGTCTCCGCCTTTGAAGCGGAAATACGCCAGACCCGCGCCGTCCTCAAGGCCATTGAAAACTTTTATAACGATCTTCTTGCCGTCAATGAAGTCACCCTGGTCAAGCTGACGGAGACCATCGCCGAAAAAGTCGTGCTCAACGAGGCCGCGTCTTCCCGGCGGGTAATAACCGGGGCCGTCAAAGCGGCCCTGGCCAGTCTTCAGGACATGCACGAAGTCGTGTTCAGAATGCACCCGGAAGATTTGCGGAACATTCAAAGCATCCCGGATGAATTGAAAAATTCGGGAACCGCTTCGACCAAGATTATTTTCGAACCTGACCCGGCCCTGGCCCGAGGCGATCTGATCGTGGAAACTTCATCGGGCCGGATTGACGCCACCCTGAAAAGGCGTCTCCAGACCGTATGCGCGGCCGTGGACCAGGCGCTGCTGGAAAACAGCAAAACTAAAGATTTTTTACCGGATGCCTCCAATCCATCCGGCCAGAATAACGGCGGCAATCATGACCTCGGCCTATAACCTGGAGCCATACCTCGCTTCCGCCCAAAAGGCTCAGCCGATCACCCTGGAAGGCCGGGTGGTCAAGGTGGCCGGACTGGTCATCGAAAGCCGGGGTCCCCTGGCGTCCGTGGGCGACCTGTGCCGCATCCTTCCCGGGCCGGGCCTCGAGTCCATGGAAGCGGAAGTGGTGGGATTCCGGGATGGTCATATCCAATTGATGCCCCTCGGACCGGTGCGGGGCATCACCACCGGCAGTCGGGTTATCGCCCGGGGACATCCGGCGGCGGTTCAAGTCGGCCCGGAACTCCTGGGCCGGGTGCTTGACGGCCTGGGCCATCCGATTGATGGCGGAGGTCCGCTCCGGACCGCTTCAACCTACCCGGTGCACGGACAGCCCGGCAACCCCCTGTCCCGGGGCCGGATAGACAAACCGATGGACGTGGGCATCCGGACCATCAACGCCCTGCATACTATCGGCAAAGGCCAGCGCGTCGGCATTTTCGCCGGTTCGGGCGTCGGCAAAAGCACCTTGCTCGGCATGATCGCCCAGAACATGAAAGCGGATGTCAACGTTATCGCCCTGATCGGCGAACGAGGCCGCGAAGTCCGGGAATTCATCGAAAAAGACCTGGGAGAAGCCGGCATGGCTAGATCGGTGGTCATCGCCGCCTCCTCGGACCAGCCGTCGCTGGTCCGGCTTAGAGGGGCCTACACGGCGGCCGCGGTGGCTGAATATTTCCGGGACCAGGGCCGCGACGTCATCCTGATGATGGATTCAGCCACGCGCCTGGCCCACGCGGCCCGCGAAATCGGTCTGAGCATCGGCGAACCGCCCACCACCAGAGGCTATACCCCGTCCGTCTTCGCCCATCTCCCCCTGCTTCTGGAACGGGCCGGAGTCTGGGAGGCCAAGGGCAGCATCACCGGTATTTACACTGTCCTTGTCGAGGGGGACGATATGAACGAACCGGTCGCCGACGCCATGCGCTCTCTCCTTGACGGCCATATTGTCCTGAAAAGAGAATTGGCCGCCCGGAATCGCTACCCGGCCATCGACCCCCTGGATTCCATCAGCCGTCTCATGGTGGACGTGGTCAAACCCGATCACCTGGCCCTGGCCAAACGGTTCCTGAACGTCCTGGCCGCTTACGTCCAATCAGAGGATATGATCAACATCGGAGCCTATCTCAAAGGCTCCAACCCGGATATCGACAATGCCATCAAAATGATGCCTAAACTCACGGCCTTTATCAGGCAGGACCAGAACCAGGGCGTTTCCCTGGCCGAGTCCGTAAAACAACTAAAAAAGCTTTTCGATTGATCATGTTCAAATTCCGACTGGAGTTTCTGCTTAAATACCGCCGACAACAGGAAGAAAGGCAGATGTATCAACTGGCGGAAAAAATCAGGCTGCTGAACCTGACCCGGGATGAACTGGAGGAATCACAGCGTCAATCCGACAAGCTGGCTGAAGAAAGCCGGGAAGTCACCCTTGGGGCCAGGCGCGTATCCGTCATTTCCCTGTACGCGGATTATCTCGCCGCCCTGCGGGAAGAAGCCCGGAACCTGGGAGTGAAACTGGCCGAAGCTCAGGCCGGGGTTGAACTGGAACAGGAAAAACTTATCAAGGCCGCCATCGGCCGTAAGATTATGGAACGGCTCAAGGAAATCCAGGGTCTCGATTACACCACCAGCCAGAACCGCCGGGCTCAAGCCCTCCTTGATGAAGCGGCCGCCCTGAAGGCCGGAAGGAAAGATGAATGACCCGGAGAGACACTGAAAGCCGTCGCGGCCTGTTCTGCCTGAGCCTGGAAACCGCTCTCGTCGGCATACTGGCCGTTAAATTATTTCTCGGCGCCGGGATGCTGGTCAACTTGAGCCGTGAAACCCCGCTGCTCACCCCACAGACAGCCCTGGCGGCGGAGCAGGAGACGGTTGACGCCAAGAAAATACCCGCCAGGACCACCCTGCCCCCTCCGGAAAATGCCGACTTGACCGCCAAATACGAATCCATGCTTCTGGTGCTGGAACGCCGTCAACAGCAACTGCGGGCCCAGGCGGAGATGCTTGAGGAACGGGAAGAAGGCCTGCAAACCCTGCGCGAGCAGATCAAACTGGAAACCGGCAGACTGGACGAACTTATCAGGCAGAAGGAAGCCCTTCTGCTTAAACAGCAGGGCATTCTGGACGAGCAGAAAAAGGTTTTAGCCGGCCAGGCCGAACTCAAAGACGCCAGAATAGAGCACCTCGTTCAAGCTTACAGCGCCATGCGCCCGGAAAGCGCCGCCAAACTGGTGGACAGCCTCGACGACGAAGTGGCTGTCCGCATCTTTTCCAGCATGAACGGACGCACGGCCGGAAAAATAATGGCTTTTGTGGAACCGGCCAAGGCCGCCCGCCTGACCAAACAACTCTCGACGGTCAAACCGGCCGATAAAAGAGACGTTCCGCCCGCCGAGAAATAAGATCGGCCCTGAACCCCTGAAAAATTCAAGCCGCTATATCTCCGTGCCGCCGCCGTCTTTCCGACAGCGAATCAGGCCGGGGCTGAATCCCGCCCGTGCCCGGTTCTCACATTCGTCTTAAAGAGCTTGGGAGAAAATGGAAAAAAATTCTTACCTTGAAGAAAACTTATCGGCAAAAACTGCCCATTATTTGAAATAATTTTTCAAACTGCCGGCGCGATATCATTTTAACTATTTAAAATAATTATATTAATTATTATCTATTTCTCTGGCACGCCAATTGCCCCACCAAGTTCCGAACTCCTAACACCAGGATATGGTTAATATGAAGGGACTGGGTTTTCAAAATTTTGCACCGGCAGCCGGTTTGGATTCCTGCTTGATGACAACATCAACATCGGCGGCCGGAAAAACCACGGAATCAAGCCCGACCTTTCGGCTGCTGATGACCAGATCGCTCCAGTCCCAAAACACTTCCACCCCGACAACCACCGGTTCTACCCAAAAGAAAACCCTGTCAGACAGCGGCGATGTTATTAAGGCGCTGGCCGATCAGCTTGGCCAGGCTAATGTGCCCCTGAATCTTTTAAGACTTGATCCGGCTGATTTCCCCCGGCTTCGTGAAGTGCTGAAAAAGACCGGGCTGACCGACGAAGAAATCGATTCTTTTATGAAACGCCTGGGCGATGAACCGGTCACCATGGACCGGGTCATGGCCGCCCTGGGTTCAGGTCCGGAAAGCCAGGACCCCGGCTCGCGGTTTCCGATAAAATCCCTCCCTCAGTTAGGACGTTTTCTGCAGGACTGCGGCCTGGAATCCGGCGCGGTCAAAGATATTGTCTCGGACCTGGGGCAGGACCGGGCCGGAAACGCCCAAAGCCTCCGGGAAGCCCTGCTGCGGTTCGGCGAAGTCAATTTAAAGGATATCACCCTGGCCGACGTGGACCAGAATGACTTGAAGGAACTCCTGGTCAGCCTGAACATGGATGCCGTGGATTTCAGGGAGATGCAAAAGTATTTCCGGTCGGGCCGGAATTCCATCACCATGGACAGATTCCTCGACCTGCTGGATTCACTTGAGCAATCTCCGGCCCTCAGCCCGGATGAGCAAGCCGCCATGGTAACTTTAACGCAAAACCTGAAGCTTGACAGCACCATCCGGGTCAGCCCCTATTTCAACCAGGCGGTCGCCCTGCTCTGCTGCCTTGGAGAAGACGAGGTTGAACAGGATTTTCCGGGCAACAATCCGGCCATGGAAGTTCTCCGTTCCGGAGCGGCGCCCGAATATCTCCTTAATTCGGATACGTCCTCCGCGCAAACCCCGGAGGTCAGAAACGCCGGAGATTCGACCCTGACATCGGATCCGCTGGTCCAGCAGGTGGCCGATAGAATCCTTTATTCATACCGGCATAACCGGCATCACGCCAGAATCCAGTTGGAACCGCCGGAACTAGGCGGAATCAAGATAAATCTCGTTTATAAAGACAATCAGCTCCAGGCGAATATCGTCGCCAAAAACGGTTTCGTCAAAGACAGCCTGGACCAGCACGTGGCCCAGCTTAAAAATATCCTGGCTCAGCATAACCTGAACCTGGACCGCTTTGAAGTCACCCTGGATGAAGGACAGCAGCGGAATTCCGGCTGGAACTGGAGCCGGAACCGTCATTATAAAACCTGGAAAGAAAACAACGTCGGCCATAACGGAGAAAGCGCGTCAACCATCGAAACCGACGGCTGGATTTACCTCGCGCGGGCAAAAGGCGATGGAAATTCCATCAACCTGCTGGCTTAAGCGGAAAGCTTGAAAAGGAGAACCATAATGAGTGTTGTAACCCAGGATCAGGTCACTCGCACCTATCTGCCTTCCACCACGTCTTCGAGTGACGCATCCACCTCGCTGGCCTCTCA
>ENA-OSEO01003622-OSEO01003622.1-sediment-metagenome-genome-assembly--contig:-NODE-3622-length-17772-cov-5.791467_pt1 | contig 17772 bp, 16 predicted proteins | sample MGYA00237883_ERZ534232 | MGnify/ENA metagenome assembly ERZ534232
CGAACCCCTCGATACCCTCGACAGGATTCAGGAGGCTTTTATCCATGCCGACCGGGAAGAGTTGAAACGCCTGGCCGCCGTATTTCTAAATCCCGAAAAAATCCAGATCACCGTAGTGGCGGACAAAACAACCCCGGTTGCAAAAGCCGGCGGCGCCGACATCACCTTGGAAGCGGACCTCCGATCGCTTGCCGAAACCCTGGGACTGCCGTTTAGAGAAATTGAACTGCGTTAAATAAAGGGGCTTCAGTGTTAATTTTCAGATTCAATCGGTCAAAATGTTGCCTTTAATTTTATCATAGGTTTTTGCGCCGATACCCTTCACTTTCATAATATCTTCGGGAGTTTTGAATGAACCGTTTTTTTCACGGTATTCCACGATATTCGCTGCAACCGTATTTCCAATCCCTTTGATTTGTTGAAGTTCTGCTGCAGTTGCCTTATTAATGTTTATCTTTGCAACGGATTGCGCCCAAGCCAGCGGAACAAAAGATACCAAAATTACGAAAGGTTATATAATCTAAACAAATCAAGTCGGTTGTTTCTGATGTAGCCGCTTCCGGCTGTTATTCCGAAAACAACTGTTGAAAGCATTCCGATGAACAGAAAAATGTGCACTCGTGCACATTTTTCTGGGCGTGCCGAATGATACCGGAAACCGCTATACCGTCTCCGTTTTAAAATTCACGGGTTATTGTCGCCGCCCTTCATTCGGGTTGCATTTAGGCGCTGAAAGTTATAGGTATCAATAAGTAAAAAGCTGAGAAACGGTAGCTAAAGACTCCGGACGCACGGGACCAGGAGAAAGGACGAAAGCGAAAAAATATTTTAATCCCTTTTGTACATAAATCCCAGGACCCTTTCTACCGGGCAAGAATCCATAACAACCCGCTTCGCAGGTTAATCAAACATGAAAATTTTGCTGAAATCTTTTACTTTTTTCCTGATCGCGATGCTTGCCGCAAAACCGGCTGCAGCGGAAATACTTCAAAGTGAAATCCTGGGAATCAAATGGGGAACCGACATATCGGCGCTGAAAAACTTTGAAAAACTGTGGCAAACGGACGCAGTCAGTTTTTACACCAAACCGGATGTCGCCCACACGCTTTATGAAATTCAGGTTCCCGGGGTTGTTTACGGATTTTATTCAGGCAAGTTTTTTGCAGCTTATGCTAAAATTGATGATCCGGCCGTCTACAGCCGGCTGAAAAGTCGACTGACGGCCGGATACGGAGACCCTAAAATTACCCAAACCATGAAAAACGAACAGCAGATATTTACCTGGAAAGATGGAAACATAAAGATAAAGTTAAAGCGTTATCAGCAGGACGGCAAAATGAAGCTGGCCTTTTATTACATGCCGCTCTCTGAAACCGTAAATGAACTTCAGCAGGATGAGCTCCAGGAAAAGACATGGACGCTTTTCCCCATCGAAAAAGGGAGAACGCCTCAAAGCCTGAAGCCGGAGGATCTTCCCAGTATCCCCATCCTGAGATTTTAAGGATTTCCGGATTTTTTATCTTCCCCCCGGCCCGCCGGCACCGCCGCCATGGCCTGAACCACCGGAACCATCGGAACCGCCCATGCCGCCGCCGGAACCGTCCCGGTCGCCGGCGCCGCCCTTTGCAGCGCCGCTTTCACGGACGCTATAGCCCCCAAGATCGTCTGCCCGCTCGCCGCGGCCGATCGCCGCGACATACTGATGGGCCAGTTTTTCCGGGGCGCCCTGCAATGAGCCCTTCATAAACGCCTGCTGCAGACTTTTCATTTCGCGTTCGCTGAAGCGTTGTTCCAGCGCCCGGCAGACCACCTCGGCTGCAGTCCGGCCGGATACTCCCAGGCGCGTCATGGACCGGAGGGCCTGAAATGTTTCCACAGCCAGTTCCCCGGAGCGGCTTTCAGCCTTCGAACGGGTCCGCTCGCGTTCGCGCAATTGTTCCATGGTACGGAGAACATCGGGTTCCAGCACCCCCGCAGCGAGGCTGTCGGCAATAAGGTTGCCGACCTGCCGAACCTCCCTTTCCTGCCGGGCAATTTCTCTCGCCTGGCGGTAGCCGAAGGAGTAGCGGGAACGGGTGTTTTCCATGGCTTGGAGAACGGCCTCTGCGGAAGCTTTCTTGACCATGCCTTCATTGGCCTTATTTATCACGGCCGTCTGGGGCAGCCCTTCCTTCAGCGCCGCCATGACCGTGCGGTGCGCCCGGATGATCTGTTCCTGCCGGAAACGATTTTCCATCATCCGGCGGGTCATACCGGCCGCAACGTCAGCAGGAACCCCGGCCGCCGCCATTTCTCTGGCGCTCAGCCGAACTTGGGGACTTGTCCCCTGCGGCAGCCCGTCATCCACTTCGTCGCCCAGAACCGGTGAAGCCAACAGCATGATACCGAATAGAAGTATAAAAATTTTTTGCATTTGGGACCTCATTGTTATCCTTTTGTGAAATTGTCCGGACGGCACGGAAATGCATCGCCGGCAAAATACAAATTCTGCTTCAAGGCTTTTTAATCCTTAAACGTATCCCGCCGGAATCTGTTACATCTTCGGAATAAAAATGCAATTCCGGGTCCCGAAATCATCCGGCTCCGTAAACCGGCAGGACGGTATAAACAACTCGCCGTCGGCAATATAAAAATACCGGAACTCTTTGTTGGCGGGGAGACGCACTTCCCAAGTTCCGGTGGCAGATTCCCGGGCCGGGTGAAGGTTGAAATCGTCCAGCGAATAGGCAAAATAAACCGAATGCGCCTCCGGTTTTTGGAGGTACAGGTACAGCGCATCTCCCCTGATGCTGTAATAATGACCACTGCTGCAACCGGTCGCTCCGGTCAACGCAACAAGAATCGCCGCTATCAAGCGTTTCATGCCTTGTCTCCAACACGCAGAATGGAATTGTAACCGCCGAAGTCATCCGGTTCACGGGTGCGGATGGTCGGGTCCGCAACCCGCTGTCGCCCTTCCAGGATATAGCTGAAATAATGTTCCCCCTCCGGCAGTGCCAAGGTCAGTTCCCAGTATCCGCTGTCGCCGGCCTTGTCCAGGGGAATTCGCTTCCAGTCCGTAAAACTGCCGGCAATTTCCACGCGGCTCGCATCCGGTTCATAAATAACAAAGCGGTTCTGCCTGGCAACCGTCCCGGTTGGCGCCAGGGTTGTTAAAATCAGCGCGACAATCGCGGCGGCCAGCGCCGTTGCGGTCCATCCCAGGGGTTGCATGAAAAAGCCGGAAAGTTTTTTCAAAAGGCCCGACCGCGCCGGTTCAAGCAGCGGCACCCGCTCGACCACATCCCCGCGAAGTTGCTTTTCAATCGAAAGCAGTTCGATGGTTTCATCTGCAAAGGGCGGATCCTTTTGAACGGTTTCCACAAAAACGATCTTCTCGTCCAGTCCCATCTCGTCATCGATAAACAGGCTGATTAATTCATTCATGGTTCACTCCCCTGCCGCAGGATATTTTTAAGCTTGACCCGGGCCCGATGAACTTTCACACGCACATTCCCTTCACTGATACCGGCGATCCCGGCAATTTCATGATAGGAAAAATCGCTGTCGGCCGCCAGCGCCAGTAATTCTCTCTCATTTGTCTCAAGCTGCTGCATGGCGGCAAGGACCTTGCGATATTCCTGCCGGACCATCAGCAGACTTTCAGAATCAATCGAAGGGTCTTGGTCCTCGCCCTCCAATTCCGTGTCTCGATTTTTTTTGCGGGCATGATCCCTGACCGCGTTTCGCGCAATGGTAAACAGCAAAGCGGCATTTTGAGCCCCCGGCCCGTAATGCTTCAGCAAACGGGTAAAACTCTCCTGCATGATGTCGCCGGACAGGTAATAATCCCCCGTCATGCGCATCAGATAATAAAACAGCTTGGTCCGCTGTGCCTGATAGAATGCGCCGAAATTATCCACGTTGTTTTTGTAACGCCTATCCCATTCGATTGTTACAAACAATTTTTTCGATTTTTTCCACAAAGCACCGGTTGACAACCACAACTCCGATTGCTTATCCGATCATGACAGACACCCCTGTCCAAGGCGGGAAATTTATTCAGGTATGAAATCAGCAATGAAAAATGTTGCAGATAAGGTCAACTGGAGGTGGATTTCATCACACAATTCCGCGACGGTACCGGATTGCTCGTTCAGGTCTGCGGAATTGCTGCAACAATAAAAAAGTTAGTAGGAATATCCCCTTTTTTAGCGGCGCCCCCTCGGATCAAAATAGCCCGGCCTCAATGCAGGGTCCGGTTGTCTTCGTCATCATCGTCCTCGTCATCCCAGATCTCACCGGACATGGCCAGAGCCTCGTTAACCGCATCAATAATGTCCTCGTCGTCAGAGTCCATGAAAGGCTCAAGAATTTCCGCCGCCTCGCCGGGACGGATCATGGCGGCTGCTTCGATGGCGGCCAGCAGCAGGTCCTTATCGGTATCCTCCGCGGCAATCAACCCAGCAATACGCGGCCAGGCCGCATCGACTTCCCAATTGCCCGCCGCGCAGATCGCCTCGTAGAGAATGTCCGGATTTTGGCTGCCGATTGATTCGAGAATCTGTTCATCGAATCCGTCGATATATTGCATGCAGAAGACCGCGGTCAGTTTCCAGTCTTCTTCGTTGCTGCGATAAGCGGCCCGCACGGCTTCCTTATGCCAGTCCGCCGGTGCGCGCACCGACGCTTCCAGGATCCGCCGGCGAACCATCCTGGGTGTGCGGGCATCCCGGTAAAGCCGGTGCAGCGTCTCCTGGATGTTGCCGATCATGGCTTCGGATATCGACACCTCGTTCGGATCATCAAAGTCGTCCATAAAAGCGGACTCGAGGGCGGGCCCCAGGGAAATGACCGCCAGGCTGCGCAGCTCTTCGGGTTCATTGTCGTTTTGCAGGGTTGCAAGGAGTGCCCCGGCAAGCGCATCGTTGATGTCGACGGAATCGCCGGCCAGCGAAGCAGCGAGAAGGCGGTCCGACGGATCAGCCTGAACGTTCCGGAGAATGTCCAGGATCATCCTCTCGGCGTCCTGCGGCCATTCCCATGGCGGGATGGCTTCCAAAGTTTTAAGGTCCATACTAATCCTCCCCTGCTTCGTTTTGTTGGAATTGCTTTTCAGCGCATCATTATAGGGACATCCCGACTGTTCTGAGAGTCGGCTTCAGCATGTCAACCCAATTATGCACGCCTTAATAATGACTGGCTATTATCTTTCTTGCGGGATGAAAGTCAAATGAATATTTCAAAGCCGGCTCGAAAAAGCAGAAAATGCGGAATAGTCCGGACTGGCCGGCCCATCTATCCGAAAGGGGGCCACAGGATCGGCAGCAGCCATACGGACACGAGCAGAGCAATGATCGTAATGGGTACGCCGACTTTCACGTAGTCGACGAAGCGATAGCCGCCGGGCCCCATGACGAGTAGGTGGGCGGGATGCGACAGCGGGCTGGCAAAGCTCGAGGAGGCCGAAATTGCCACGGTCATCATCAAGAGGTGCGGCGAGATCCCTAAAGCGCCGGCGCTGCTGAGGGCCACCGGCGCCATCAACACCACCAGTGCCGCCGTGGGAATGATCTGCGTGCCGATTACCGTCACGGTAAATAGCGCGGCAACAACCCAGCGGGGGCCGAGATCGCCGACTGCGGCGACCAGTGCGGCCGCTCCCATCTGCGCCGCCCCCGTGTTTTCGATGGCGGCTCCCAGCGGCAGCATGCCGGCAATAAGGAACACCACTTTCCATTCGATGGCCCGATAGGCTTCCTCCATGCTTAGACAACCCACCAGCACCATCAGCGCCGCTCCGGCAAGGGCGGCGATTGCAATCGGGACAAGGCCGAGAATAGCGCCCAGGAGCACCGCCAGCATGATGGCGACGGCCATGCGGGCCTTTTCCAGGCGCGGCGCCTGAACGGCGGCTTCATCGAGCACCAGAAAGTCGGGATCGCGGGCCAGGGTTTCCAGGTTGCGGCGTTGTCCATACACCAACAGGGCGTCTCCAAACTGCAACGGCATGTCCTGGAGGCCGCTGCGGTAGGCACGCCCCTTTCTCCAGACGGCCAGCACGCTGATGCCGTAGCGCTCACGGAAAAGAAGGTCGGCCAGCGTCCGCCCCGCAAGGGTGGTTCGGGGTGAAAGCAGGACTTCGGTTACGCCGATCTGCTGGGATTCCAGTTCGGTAACCAGGCGGGAGGATTGCTCCGCGATCTCCAGTTCCTGGAGGCCTTCGAGGACCCCGAGATCGCGCGGGGAACCCTGCAGCACGAGCAGATCGCCGGCCTGAATCTTTTCATCCGGCGAAGGCATGCACAACAGTTCCTCGCCGCGCATAAGGCCCACCACGGTAAGACCGAATGCATTCCCCAGGCGGCTCTCGACCAAGTCATGCTCGGCCAAGACCGATCCCGGCGGAACGCGCACCGGCAACAGCTGCGTACGATCGCCGGCAAGAGTTTTGATCCTGTCGGCCGCCACGAAATGCAGTTCGGCGACAAAACCCAGATGCGCCAGCGCTTCCAGCGCCTCACGCTCCCCCTGCAGCAGCAGCCGGTCCCCGACCTCCAATCGATGCCGCCGCAGATCCTTAACCTCGCCTTCAGTCGGACAATACAGCGCCAGCACATGCACGCGATGCTTCCGCCGCAAGCCGCTCTCTGCCAGAGTGGAGCCCAGCAGCGCAGACCCTTCGGCAATAAGCCCCTCGGCCGCCTGCAAGTGCTGAGGAAGCAGTTTGTTGACAAGGTCGGAAGACTCGACCTGGAAATGCTGGCTGGCGCGAAAGCGCTGCAAGCGGTCCAGGCGACCATGCACGATAAGCGTGTCCCCGGACTGCAAAACGTCGTTCGGACGGGGGGCGAGCATCAAGACATCCTTGCGCTGGAGCGCCAGCACCGTCAGAAATAGGGCCGACCCCAGCCGGCTTTCGGCGAGCGTACAGCCGTCGAGGGGCGATCCCGCTGGAATCCGGGTGGCAAAGATGTGCGTGTCGAGCTGATAGGGAGTCCCAAGCGCCAGGCGCGTGCCGGCGTCGACCCCCTGGGAGCGGCTGGGAAGCAGGCGACGCCCGATCAGCGCCATAAAGGCAATACCGGCCGCAACGATGGCCGCGGTGATCGGCGTGAAGTCAAATATGGCAAAAGGATGCAGTCCGGCCGCGCGGACGGCATCGGTCACCAGAATGTTGGGGGGGGTGGAGATGCCGGTGAAGGGGCCGCCCAGGAGGCAGCCGAGCGCCAGCGGCAATAGCAGCCGGGAAGGAGGTCGCCCGCTGCGACGGGCCAGTTCCATCGTTGCCGGCAGCAGAATGGCGGCCACCGTCACGGTGTTGATGAGCGCCGACAGCAGACTGGCGGTGACCATCAAGGCAACCATGAGTGTAACCTCGCTTCCCTTAGTAAAGCGCTGCAGCGGCTGTCCGATCCGATGGGCGATACCCGTGCGGGTCAGTCCGGCGGTCAGGATGAACAAAGCCCAGACGGTGACCACCGCCGGACTGCTGAAGCCGGCCAGGGCCTCTTGCGCCGTAACCAGACCCGTCAATGCCAGGGCCGACAAGACCAGCAGCCCGACCACATCCACCCGCAGCCACCCGCCGATAAACACAACGAGGGCCGCGGCAATAATCACGATGAGTGTCAAAATTTCAACCGTCAAAACGAATTCCTTTTATTTTTGGGTTGACGCCGACAGGCTATCGCAGCCCATAGATGACCGGCAGCAGCCACGAAAGCACGGCCCACATGATCAGAAGCAGCGGCACACCGATTCGAAGAAAATCGCTGAAGGCGTACTTGCCCGCATTCATGACAAGCAGGTTGGTTTTGTATGCCATGGGGGTGGCGTAGCTCATGTTGGCGCCGAACAGCACCGCCAGGACGAATGGTTCCGGGGGCTGCCCCATTTGGCTTGCAATGGAAACCGCGATAGGGGTGCCGATGACCGCGGCCGCGTTGTTGGATACGATATTGGTCAGGATGCCCATTAAGAGCATTAATCCGCTGACGGCAAAGGTCGGCGACGCACCGTGTGTTGCGGCGACAAAAAGACTTGCCAGATAATCCGCACCGCCGGTTTTAAGCAGCGCCAGTCCCAGCGCGAGACTTGCGGCCACGATCAGAATAACCTGGGCGCTCAGAGCGCTGGTGGCATCCCGCCATTGCAGGCATCCGCTAAAAATCATCAACAGCGCCCCGCAGGGCGCACTGATGGCGATCGGCAGCAGCCCCGATGCGGCCGTGAGAACGATCCCCGCCATAATAAGAATCGCCAGCGGCGCCTTTCGGGTAAACGGCAGGTCCGTCGCGGCGTCGAGAACCAGGAAGTCTTTTCCTTTCTTGAGCGCGGCAATCTGCTCGCTGGGACCTTGAACCAGGAGTACGTCCCCGGCCCTGAGCCGGACGTCGCCGATTTCGTCGGTTATCTTTTCCAGGTGCCTGCCCACGCGATGAAGAGCCAGGATGATAAGACCATAGCGCTCTGCGAAGCGAACCGTGCTGAGGGTTCTTCCCTGGAGAAGAGACCCTTCGGTCACCACCACTTCGGCGATCTGTTGATTTTCAGATTTCAGGGGGTTCTCTTCATCCACCGGCGTATCTTCCGAGTCCTGGGGATAGAGCGTTGCCTCCAGTACTTTTTCAAATTCCTTCAGCCGTTCGGGGGTATCCCGAACGATCAGGTGGTCGCCGGCGCGCAAAACCACGCTGGGAAGCGGCAGTATCAGGTTGTCTTCATACCGCCGCACATGGATGATTTTCATGGCGCCATCGGTCATTTTCCGGACTTCGGACACTGTTTTACCCTCAGACGGGCTGCCCTCCGGAATCGCCAGGTGGGCAATAAAAATCCTGGGGGAGGTATCCGTAAGCGGTTGTTCTCTTTTGGGGATGATTTTAGGAGCCACGAGCCAGAGATAGACGATGCCGATGCTTCCGGCAACCGCCGCCGGCAGCAGAAAATCGAACATATCGAACCGTCGCAAGCCGATCTCCGCCGCCAGGGAAACCACGAGCAGATTTGTGGAAGTGCCGATGGTTGTGGCCGTCCCTCCTAAAAGCGTGGAAAATCCCATGGGCATCAGGACCGCGGAGGCCGGCATGCCCGTACGCATCGAAACGCTGATCAGGATGGGTAGAAACAAAACGACGACCGGAACGTTATTGATAAAGGCACTGATGGCGGCCCCGACCAGGAGCGTCAGCAGCAGGGAAATATTCGGGCTGATTTTCCAGAGCTTGGCCAGTAATCGTCCCACCGGTTCCAACGCTCCCGTTCGGACGATACCCTGCCCGGCAATCATCAGGGCGCAAACGGCTACCAGGGCCTCATGCCCGAAGCCATAAAAGAAGTCCACGGCGTGAAAAACACCCGCGTCCGACCGGAACGGAAAGATCTCAAATATCACGGTCAGGCTGATCAGAACGAAAAAACTGGATGATTCCAGCGGGATCTTTTCCCGGGTGAACAGAATAAGGGCCAGCACGGTCAGGGCCAGCACGGCGATGGCGTGCGAATTGGGCGGCGGCGGCAGGCTCATGGAGATCCTCTTCGTAGAGCTGTGATAATCATTATATTTCCGGTACAGGTATATTTTAAGACCGATCATGTGTCAAAAGAAATGTCATGATCCTTCAGCCCATTCAGCTTTCCCTATTTTACTCTTTTGTGCCTTTTCTGTATCCCTTTTCAAACTCGGATTTTGCCCTTTTGAAGCTCATTTTCAAAATTTCCCATGAATTTTCGAGCCCCTCTTTGAGGTCTTCCCAGGCCCCCTCTCCGGCCTGTTGCAGAGCCGACAGCTTGTTCCTGACATCATCGCGTTTCGCTCGCAATTCATCCAGCTGATTTTGATATTCGATTTTCGCCTCCGCTTCCGCCTGGGCGGCCTTGGCTGCCAGCTTGTCGATATCGGCATTCCACTCGTCCAACTGGGCCTTCAATTTTTCCACATAAGCATCTCTTTTTGCACTCATATTAATCCTCCTTTGGGCAATTGCAATTGCAATTGGGGACGTTCCTCGGTTATTCGGATTCTATGTCATCAGCTAAGAGCTTCAGGCCTGTTTCATCGACGATTTTCCGGCCTCTTGTCACACATTCGCTCGCCGTCGATGGGGCGATATTCATTTTTTTGGATATCCCAACGGCGCTCATCCCAAGTTCCCGCGTCCCCCAATAGCATAACAAGCTTCGGGCCATAACCGATTTTCGTTGCTTGCCGCCCGTCAACAACTCCCTTGAGCTAATCCCGCAAATATCAGCCACTCGACTGAGCAGCCATTCAAAGTCATATCCCCGAGCCCGGATCACATGCCGCCGCTCAAAATTCTCCTGGGCGGATTTTAAGACGGACTCGACGAAATGCCTGCAATAAGAATAGGCATCAAGCGCTTTTAATTCCTCTACGATCCCTGCCCGCATGGGATTCAAATGGATATAACGCACCAGTTCCAAAAGGTATGGGTCTTCCTCGCACAGGATGGACTTGTAACGGTTCTGGAACAGGTGTCCCTGCCGCCGATTAAAACTCACCGCGTATCCGGTCAAAAGTCTGCGCATCACCGTGGCGATGGAAAAAGTGCCCGTTCTCAAGAGTAAGCGTGCATGATTTGGCAGAAGTGTCCATGCGAAACATGGCGTTTTGCTTTCGGGCAGCACGGGAGATAGTCGATCTAAAAAATCATTCCGGTCAGGATCATCGATAAAAATTTTTCTTCGATTGATCACCCACTCACGATGATATGGTGCAGCGCGCCGATAGCGTCTATTCGGGCTTTTCGAGGCATGTTATTCATACACCAGATAAAGGTTTAAATATAAACCGAATATCCGAGGAATGTCCTCTATGTCCAATTTTTCATGACTACTTTATCGTCCAGACTATCCAAAAGCTCCATCAGCTGTCTCTTGCGAACATGGTCTTCCCTCAGGCTTTGCAGATATTGATCCCAATTTACTTGTTTACTTTCTTCAACAATGATTTTGGCGGCTTTGCGCAAGTATTTACCCGCGTTTTTCGAGATTCGGTTGTCTTCAATCCGCTTGAGATACTCGATCACTACCGCCTCCGCTTTTACTCTTTTGAGCCTTTTTTGTACCCCTTTTCAAACTCGGATTTTGCCTTTTTGAAGCTTATCTTCAAAATATCCCATGAATTTTCAAGGCCTTCCTTGAGGTCTTCCCAGGCCCCCTCTCCGGCCTGTTGCAGAGCCGACAGCTTATCCCTGACCTCTTGGCGTTTCGTTCGCAAGTCATCCAGCTGATTTTGATATTCGATTTTCGCCTCCGCTTCCGCCTGGTCAGCCTTGGCTGCCAGCTTGTCGATATCGGCGTTCCACTCGTCCAACTTGGCCTTCAATTTTTCCACGTAGGCATCTCTTTTTGCGCTCATCTTAATCCTCCTTCGGATTTTATACCATCGTCCAAGAGCTTCAGCCCCTTTTCATCAACGATCTTACGGCCTCTTGTCACACATTCGCTCACCGTCGACGGGGCGATATTCATCTTTTTGGATATCCCAATGGCGCTCATCCCAAGTTCCCGCGTCCCCCAGTTGATATAGTGCACCAGTTCCAATAGGTATGGATCTTCCTCGCACAGGACGGACTTGTACCGGTTCTGGAACAGGTGTCCATGCCGTCGATGCCGCCGGTGCCGCATTGGCGCGGCCCGTGGATCAACACCACAGGGGTATCTTCCAACGCTTCCTCTAAAGGCTTGCGTAGAAATCGTACGTATAGGGGTGATTCAGTCATGGCGTCTGTTTGAAACTCAATTGCCCGGCCAAATGAAAGGTTTTGCGCGTTGATATCTACGACCGAAGATACCATTTTAATTTTAATCCCAATGGCTAACCCCGCAAATCCCGCTCATCCTTCGATCGGATGGCCTCGAAAATCTCCCTGGCTAAAATGGGAAAGGCGGCGCCTTGAAACTCCTGATCCGCCATGTACCGGGTAACGATCTTGTCGTTTTCGGCCATGCGGTCGATCATCAGGTCCTCGATCAATTTGCGGATTCCCAGCACGAACTTGTCCAGGGGGTTTGCCATGGCCGTCTGAATGACCTGATCGTTCTTGCAGGCCTTTTCCTTGATCTGTTGAAAAAACAAGCGGTCTTCCTCACTAAAGCTAGTTCCGAAGCGCTCATTGAGAACCTGAATGATCTCCGACAACGGCGCCTTTTCATCCTTGGCCTTGCCCGTGCCGACATCCGTGGGGCTTTTCACATACTGGGCTTCGCCGTCCTTGACTTCGATCCCCCCGGAATAAATGCGTTCCATACGGTAGTATTGCAGGGCCACATTGTCGGTCAGCTTGATGGTCAGCGGATCGCGGTCGATGGGCAGATGCGGCACGAGGAACCTTCCATAACTGTACAGCATTTCCAGTTCCGGATCGGCATAGGGGATGATTTGAGATAAAAAGGCATACAGGCGAATGTACCCGCTCAGCTTATCACGAAACGCCTGCCGTTTTTCCTCCTCCTTGACGGCTTTGAAACGGTCCACTGCCGGTTGAAGATGCCGTTGCATATGCGCATGGTCCGCGGCGTTTTGACGCTCCGTGGGCTTGTAGAACACCTGGGCAAATGCCTCGACCTCGCTCCAGTAGTAAATTTGCATCTGATTCAGTTCATGCTTGAGCGTTTCGAGCTTGGACGGGTCGGACACCTCGGCCAGCCCGGTTTTGTCGTAATAGGGTTTGAAGGCCCGGAAAATATCTTCGGCATTGTTGACGAAATCCAGCACAAAAGGCGCGTCTTTCCCCGGAATCATGCGGTTGAGCCGCGAAAGGGTCTGGACGGCCTGCACCCCGTCCAGGCGCTTGTCTACATACATCGTATGCAGCAGGGGCTGGTCGAAACCGGTCTGGTATTTATTGGCCACCAACAGGATTTGATAATCGGGTGAGTTGAAGCGCTCGGGCAACTGGGCCTCGCTGATGGGTTTGCCGCTGACCACGTCGATGTTCATCCCCGGCTCGGTATACTCCCCGCCGTATTCCGGATCTTTCACTGTTCCGCTGAAGGCCACCAGGGGGCGGACATCCTGATACCCGTTATCGGCGATATAGCTCTCGAAGGCTTTCATATAGCGCACCGCATGCAGGCGCGAGGACGTCACCACCATGGCCTTGGCCCGGCCGCCGATGCGCTGTTTGACGCTGCGGCGGAAGTGCTCCACCATCACCTCGGTTTTCTGCTCGATGTTATGGGGATGCAGGCTCATGAATTTTGCCAGGGCCCGGGAGGCCTTTTTCTTCGGCAGCGCCGGATCATCCTCGGCCGCCTTGAGCAACCGGTAATAGACGCTATAGGTGGTGTAGTGGGTCAAAACATCGAGGACAAACCGCTCCTCGATGGCCTGGCGCATGCTGTAAATATGAAATGGCTCGGGCTTTCCCTCCGGCCCGGTGCGCCCGAACAGCTCGATGGTTTTTCCCTTGGGCGTGGCCGTGAAGGCGAAAAAACTTAAATTCGGCTGCCTGCCACGGGAAAGCATCACCTGGTTTAACCGGTCTTCCCAGTCCGCCTCGCCCTCCTCGGTTTCGCCGGGGGCCGCTCCCAGAATGGCTTTGAGTTCCCTGGCCGTCTCGCCGGTCTGGCTGGAGTGGGCCTCGTCCACGATCACGGCATATTTGCGGGCGGATATGGCCGCTTCCCATTGCCGGGCCTGCTCCTTTTCCTCTGTTGTCGCCTTTTCCGCGCTGTCCGCTCCGGCCGCCGTGAGGAGCCCCCGCAAGACAAAGGGAAACTTCTGCAAAGTGGTGATGACGATCTGGGTGCCGTCAATTAAGGCCTCGGCCAGTTGCCTGGAATCCTGATCGATGGGTTTGACCACGCCCTGGGCATGTTCGATCTGGTAGATGGCATCCTGAAGTTGCCGGTCCAGCACCCGCCGGTCGGTGATGACGATCACGCAGTCAAAAACCTTCCGGTCGCTGGTGTCATGCAGGCTGGCCAGCCGGTGGGAAAGCCAGGAGATGCTGTTGGTCTTACCGCTGCCGGCCGAGTGCTGGATCAGATAATTGCTCCCCGAACCTTCCTGTCGGGCGGCCGCCACGATCCGGCGCACGGCATCGAGTTGATGAAAACGGGGAAAAATCAGCTTTTCCCTGGTTATGCGTCGCATCCCTCCGCGACCGTCATCAACCTTTTCATCCCTGGTTTCGATGAACATGAAGTGGCCGAGAATGTCCAGAAAGCTGTCCCGCTGAAGGACCTCTTCCCAGAAATAACCCGTGCGGTAACCGGAGGGGTGATGGGGGTTGCCCGCCCCGCACTGCACCTGGCCCGGATGACTGCCGCGGTTAAACGGTAGAAAATGGGTGGCTTCTTTCAGCAGCCTTGTGGTCATGTGGACCTCATCCGGGTCCACGGCAAAATGCACCAAGGCCCGCGTCTTGAAGCCGAACAGCGGCGCGCGCGGGTCGCGATCTTCCTGGTATTGCTTCACCGCGCTTAGCCAGCTTTGCCCGGTGCCGGGGTTTTTCAGCTCGCAGGTGGCCACGGGCAGACCGTTTAGGGAAAGCAGCATATCCACGGTCTCATGGCCGCCGGGATGGCAAAGCGCCTGCCGGTTCTCAAACAGCCGGTTTTTGGCATACAGGGCCAGCACCTCTTCGTTCAGACCATGGGCGGGCTTGAAATAGGCCATGCGGAAGGTTTTGCCGTAAAACTTGAACCCGTGGCGCAGCACATGGAGCATGCCTTTGGTGTTCAACTCCTTGACCAGTGTGTTGAGCAGCAGGTCTTCCAATCCGTTGCCGTGCAGCGCCCGCATCTGTTCCCACAACTCGGCTTGAGTCTCTTGCAGGAAGTCAAATATCCGTGCCGGGAAAAGAGCCCGCTCCACATCCCATTCAGCGTTGGTGCCGGGATGCCAGCCGCTTTTTTGCAGCAGGACTTCCTCCACATGGGTTTCAAAGGCTTTTTCGGAAGTTGTTTTCATGGGTTCCACCCGGTGCAATCAAATAGCCGTCAAATAAACTCAGACTGGGCAGAAAATACAAATCAAAAGTATTTTCTGATAGTTACAGCCAGTGACCATCCTTCATCCCGATCGTGTGCTACCGCCCCATCAAATAACTGTCAAATAAACCGCCCCACAATGGCTAAATGGTACCCTTGATCTCGAAAACCCGGTACTTCAGCCATTTGGCGATGCCGTCGAGGTCCGGGAACAGTTGACGGTCAAAAACGCCGTATTGATCCAGGCGCCGCCGGATATCGTCGTGTGCCTCGTGCTTGATGATGATTTCCAAACAATCCTTCTCTTCCAGATCCTGCAATGGCTGATGACAGGCCAGCAGCACGCCGTCCTGGGCCCGGATGCGCGGGGAAACATGCGGCGGGTCGTAGATGACATTCTCTTTGATCTCGAAAGGCGCAGGGATGGGAGATGGCGTTTTAGCTGTTTCCTTCTCGTCAAGACCTTCATCGGTACCGCTGGTTCCAGCTTCGTCATCGCCGGGTTCACCGGATTCTTCGGCATCTGTGTCATCAATGCCAAAGTCCGCATAGCCCGCGTCGTCTTTGGGTGCTTCCGTAAGGGTATCTCCCACGGGCTTGACAGCCGGCCGCTGGTTGCGCTTGAAGTTCACATAGTGCGGAGGATCGCTGATTAGCACGTAATCGGCGCTGTTGAGCGGCTTGCCGCTATCATCGAATTTTGTTTCCCGCACTGCAAAATAGAGTGCCACCAAGGGGTTGGTGGTCCAGTCCATGAATCGCGTAGGCAGGCCATGGTGCTGGGCAATGGCCAGCGCCTCCCATTCACTGCGGGGAAGGTGCTGCACATAGGTGACCAAATGGTTGCTGAACACCTCCAGAACTTCCCGCTCAAGTTGATCGCGCTGATAAAAAGAAAATCCTTTCAGGTGCTCATAGCGTCCAATTGACGGCCTCAGGGTGTAGCCGGCTGTTGCTGTTTTGCTCTGCCCCCGGAAGTATTTTCGGCCCTCGGGCAATTCATCCCTCACAGTTTTGAGGTATTCCTCGAAGCTCTCGATTTCGAAAGGGGTTGTCATGCCTGAGTCTCTCTTAAGTCGATTTTCCCGGTTACCGCGGCGGTGATCAGAGCGGTGCGGTATTCTTGAAGGCGTTCGATTGCGGCTTCTATCTTGAGAATCAGTTGATCAATTTTGTTGGTTTCTTGATTAAGGAAATTGGAAATGGCATGCAATTCATCGTGGGGCGGCATAAGGCACGGAAAGTTTTTAATGTCTTCCATTGCTAAATTAGGTTGGGCAGACTGGACCGCCGAATTCCAAACCATATCTTGTATGACCTTACTTTGAATCCATGCGGTGATAAAATTGGAATAATCAGGATTTTTCAATCTTAGAAAGCATACAGCCTGATTTGTATTTGCCGGAATAAGATCATTTTTTAAGACTGCGGCTTTTCCAGTCGTCGCACCTGCAATAACAAGTAAGACATCATCAGGTTTTAATTTCGACCGAGACAACAAGTCGTTTGTTTCCTGATCAATAAAAAATTCTGGGATTTTGGCTACTTTTCCGTCCTGAATATTCTCCGCCTTAATAAACCTTATCCCACAATCAACAATGTCTCTTCCGATAGTTGACGGTGTAGTACCTTTCGAAACAGTTATTGCCTCAAACTTTATTTTGCTCACTGTCCAATGCTCCGGCACATCCCCCAGCCACTCCACCCCCGAGGACTTGAGTTTGGGATGCGGGTCGAGGCCGGCGGTCCGGGCCGCCTCGGGCGGCAGGCCGCGGCTCACGGTGCGCGAGATGAGGGCCGTGCGCTTTTCCTTTAGCTTTTCAATTAATGACCTCTTCCTCTTCAAAAGATTGTCGATCGTGTTTGTTTTGCGGTTGAGGAAATTAGTAATAAATCGTTGTTCCTGAACATCAGGCTTAATTACTGGAAGTGCTGTAAGTTCAGAGCGATTAAATGTGTTATTAACACCAGCTTTCGAATATTTGAAGAATCCTGTCGCTCGATAGCTATTAATAAGATAACGAAAGTATTCTGGAACCACATCCCCAAAAAATCGTATACGGAGCAAAAATGATACATGGCTAAATTCGCCATCTGCATCAAAACTTGCGGTCTTTCCTAAGTGATCAGTACTTCCATTACGCCAATTGAAAAGCAGGTCTCCTTTATGAAGTAATACACGCTGTTTCTCGTTCTCGCTAACTTCAGCAAGTGGCACAACATCTAAATTCAAAGATCCATCGAGTCCAACATTTGGAAGCGAAATAATTTTTAATCCTTCCTCCAAAGATCTATCGATTTCTCCACCAATACCATATGAGACATTAGCTATACGCTTGATAGCGCATATCTCCCAATGCTCCGGCACAACCCCCAGCCATGCCACCCCACTGCCCTTGTATTTCGGATACGCCTTGTACTTCACGCCACCACCTCTTTAAGCAGGGTCAGGATCTCGCCTTCCAGGGTCTTGATCTCTGCTTCGATCTCCTCAAGGGGCCGGGGCGGCTCGTAGCGATAGAAGTGACGGTTCAGGGGAATTTCATAACCGACCTTGGTTTTGGATTCGTCGATCCAGGCATCCGGCACATGGGGCAAAACCTCGCGCTGAAAGTAGGCCTCGATGCTCTCCTTGAGGGGCACGTTTTCCGTGTCGCGCAGTTCCGGGTCGGGTTCAGGCTTGCCATGCTTATCCCGGCAGATCTCGGCGGTTTCATCCCGCTCGCCCAGGGCGCTGAGCACGGCCTTGAGTTCGGCGGCGGTCAGACGCACGTCCCGCTTGCGGTCGATTTCCCGGAGAGCCAGAAGAAAGGTCTTGCGGTCTTTGTA
>ENA-OSEO01003623-OSEO01003623.1-sediment-metagenome-genome-assembly--contig:-NODE-3623-length-17763-cov-9.570112_pt1 | contig 17763 bp, 12 predicted proteins | sample MGYA00237883_ERZ534232 | MGnify/ENA metagenome assembly ERZ534232
GAAAACCGCACGTACGGTTTGACGAGGGGGCTACAGAGCAGAATGATCTGCTCTGTACTCTACTCTACTCTTATACCTTAAAAAATTAATAATTTTAATAAGATGAAAAATAGAATATAAGAAACATGATTTTTTTAAACCGATGGACAAAATGTATTCGGCAGATACAAATACCACAGTAAACAAAAAAGCTGAGATCAACTCCGTTAAATTTGAGGGTGAAAAATACTTCAAGATTTCGAATTGCGATACCATGCGCCCGTTTTTTATGAGCATTGTAAGCGATTCGAATCACTGGATGTTTATTTCAAGCAACGGAGGTATTTCTGCCGGCCGCAAAAACCCTGAATATGCTTTGTTCCCCTACTACACCGACGACAAAATTACCGAATCTGCAGACATTACGGGAAGCAAATCTATTTTTCGTATAAAACTTGGTGACCAGGTTCAGATTTGGGAACCATTTTCTGAACGGTTTACAGGTAAATACGCTATCAGCAGGAACCTTTATAAAAGCATATATGGCAATAAAATAATTTTCGAAGAGATCAATCATGATTTGAGGTTGATATTCAGGTACCAGTGGAATTCATCCAAGGTCTGCGGTTTCCTGCGCAAAGCAAAGCTGATTAACATTTCCGGTAACGATTACCAGATTACCCTTCTGGATGGTATACAGAATATTATGCCTTACGGTGTTCCCGCTGATTTGCAGTGCTCGACCAGCAACCTTGTAGATGCCTACAAAAGAAGTGAGTTGGAACCGGAATCCGGAATGGGAATTTATGCCCTCAGCGCCATCATCGTTGACAAGGCCGAACCCGCCGAAGCACTGAAAGCAAATATTGCCTGGTCATTAGGATTGGAAAATCCGAAACACCTGCTCTCATCTTTGCAACTGGATAAATTCAGAATGAACAGGGAAGTAACAGAAGAAGCGGATATTAAGGGAGAAAAGGGTGCTTATTTTATTTTAGCTGAAATGATGCTTCCGCCACAAAGTGAAAAAGACTGGAAAATCATCGTCGATGTCAATCAGAATCAATCGCAGGTCATTGCCCTTTGTCAAAGCATAAAAGACAATATGAATCTTGAAAGGCAAATTCAGGATGATGTCGATTCCGGAACACAAAAATTGATTCAACTGGTGGCAAGCGCCGACGGTCTTCAAATCACTGCCGATAAACTTAATGACTCGCGCCATTTTTCCAACGTTTTGTTCAACATAATGCGCGGTGGAATTTTTGATGACAACTACCGGATAAAAAAAGAAGATTTTGTCCGTTACCTGATTAATGCCAACAAAAATGTAGTGGGAAGAAACCGGGATTTCACAGAAAAACTGCCGGAAGTTTTCAGCCTTTTTGAATTAAAAAAACTGCTGCAAAATAGTAAAGATATCGATTTGATCCGGCTCTCAACAGAATATCTGCCATTGAAATTCAGTCGCAGGCATGGAGACCCCAGCCGTCCCTGGAACTATTTTACCATTAATATTCAAAACGAAACAGATGGTTCTGAAATTCTGGATTACGAAGGTAACTGGCGGGACATATTTCAAAACTGGGAGGCGCTGGCACATTCATACCCGGAGTTTATTACAGGAATGATTTTCAGGTTTTTGAATGCTACCACTTTTGATGGTTACAACCCTTACCGGGTCACAAAAGACGGTTTTGACTGGGAAACCATTGAGTCTGAAAATCCCTGGTCTTACATTGGGTACTGGGGCGACCACCAAATCATTTACCTGCAGAAATTTTTTGAAATCAGTGAAAAATATTACCCCGATAAACTCCGGTCATTTTTTGACAAAGAGTGGTTTGTTTATGCTGCGGTTCCATACAAAATTAAGCCGTACACTCAAATCCTGGGAAATCCTAAAGATACCGTTGAATTTGACCATGAATGGGACCGCTCCCTTCGGAAAAACCGTGAATTAATTGGAGCTGACGGGGCATTACTTACCTCCGGAAATCAGGAAATTCATCATGTGAATTTCATTGAAAAAGTGCTGGCAACGTTGCTGGCAAAACTATCCAATTTTATCCCCGAAGCCGGAATATGGATGAATACGCAACGGCCCGAATGGAACGATGCCAACAATGCACTGGTAGGAAGCGGGGTTTCTATGGTTACGTTATACTACCTGCACCGTTTTTTGCAGTTTTTCCACAACATGCTGGAAAATTGCGAAACAGAGAATATAAGGATATCATCAGAATTGAATGTTTTTTACAAGTCCATTAAAAAGGCCTTATCAGAGTTCAGTTTATTGCTGACAGAAAAAGTAAACAATACTGACAGAAAAAATATTCCGGACAACCTTGGCAAGGCTGCTTCCGATTACCGGCAGCACATTTACCAAAATGGATTTGAGGGTTTAAAAGAAGAAATTTATATATCTGAACTGAAATATTTTACCGGTGTTTGCCTTGGGTTTACTGAACATTCCATCTGTGCTAACCAGAGACCGGATAAACTTTATCATGCCTACAATCTGATGACAGCCACAGACTCCGGAGTTTCTGTTGCGCATCTTTCGGAAATGCTCGAAGGGCAGGTTGCTGTTTTAAGTTCGGGGTATTTAACTTCGGAACAGGCGCTTGAGGTTTTAGAAGCGTTAAAAAACAGCACATTGTACCGACCCGACCAATACAGTTATATTCTCTATCCCAACAAAAAATTACCGGGATTTCTGGAGAAGAACAATATTCCGGCCGGAAGTCTTCAAAAATCAGAATTACTTGAGAAAATGGTTGCCGATGGAAACAAGGCGATTGTTGACAGGGATATTCGGGGAGGTCTGCATTTCAACGGGAATTTCAAAAACGCCCGTGATTTGGAGGATGCCCTTAATAAATTATCCGGAAGTGTTTACCAGGAGTTAGTTGAAAGAGAACGAAAACCGGTGCTGGAAATATTCGAGGAAGTTTTTAATCACAAGGCTTTTACCGGAAGGTCGGGTACTTTTTATTCTTATGAAGGGCTGGGTTCCATTTACTGGCACATGGTTTCAAAACTTCATCTGGCTGTGCAGGATTGTTGCCTGAAAGCCATAGGGGAGGGTGCCGATAAAGAAATTACCGGTCGCTTGCTGTACCACTATTACGAAATTGAAGCAGGAATTGGCGTGCATAAATCGCCGGAATTATATGGGGCCTTTCCTACCGACCCATATTCGCATACCCCGATGCATAGGGGCGCCCAACAACCAGGCATGACAGGACAGGTGAAGGAAGATATTTTGGTCAGGTTTGGAGAGTTGGGAGTATTTGTGAATAAAGGTGAATTAAGTTTAAATCCTTTACTATTAAGGAAGGAAGAGTTTTCTACACAGGAACAATTTTTTGAATACCAAAAAATCCCTGGCGGTGTGGGGAAAATAAAACTTCTCAAAGGACAACTGGCTTTTACTTTCTGCCAGACACCTGTGGTCTATTATCTTTCCGAAATCGAAAGTATTATGGTTTATTACACCAACGGAGGTAAAGAAGAGATTGCGGGCAAAATCCTGAATACGGAAATCAGCAGCGAAATATTCAAAAGAAACGGAATTATCGAAAAAATAGAAGTTTTTGTAAATAAAAATTCACTAAGATGAAACGAGTCATGAACTGACGTTCACACAGGAGAAACATTAAAAATGACAAGTTCCATCTCATACCTTAAAAAATAAACAATTATAATGAGATGAAATCAATTTTACCAAATCTGATAATCCTTTTTTTCACTATTTTACTTATGAGTAGTTGCACAAAATCCAAAATACTGAATGCTGAAGTTTTTGAAACTTCGGCAAACGGAAATCAGCTTAGTCAGTTATCTGAATTTCCTGAAGCAGATTTAGTAGTGAAAATTTCCATTTTGCCAGAAGAAAAATTCCAGACAATTACCGGCTTCGGTGGTTCCTTCACCGAGGCTTCTGCCTTTCTGCTCAATCAGGTAAGCAAGGAAAACCGCGAAAAAATTCTGGAAGCATATTTCGGTGAATCGGGAGCAAGGTATTCACTGACCCGCACGCACATGAACTCCTCCGATTTTTCATTGGGAAATTATTCTTTTGCCCCTGTGGAAGGAGATGTGGAACTCAACCATTTTTCCATTGAAGAAGATATGAACGACATCATTCTCATGATAAAAGATGCGCAAGTTATTTCAAAAGAAGGTTTTAAAATTATCTCATCACCATGGACCGCTCCGCCATGGATGAAAGATAACAACGACTGGCGCGGGGGAAAACTGTTGCCGGAATATTATGATACCTGGGCTCTGTTTTTTTCAAAATATATTGATGCTTATCGTGCAGAAGGCATTGATATTTGGGGATTTACAGTTGAAAATGAACCATTAGGGAATGACAGCAACTGGGAAAGCATGCATTTTAGTCCGGAAGAAATGACTGAATTTGTAAAAAAACATTTGGGCCCCAAATTGAAAGCCGACGGGCATGACGTAAAAATACTGGGGTTTGATCAGAACCGCGACGAAGAACTAAAAAAATGGGTAGATGTGATGTTTGCTGATGACAAGGCAAACGAATATTTCGACGGAACAGCCGTTCACTGGTATGCCGGCACAGTTGAATATTTTCCCGAAGCGTTGCAGTATGTTATCCGGAAAGCTCCGGGCAAACACCTTATCAACACAGAGGCGTGCATCGACGCCCAGGTACCGCGGTGGAATGACGATACCTGGTACTGGTCGAAAGAAGCTACTGACTGGGGCTGGGACTGGGCGCCCGAAAAGTTAAAACACCTTCACCCGAAATACGTTCCCGTGTTCCGGTATGCACGGGATATCATTGGCTGCCTGAACAACGGGGTTGATGGTTGGATCGACTGGAATATGGTCCTCGACAGGCAGGGCGGTCCGAACTGGGCAAAAAACTGGTGTGTTGCCCCGGTAATTGTTGACCCCGGGCAGGATGAAGTTTACTTCACTCCTTTGTACTACACGTTTGCGCATTTCAGCAGGTACATCAGGCCCGGCGCAGTACGGATTGGTTTTGAAAATTCAGATGAAAACCTAATGGTAACGGCTGCCCAAAATCCCGATGGAAGCATAGTTGTAATCGTCTTCAATCCTGAAGATGAAGCAAAAGGAATTCATCTTGTCCTGAAAGAAAAATCGTTTGAATCTTCCATCAGCGGAAAAGCCATTCAAACCATAACAATAAAAGAGCCTTAAAAATTTGGAACTACAATTTATAACTTAAAATCAATAAATTATGTCAAAGCATGTAACACAGCTAAAAGACAGAGTCCCTTTCGGGCAAAAAGCAGCATTTGGGGCAGGTCATTTAGTAAATAACCTATTACCCGGTGCATTAGGGGTTTTCGCCTTTTTTTTGCTTACTGCTTTTGGGATGGATCCCTTTCTTGCAGGACTGCTCGGAGGTTTACCCCGGTTTTTCGATGCCATAACCGACCCCATAATGGGCTATATTACTGATAATACAAAATCGAAGTTTGGCCGCCGAAAACCCTATATTTTTATTGGTGCTATTCTCAGCGGTATTCTTTTCGCCGTTTTATGGCAACTTAATCCCGATAATTCTCAAACATACAACTTCTGGTATTTTCTGATTCTTTCCATGGTATATCTGATTGGAAATACCATGTTTTCAACACCCCTTATCGGTTTGGGTTACGAAATGACATCGGATTACAATGAGCGTACCCGATTAATGGGATTTTCGCAAACCCTGGGTCAGGTAGCCTGGATGATTGTACCCTGGTTTTGGGTGCTCATTGCCAACCCCGATTTATTCGAAACGCAGGCCATTGGTGTTCGCAGGCTGGCCATAATTGTTGGTGCTATTTGTATGATTTTGGGTATGATGCCTGCCCTGTTTTGTAAAGAAATTGACCAGACTAATCTGAGTAACCGGGATGAACTTACCATAAAAAATATTTTTAAAAGTTTAAAAAGCCTGCTCCATAATATGGTACTGATTTTTAAAAACATTTCATTCGTAAGACTTTGCGGAGCAACATTTTTGGTATTTAACGGCTTTCAAATGGTAGCATCGTTCAGTTATTTCATTATTGTTTTCTATTTGTTTAACGGAGATTATGGCTTTGCCGGAACCTGGCCGGCCTGGTTTTCAACAATTAGTGCGGTGTTCACAGCCTTTTTGATTATCCCTGTAATTACCTGGATGGCAAATAAATGGGGAAAAAGAAATGCATTCATTTATGCAACAGCTATTTCCATGGTTGGATATGCATTGAAATGGTGGGGTTTTAATCCGGAAAATCCATGGTTAATGTTTATGCCTTTGCCCCTTATGGTATTTGGAATCGGCGGATTGTTTACCCTGATGATGAGCATGACTGCCGACGTGTGCGATCTCGACGAACTAAACAATGGTATGCCACGCAAGGAGGGAACTTTCGGAGCCATCTACTGGTGGATGGTGAAACTTGGACAGGGACTGGCCCTTGTTTTAGGCGGTTTAGTGCTGAAACTGGTAGGTTTCGACCAGCTTGCTGCCCAGCAAACAGCCGATACAATTACAAACCTGAGACTTGCTGATATTATCGTACCTGCATTTACTGCAGGTCTGGCTATATGGGTAATGTGGGAATACGACCTCACCGAGAAAAAAGTAAAAGAAATTAAGGAGGAATTGGTGAGAAGAAGAGGCGAACTTTAAAAGGCCTTTACTTATTAAATCAAAATCGTTTTAACTTTTAATAATCAATGCTATGTCATTCAGACCAAATCAGTTTTTAAGCTTCAGGGAGTCAAAAAAGCTTGGTAAACAGCCCCTTGAAAACAAATCAGTGGAAGACATCAGAAACCTGTTTTTGGAAATTCTGTACGGAGGTGTTCACGGTTTTTGCTTCAGCTTATACGAAGACGAGCAAAAGCCGGGCGATATTATTTCAGCCGGGCAAATCAGGCGCCGGATGCAACTGTTAAAACCTTACATACAATGGATACGCTCATTCTCGTGCATTGAAGGCAATGAACTGATTCCCCGAATTGCCAAAGAATTGGGTATTAAAACCCTTGTCGGCGCCTGGCTGGGAACTGATGAGGATAAAAACCAACAGGAAATTGAAAACCTGATTCAAATGGCAAAAGACGGATTTGTTGACATTGCCGCTGTTGGAAACGAAGTGCTTTACCGGAACGATTTACCGAAAAATGAACTTCTTGATGTTATCAGGCATGTAAAAAATGAAATTCCGGGTATTCCGGTTGGCTACGTTGACGCCTACTACGAATTTATGCAGCACCCCGAAATAGCAGAGCTTTGCGATGTGATTTTGTGCAATTGCTATCCGTTCTGGGAAGGTACTGATTATAAATATTCCTTACAGCATATACAACAAATGTATCAGCAGGCTTTTTTGGCAGGAAAGGGGAAAAGAGTGATTATAACTGAAACGGGATGGCCCAGTAAAGGTGAATCATTAGGGAATGCAGTTCCCTCTCACATCAATGCACTGAAATATTTCGTTAACACCCAGCTTTGGGCGATAGACGAAAATATTGAGGTTTTCTACTTTTCCTCTTTCGATGAATCGTGGAAGGTTGGCGCAGAAGGTGAAGTGGGTGCCTACTGGGGAATCTGGGACAAAAATGAAAAGCTGAAATTCTAAGATGAAACGACCATTACGATTCATGTAACAAAAAAGCATGATTAAAATTATGGGAGTTCCATCTTATGCCTTAGAAAACGAGCAATTTTAATAAGATGAATACATTCAAAACGTTAAATATAACTCCGGGAAAGGCTTTATGCTATTCAGGCTTCAGAAATGGTCAGCATCCAGGTGGAATTTTTCCAACTTATGACGAAGTTAAGGAAGACTTGCTTTTGCTGCATAAACACTGGATATACCTTCGGCTTTACGACTGCGACCAGCACGCTGAAACTGTCCTTAAAGTCATCCGCAATGAAAAACTGGATTTTAAGGTCATGCAAGGTGCATTTATCAATGCCGAAATGAACAATTTCAATTGCCCCTGGGGAGGAGGTACCTGGCCGGAAGAGGTGTTGTTTAATAATTGCATCAACAACCGAAAGAAGATTGCAAGGTTAATAGAACTGGCCGGTGAGTATCCCGATGTCATCTTTTCCCTGTCGGTGGGTAACGAAGCCTGTGTGGAATGGACGGACCATTATGTAGCTGAAAAAAAGGTGCTTGAATACGTAAAGCAAGTGAAAAGAAATGTAGTGCAACCTGTTACTTTTTGCGAAAATTATGTGCCCTGGCTATACAAATTGGAGAAACTGGCTGATGAAGTGGATTTCATATCCATACATACCTATCCGGTATGGGAATACAAACATATTGACGAAGCTTTGGATTATTCTAAAGAAAACTACTACTCGGTTGCCCGTAAATACCCGGGGAAACCAGTCGCAATAACAGAAGCAGGATGGGCAACAAACTCTAACGGACAGGGAATCAATCCCGAAAATGTAAATGAAGAATATCAGAAAATTTATTACGAAATGCTTATGGAATGGGTGCAGAAAGAAAACATCCTCACCTTTTTCTTCGAAGCTTTCGATGAATCGTGGAAAGGCTCGCCTGAACCTCTCGAACCAGAGAAACACTGGGGATTATTTTATATCGACAGAACACCAAAACTGGCAATCAAAAACTTATTTCGAGAATAAAAGATGATGTCTGATAATCCGAACTCTGTACAGTAAATACTAATTATTCATTTAAAATTTTAATAAAATGTCTTCAGAAATAATAATTATAATCATTGGTGCAATACTCATTCTTATTGCAATTGTTGACAGCATAAAAATTAATGGCTCCTCTCTGAATTTAGTGGATATCAGAATAAAACTTCCGATTGGAGTACTTGGTGTCCTGTTAATATTTTATGGTGCTTATGCTTATGGGGGTGCGAACTTGTCAGGTCAAATTGAACAGCCGGTAACAGGAAACAAAAAACAAATTGAGTATCCTGTGAAAAGAGTTCAGGTTCTATACCCGGTTGAAAATGATTCTGTCAAATGCAGGATTTTAACATCCGGTGTTTATCCGGAATCTCACGACAAAGATATTTGGGTCATTTTAAAACCTGAGGACAATAGATATTATCCTCAATCTGACCATACAAATACTTCGTATAAAAGAAACGGCGAATGGCAGGTCATCACCAGATTCGGTGGTGATAAAGGGGAAGAATATGAGTTAATTGTTTATGAAGCTGATTCAAATGCATCTCAGTTTTTTAGTGCTACAATTCAAAAATGGAAAGATATGCAATCATATCCCGGTTTGGAATTTTATGAAATTCCTGATGGAGCCCGTGAAGTTGACAGATTAAGCGTTTATTTAAAAGAGAATTGCAGGGGGGTACATTAATTGACCGGCTAAATGCATGTTTTAATAAGTATAGAAAAAATAATGGGGTAACTTCAAAAAAGAGTCATTGAAGTGGTGGCTTTTTTGTTTATCTTGCATAGTGTTTTATTCATTTAATCCGATGAAATGAAACGAGCATGTTTGTAAAGTCACAAAAAAGTATGATTAAAACATGTGAGAGTTCCATCTCATACCTTAGAAAATAAACAATTTTAATGAGATGAAAAAACCTACAGCATACCTTATCCTTTTTTTGAGTAGTGCATTGACGGCATTTGCTCAAATAATCCCTGAAAAAGGCGTGCCGTTAATCGAGAATTTCACACCACCTCAATATCATAACAAGGGTAAGATTTGGGATATAAAAACAGCACCTAATGGCATAGTTTATATGGCTGCCGATAAAGGTTTGCTGGAATACGACGGAAAAACCTGGAACAGTTTTACAGGCAGCAAAGGCTTTACAAGATCAGTGCAAGTTGTTTATGATTCACTCATTTATACCGGCTCTGATCTTGATTTTGGAGTTTGGGGAAAAAACAAGTTCCAGGGCTTCGATTACAGTTCATTGTATCCGTTTAATCAAGATTTACAGGAGGTTAGCGAAGAATTCTGGGATGTTCACCAACTAAATGAGGATATTTTATTTGTCTCTTCCCAAAATATCTATTTATACAAAAACCGGCAATTGGTCAAAATCCCTGCTCCTGTAAAATTCACTGGCAATTTCCGGTTAAACGATTCCGTATACTTTGCCGACGAAAAACAGGGCTTATTTGTTTTTGACGATTTTTCGCTTAGGAAAGTGTTTGACTATCCGGAAAACACACAATTGGAGATTATCGGGATTTATGAGAATGCAAATGAACTTATCGTCGTCACACGTGACAGCGGATTGTATCAGTTTGTTTCAGGCAAGTTAAGCAGGTTGGAAAATGCACTGTCCGAAAAACTGAAAATTGCCAAAGTTTTCAGTTTTGAACAGATTGGAAAAACCCATGTAGCGTTTGGCACGGTTTTGAAAGGTCTGTATATTGCTGATTCAGAAGGCAAAATCCGACATCACGTCAATAAGCATAAAGGATTACCCAGCAATACCGTATTGTCATTACATTACAGTCAGGCCGGACAACTATGGCTTGGAATGGATTATGGTGTTTCTTCGCTCGACCTGGAAAATAATTTCACTTATTTTTTTGATTACAGGGGCGATTATGGTACAGGCTACACCGCTTTGCTGAAAGATGACGAATTTTATCTGGGAACAAACCAGGGACTTTATCATTCAAAATGGGAAGGATTAAATAACAATCTGGAATTTTTCAGTGCTCAGATGATACCTGAAACCGAAGGTCAGGTGTGGACATTGGAAAATATTGATAGTAAAGTGTTTATGGGTCACGACAAGGGATTATTTGTCGTGAATGAAAACAGGGTGGAAAAACTGGGCGGCCAGGAAGGAGTATGGGTAATTCTCCCATATAAAAACTACTTACTTACCGGCAACTACAACGGCATCTCCATTTTTCAGAAAGAAGGCAACAGATGGACTTTTATGAAAAAAATGGAACTCATTTTGGGTTCTTGCAATCAGATCATTCTTGAAAAAGACAATATCCTTTGGGTGAACATTCCCAACTTTGGTATAATAAGAGCGGTTTTAGACATTGAATTAAACCCGGAAGAAAGACTAATTTTCCCGGAAGAAAATTTTGAAGGACACGATGCTTTTCTACTAAAAAATGACAATAGAATACAGGTTTTGACCGATAAATTTCAATATGCTTATAATGACTCAGATAAAGAATTCAGAAAGGTTCCGCAATTGAAGGTCTCTCCCAAATTGGAGGGTCTTTTGCCAGGTATCTACAAATCTGTTTTTTTGAATCCCGACTACGAGTTTTACCCTGTATTTAATGGTTTTGCACTCAAATATCTCAGATATAATGATGTAGTTGAACAAAAAAAACACACCCTGACACTAAGGAAAATTGAAGCTTTTAAAAACCAGGAGATACGGTTGATTTATCCGGACGCAAAAGTTTCATTCCATTTCAACAATTTTCGGATTGAATGTATTGTTCCAAATCAAAAAAATGTTCTGTATCAATACAAATTGAATGATGAAACAGAGTGGAGTGCCTGGATGCCTGAGAATACATTCGATTTTGCAGGCCTGCCACCCGGCGAACACGAAATCCGGATTCGCGCATCTGTTCTGGGAGAAATGATCACCGAACAATCCTTTTCCCTGAATATCACCCCACCCTGGTATCGCACCTGGTACGCTTACCTTTTTTATGTGCTGCTAATTTTATCAACAATTTATCTTATTCGTGCAAGACATAAAAAAGCCCTGAAAAAACAAAAGCATAAAATGTTACTTAAAGAACAAGAAGCTTTGCGCAAACAGGCTGAGAAACACAAACAGGAAATTCTGCAATTGGAACAGGAAAGGTTACAGGCAGAGTATGATCAACTCAAACAGCAGTTGAAAAACAAAACCATAGAATTAGCCAAAAAAGCCAGGGATAATGAAGAAAAGAACCGGCTGATCTTAACTTTAAAGGAGACTTGTGAAAGGGCTCAAAATAATCCTTCAATTTCAAAGCTAAAACTTGCTGAGATGTCTCGTAAGCTGGACTCCTACCTAAGTGTTGAAGACAATACCTTTGAAATTCAGATGGACGAGCTGCATCAGGATTTTTTCAGAAAACTGAAAGAAAAGTTCCCGGGATTATCGGGCAACGATCTAAGATGGTGTGCCTATCTGAAAATCGGCCTCAACTCTAAAGAAATAGCTGACATACTTAATATTCAGCCTTCCAGCTCTTACATCAGCCGGTCGCGACTCCGAAAGAAGCTCAACCTAAAGGCAGAAGAAGACCTGTATAGTTTTCTCAACAGGATTTAATTGCCCGGATTCTCTCAAACATTCTTACATATATGTTTTCAAATATTTCATTTTAGTAAATAAATTTTACAGAAAGGAAAAGTTGCAGCCTGATTTGGGAAAGGTTGGTGTGAATTACCACCTTTCTTACCCTTTTAAAAAATACACAGCTGTCTTTAAATCAGAAAATTCCATGTTTTTAAGTCTTTTTTACCTTCGACCTTGTTTATTCTGATCATTTTGGTTTCCACTGCTATTTCTTTGGATTTCAGTGTTAATGTTGCTCCTCCCAACATTTCTCGTGGTATTTTGAATTCGCATTTGTCTGTCGACCTTCACTGGTTGACCAATGGGTATGCCATAATAGTTTGTGTTGTGTGGTCTTCTCATCTCGGGGGTATTTACCGGTTGCGGGCGGGAAGCATTTTCAGTGCCCACAGGTGAAGTTACCTTGGTATTGTCGTTTTGAGGCTGTCTGTTTACAGGACTGTTAACCGGATTTTCTGTCCGATTTGTATTATTATCGGGATTGTTCCGGGAATTGTCATTACCATACCTATAGTCAGGGGATTGTCTGTAAACGCCAGAATTATTCATGCTTTTTTGTTGCAGCCGGTCTTCTTTCGAGTATCTGAACTGACGGCCGGTTCTCAGATTTTTATCATCCCAGCTTCGTGCCCTGTCTCTTTCATTCTCTGACCAGTAAATTGCGCTTCTGCTATTTTCGTTAAATCCTCTTACATAAGGAATATTACTATGATCGTAATAATCGCGATAGTAATATCTCGGAAAATGAGAAACATAATACTGGTGATGCATCCAGGGTTGATAAATATTCGAATTGACGAGGACGATAAAAGAGGTATTCAGATCAAAGTACGAGTAGACCGAAGGAAGATAGGGTGAATAAATCCATTGTGCATTGTTCAGGAAAATAAATTCACGGGTGTATAGGTCGTAATAGCATTCGATGTCGGGTAAATAGTAATATCGTGTTCCGTCATAATAGGATGGACCCCATTGTGGATTTTCATAACTGGTTTGCGATCCGTAAGTTCCCTGGCGGTAAGTATTACATCCGTAAAATATGGTCATGGAAAGAAGCATAACAGCTAATGCCACCCATTCTGTTAATCTTTTCATTTTACTTTCTTTATCTGAATTATAATCATATGTTGTTGAATAAGTTGGGATTTATTGTTGTCAGGCAATATTCCTGAAAATTTTTCTGTAATGATATCCCTGAATGCTGTAAGTTACGGCAAGGGGGAAAACTTTTGGTTTTCTGAAAAGGCTCCAGAGCAGCAACTCCCAGTAATACTTCCGGTTTTTTCCCAGGATTCCGATAATTACTACTGATTTAATGAGGGCCATAATTTTGTCGAAGGATAAATGTCTTCCCCCCAAAAGCGGAGGATTATATGATTTCAGAAACGACAATACTCTTTTATGGTACATTTCACTGGAATATATCCCGCTAATGATTTTCTGATATCCGGTCATCAGCTCATGAAGATCCATTTTAGGGATGAAATTGATGGCATAACCTGTTGGATCACCGTAAAAATCTGAAACAATCCTTCCTTCTTTTTCAAGCCGTTTATAAAGCTGGGTTTTCCGGGGTGCATTGAGCAATCCTACCATTGCTGTAACAATTCCGCTTTTCTGAATGAAATCAATCTGTCGCTGGAAAATGGATGGTTTATCATTATCAAAACCAACAATAAATCCGGCAGTAACCTCCATACCCGCTGCCTGAATAGTTTTCACCGAACTTAAAAGATCGCGATGGTGGTTCTGAACCTTATTACATTCAGCAAGGCTGAGTTCATCGGGTGTTTCAATTCCCACAAATACTTTGATAAAACCTGCCCTGACCATCATTTGCATCAGTTCTTCATCATCGGCCAGATTAATAGATGCTTCTGTAATAAAAGTAAACGGGTATTTATTTTTTTCCATCCAGCTGATAACAGCGGGCAACAGCTCCTGCTTCAGTATTTTTTTATTACCGATAAAATTGTCATCCACAAAGAATACACCTCCCTTCCAACCTATTTCCATAATTTTAGATAATTCGGCCAGTATTTGTTGTGTAGTTTTTGTCCTGACTTTATGCCCAAGCAGGGCAGTAATATCACAGAACTCGCAATTAAAGGGACATCCTCTTGAAAATTGAAGACTTTGTGAAGCGTAATGGGAATTGTTGATCAATGAATAATCAGGAACCGGTGAAGCTGACAAATCAGCAAATTCATCCGTTTGATAAATATGTTTTGCCACTCCTTTTTCAAGGTCGGCCAAAAACAGGGGAAAAGTTATTTCCGCTTCATTGAGAACCAAGTAGTCCACATCGTTGAATTTTTCGGGTTCTTCGGTGAATAATGGACCTCCGCAGACCATCTTTTTATTTAAAAATTTGCATTTTGCAATGATTTCAAAAACCGACGCAGATTGTACCGACATTGCACTAATAAATACCAGATCTGCCCACAAAATTTGTTTATCTCTAAGAAATGAAGCATTCAAATCAACAAGTTTTTTTTTCCAGTCAGCAGGAGTCATGGCAGAAACGGTCATTAATCCCAATGGAGGATATACCGCCTTTTTGGAAATGAATTTTAAAGCATGTCTTAAACTCCAGAATGTATCCGGGTAACTGGGTTGAATAAATAATGCGTTCATAAAGTTGAATTATTTATGGCAATTCCAGGTAAAGATACACTCCAGATCAGGCAAAATTTTTACATATTTCCTTTAAAAAATTACATAATTCACACATCAATCGAGAGGCATTTTATCAGTAGTTCCTGAAAAGTGCCTATGCAAGACAGGTAAATAAAGATATTTATTTCATTCCTTTTAAATTGTATAATAAGATTGTAAAATTGTTTATCGCTTTGGTTAAAACCATTTTCGTTTTTTCAAGTAGAATACCATCCAGGAAAATATTAGAATTATTAGTAACCATAATGCTGCATAGCCATATTTCCATTGTGTTTCTGGCATATTTTGAAAATTCATACCATAAATTCCTGTAATAAATGTCAAAGGGATAAAAATGGTGGCTACAATTGTTAAGGTTTTCATTACTTGATTCATTCGATGTCCTTGTACAGAAAAAAATAGGTTGGTGCTACTCTCTAAGGATGATTGTAAAATATCATAGCTATCAAGCAAGGTTAAACATAAATCTTTGATTTCCAGAAAGTACTTTAAATTCTTCCTTTCAATATATTTATTCTCTTGTCGTTCGATTATTTGTGAAAACTCTTTTATAGGAAGAATTGACTTTTTTATGAAATGAACAAATTTTTTATGATTCTCAATCATTTCCAAGGTATTTGGCAACAACTCTTTTTTAGTATCAATAAGATTCAGATTTTCATTATCACTATCTAATTGGTTTAACGTTTTGAAATAGTTGTCAAGGATTGATTCAAGCATTGCATAGAGTAAATAGTCAGCTCCACTCTCCCTAATAATTCCCTTGTCCTCTCGCAGCCTAAATCTCAAGTGTTCAAAAAAGTCAGCTTTTCTTTCCTGAAATGAGATTAAGAAGTTCTTCCCGAAAACAAAACTAATCTGTTCTGTTAACAATTCGTTATTTGAGGGGACAATTGATTTTATTGTTAAAAATGAAAAACTTTCAAATTCTTGAAATTTAGGTCTTTGATTAACATCAAGAATGTCCTGAATTGCTAAATTATGAATATCGTATCGACTACATATTGATGCAATGGCATCAGGGTCATTTAAACCGTAAATATTTAACCAATAATTGTAATTGTCACTTTGAAACTTCTCAAGACTTTTCGGTGAAATATTTTTGTTCTCAGTACAATCATCCTTTTTGTATTTAAATAGTTGAATATCTAATTCTTCACCAGGCACATTCCCCGTAAAAATGAATTTACCGGGGTCGGTTTTTTTTCTATTAAGAAGAGAGATTTTTCTCAATGTTTTTAAAGTTTCCATTTTATTTCTCAATTAAATTTCTTTAGTTATTTGTTTGTCAGTCAATTGCTGCCAATGTAGTCGTATTTTTTCCTTACTTGGTGCAAATTACAACAATGAAATAAATTTCCATAATAATTCCCTATTAATCAATCAAGGGAGATTTTATCACGAATCCTGACAAATGAATATCGTAATGCGAGAAGGGATAAAATTGAGTATCATTCTTCTCATCGGTAACTTTGCACTCCATATTCAGATAACATTCTTTTATGAGATTTGCTTTGATGATTTTTGAGTCCATGGCAGTCAACCCGGTTTTAGCATACTTATCTACCTGATTGCTGTGCAGAGTGCCAATTTTACCAACAACCTCAATCAGTTGTTTTGATGGAAGGTTTAAACCAAATTCCAGAGTTTCTTCAATTAGGGCATAGGATGAACGATAATTCTCACCTTCATATCCTTCCTTGCCATTACCCACCGAAATGGTCAATAGCAAAGGAAAGTGAGAGGTTGGGGTCATCCAGCTTGCGCTTAATATGCCTTGCACCTTTTTTCGTGCGTCGCAGGAAGTAATTAATACTACCTGTCCGTTTCCCAGGAAGAATGACAATTTTATGGCATTTTCCGGATTTTGAAAATCAAACTCCATTTTGTTCATTTCAGTTAATTTTATTGGTTTCTTGTTAAATCCTAAAGCACGATATAATAAGTGGCGGTATTATAGGAATACATTTTTTCCATTCTGTCCTGGATTTCCCGCATATTATCGAAAGCCTGCTTTGCTTTTTCACTAAGCTTTCCATCCTCCATAAACCATTTGTTATATTCTTCCAGAGAATTAAAAACAATCATTTCAGTGTACTTGCCTGTTCTATCGCCTCTTTCGCCTTTAAAAACACAAAATTGCGTTCCCTGAAAGTTTTTCATAAGGGACGATCCGTATTCTTTTTGGTATAGTTGTTCCAGATCTTCGAATGTCATGCCCTCTTCTAAGGTGAAATCACATTCAAAAATACCCACCACAGAACCTGGTTTAACATCAATAGTACCTGAAAACGGAAGCACGACATAATCGGTATATTCCAGGCTGGATACTAATTCTCTAAATTTACTCCAGGTTTCTCCCATGTTTTCAAAGGCTTTTTTTGTTTCTTCGCTGGACACCCCCGGTTTTGGATTCCATCGATTTCTTTCTTTCAGTGATTCAAAAACATAAAATTCAGCATACTCTCCCATTCTTTTTCCTTTTATCATTTTCATCAAACTGATCGGAATAGAAGAAAATGATTTGTTAAAAGCCGGGAAAAATTCTTCAAGATAGAATGTTTCGAATTGTTCATTTGACACGTCAGATGCTGGTTTAACCTGAGTAATACCAACGACAGCACCGGATGTAACTTTTTGGCTGTTAGCAGTTAGTCCTGCGATTAAAAAAGCTGCAATTAATAAGATTGTAATTCGTTTCATAATTATTTGATTTTAATTAATGAGTCCAGTTTAAAAACATATTTAATTTAAAGTTTGCATCATTGGCATATTTGACCCGGGAACACCCTT
>ENA-OSEO01003624-OSEO01003624.1-sediment-metagenome-genome-assembly--contig:-NODE-3624-length-17738-cov-3.552800_pt1 | contig 17738 bp, 14 predicted proteins | sample MGYA00237883_ERZ534232 | MGnify/ENA metagenome assembly ERZ534232
TACCGACCATCACGGCTGCCGTTGATGCCCGCATTATCTCTTCTTACCGCGATCAGCGGATCGCCGCCGCACGGGTGATTTCCGGTCCGGCGGCGGCGCTCAAGGTGACGAGCAGTGAGCGTGCCGCCTTGAGCGAAGCCGTCCACCGCGCTTTGTTTGCAGCCAAGATCTGTTCGTATGCGCAAGGGATGGCCCTGCTCAAGACCGCTGCAGATGAGTACGGTTATGACCTCCCGTACGGTGAGATCGCGCGTATCTGGCGAGGCGGCTGTATCATTCGCGCGCAGTTTCTCGACGATATTCGCGCGGCCTTCGAACGCACAGCGGATCTGCCGAACTTGTTGATCGACCCATACTTCAAAGAAGCCGTCGAAAGCCGGCAGGACGCGCTGCGGACAGTAGTCGCCACCGCCGTGCAGGCAGGGATCCCCTGTCCGGCAATGAGTGCTTCCCTGGCCTATTTCGACGCCTACCGTACGGAACGGCTACCGGCGAACCTGACTCAGGCACAGCGCGACTATTTCGGAGCGCATACGTACCGGCGGTTGGACAAGGAAGGCACGTTCCACACCGAATGGCTCGCCTGAGCACTGTCCCTGCGCGGGCGATACCGACCGCTAGCAAGGCTTCCCCTACGTGACTGCGTAGGGGAAGCCTTGTTTCTCCCGATCCCTCGCTGTACCTCCAGTCACTCCATTCGCGGCTGCACATCGAATACGGTACAGAAGAGTACCGCAGAATAGGTGTCAAGAACAATTTGTTTCTCAAAAATCACAAAAGTTCCTACTAGACACAGTTTCGTTTTTGTGGTACAATATTAACACAAGGTAACTGTAGGTAACTAACAGGTTACTAAGGAGTCCTATGTCCAGACAGAAGAGAGAAGAGCGGGTCGTGTTGGATGGTCGCAAACTCCGCGCGTTGCGCCAGGAGTTGGGGCTGAGTCAGAGTGAGGTCGCTCAGCGTTGTGGGCTGGGGAGTCATTCTATCATTTCCAAGATCGAAATGGAAATCCAACGTCCGGAGCTGGAGACCGCAGTTATCCTGGCTGACTTCTACGGCGTGCTGCTAGACTCGCTGGTGAAGAGACGCTATATACCGCCACAGATCGGCGAACACCCCCAGAGTTACCAGGAACGCCGCGACTTCATCGACGAGATCAGCTCATTGACGATGGACTTAGGACGAGACGACTTGGAGCAGGTCAAGGAGTACATTGTCTTTTTGACCACACAACGCCGCCGAGAAGTTATGACACTCTAGACCATCCCTGTTGCGCATCGAAACTTGACAGCAGCCCGTGAGTTCGTCACCGCAGGTTTTGCTGAAGCCGTAAGGAGATGATATACTGTGCACTGGATGGTACAAAAAAGTACCAATGTTCAGAAGGTGAAAAGTGGATCCTGAAAGGCAGGAACAGTTGATCGCGGAAGTATCCGAGCGCATCAGACGATGGAAGCTCGTGATCCCGAGTATCGCCTTCCTGGAAGCCAACAAACCCTTGGGCTTTCTGGGCAGCCAACTCATCCTGTTTGCGCAACCCTTTCTGGACTTGTTCATCGCGCCGGCGACCATGAGGGAGCTCGTGGCACTGCTGGAAGAACGGAACAGCATAGACCGGTTGATTCAGGAATTGGAAGCCGATGCCGGTGACGTGAGCTAAGGGGCGTTCGCTATGCAGGTAATTGCGAATATCTTATCTGAATCCGGAATAGAGCCGAAGGCTGCTTTGTTGCTGGCTTTTCTGCTCATATTCGTCCCGGCACTTCCCTATTTGCGGAGACGAATCATCGACGGCGCAAGTCCGCAGCTGCGTCCCATCCCAGGCTTCAAAGCCCTGCAGCAGATGACCGGGCAATCGATGGAAACAGGACGTCCGCTGCACCTGTCGGTTGGCATTCAGGGTGTGGGAAACCAAAACGCGGCGCAGACACTGGCCGGGCTCACGACTTTGGAATATCTGGCCCGCGAGACCGCCGTATATGGAGCGCCACCAATCGTAACGGTGGCCGATCCGACAGCGTTCATTGTCGGTCAAGACGTGCTTCGCCGCGCTTTCGAGGGCCGCAGCAAAACCGGCCGTTTCGCCCGCGATGCAGTCCGCATGATTGCACCTGACCCGGTCGCCTATGCCAGCGGTGTCATGGGTATTTTGTCGCGCGAGGATGTATTGGCCAACATCATGACCGGCGCCTTCAGTGCTGAATACTTGCTCATCGGCGAAACCGGGGTACGTATGGGCATTCACCAGGTGGTCGGAACAGGCAACCCTCAGGCATTGCCGTTCATGCTGGCGACTGCGGACGAAGTTTTGATTGGTGAAGAAATGTTTGCGGGCGGGGCCTATCTGGCGAAATTGCCGACGCATATTGCCAGCCTGTTGATTCAAGACTGGATGCGCCTTCTTATCGTGCTGATCATCATCGCAGGTATCATCTGGAATACGGTTTTCTGAGAAACGCGTGAGACAAGGAGCCTATCGTGAGCCGCAGACTCCCAGTGGCAATGGCGATCGGGATCGGAATACTGGTTCTTCTGGATCGCTTCATTACCAATCTCTATCTGGACGCATTGGGCATGTTCTTCCTGGACACAGCCGTCATCCTGGCAGCTTTCGCGCTGCTGGTGGGGTTCGTCAATGTCTTCACGGTCCACGTGCGGAAGATCCGCGCGCGCCGCCCCGGCTGGCCTTACAGCACTATCCTGGTCTGTTTTTCATTCTCCGTCTTCGTGATTGGCTGGTTTGGGCCATCGACCCCACTTCTACAACAAGTGTTTAGGTCCGTCCAATATCCGCTGCAAGCTACCGTGGCTTCGCTGTTGATCTTTTTCATCGCGTCCGCAGCGTTTCGCACCTTGAAGGTACGCAATCTGGAATCGCTCTTTCTCGTTGGCGTAGTCGTCATTGTGTTGCTTGGGGAAATCCCCCTTTCAGCCCAGGTGACGGCCTTGAAAGACTGGATTTTGTCTGTACCCGCTCTGGCTGGAGTCAGAGGTTTGATCTTAGGCGTGGCACTCGGTACCGCGGTGACCGGGTTGCGCGTATTGATGGGTATCGATCGACCATACAGCAAATAGCCGCGCGCCAGCGATCGCGAATGAATGAGGAGTCGTGTGATGCTGTGTCCCAAATGTGGAACAGCAAATCCGGATAGCAACGAATTCTGTGAGCAGTGCGGGCAGGCCCTCTCGCCAGCCATTGCTGCTGATGCTGCGACGCATCTGCGGTCTGGCAGCGTCCAATGGGGAGATGACCCCGTGCCAGATTGGTTGCTGAACCTGCAGAACGCGTTGCCAGACGAGCTTCGCGATCCGGAACTCGACGGCATCGTCAAGGCCCGCTATATCTCGGCTGCGCCAGGGACGATAGACTCACGCGCAGTAACGGATATGGGTGAGTCGCCCGCGGACCAGAGCATCCCCACGCCAATTGAGGCGGAAAGCGACGAGTGGTTGAGTTCGATTCTGACTTCGCTGCGGCCATCCGAAGAGACTACCGGGAGCGCGGACTCCGTGGATGAGCAGCAGGCCTGGCTCAATTCTCTGCTGGCCTCAGCAGGCCGGGAGCCAGCAGACGCGGGCGCTGCGCGAGAAGCAACTCCGGCGGACGAGATCGCCGAGTTTGCGGACGAGGAGCCGGATTGGCTCAGCGACCTGCGCAGTACCGTTGCTGACGGAGTTCCGGAACTCGCGCAAGGACCAGCAAACGACGAAAGAGAATTCCCCGCCTGGTTGCAGGATAGACTCCCCAGGCCGTCAGGCGAGGATAGCGGGGAAGTTCCCTACGAGGATATCACCGAGACGCAGCCAATGCCACAGGCAGAGCCACTCAAGCCCGACGCGCAAGAGCCGGAACCGCCCGCATGGCTTCAATCCATCCAGGACACCATTCCCACCGCGTTTTCAGAAGGGGTAGCCAGGGGGCTTTCGGGTCTCGATGAACCGCAATCGACCCGCGAAATCCCGGAATGGTTGCAGGACATCGACGAACCCTGCTCGAACCTGAAAGAAGCGCCATCTACCGGGACCCCTGTCCCGGATTGGCTGCGTGCTTATCAAGAAGATGAGCGCACGGACGAACCGCAAGTGCCCGCGGGCGATCTAGCGGTCCCCGACTGGTTGGCAGAACATGCCATCGAAAGTCCTGATGCCTCCGCTGGGGAAGCAAAGGCTGCCGAGGCAGAAGAAACGCAGCAGTTCCCTGCTTTCATCCGGCCTGCGAGGGACGAGGTCCCTCCAGAAGAAGAGGAAGCCGCAGATACTGAAACGGCTTTCCCACCCTTCGAGCAGACACGCGGGTGGCCCGACACGGCACTGCTCTCCAGAGTGTTCGGCGATCAGACCGCCGGAGATGAGCGTCTCCCTGCCCAGGAAAGCGCATCGGAACCGGCTGGTATGCAAGCCGACTCTGAACTGAGCGCTGTGGCGGCCGATACCGAAGGACAAACGCTCCACATGGAAGCGGATGTACGGTCATGGCTTGATGGCAACAGCGGTGAAGACACTTCTGTTGGCGAATCTACGGAAGAAATGCCAGCCATTGATAACGAATTGCCGGATTGGCTGCGTGAACACACAGCAGCGGATGCTGCGCGAATCGCGGATGGGTGGCCGGCGGAAATGGAGATGCCGGACGAATTCGCTTCCGACACGACTCCGGAATCGCCCGCAACCGGCGATGGTTTCGATACAACGGACATGCCCGACTGGCTGGCCCCATTGGCGCAAGGTGAGGACACAGCGGAAGTGACGGGCGGCCTCAGCGCTGAGGGACAGCCGCCTGAAGTTCTCTACGCTCAGGAAGAATTGCCGGATTGGCTACGTGCAGCCAAGGACATACAACCCGCTCCTGATGAGCATCAGGAAACGCCTTCAGCAGCAGAAGCTATTGAAGACGAAGAAACACTAGCCGGCATGCTGATCGAGCCGCCAGAGAACAAAGCGGTTCTTCCGCATGTCGTGACAGAGGCCGAATCCGGGGAGGAAGAAAGCACTCCACCTGCACCGGTGACCACGCAGGCGGATACCGAGATCAGCGAGGTTTCGGCTCCCGAAAGGTATGCGGATGGTTCCGCCACGGAGCCTGAAGAATGGGCAATCGACACCGAGGGCTTGACATACGGAGAAACTCCCGCTTCCGAACCGGAGATTCGCCAAGGCTTGTCGTTCGCGCCCGGCGGAGAAGAGGAAACGGCACCCACGGCCCACATCATGCCGAAAGCGACGCCTGAGGACAGCGAAGCACTGCCGCAATGGCTTCGCGACCTGCGAAAACAAGAGAAGTCCGAAGAACTGGAGCCTCCGGCATGGCTAACTGACAACTACGTGCCAGAAGAGGGCGAGCAAACCGAAAACACGTACCTGCCGGCCGGCGAGGATATTGCCGGTTGGTTGGCCGCGGTCACTTCCGCCGAGGAAGCGATAGCTGCCGAGGGCATTCCAGACTGGCTTCACGAACTGGACCAATCCGAAGAAAAACTTTCGCAGGAGACGGCCTCGCCGGAGGAAGGCGGAATCCCGAGCTGGCTCCGAGAAATGGGCGACCTCGAAAGCGACCGTGAGATCGCCGGGTTTGGCCACGAGGAAGGTATCCTGCCTCCGGAAAAAGACGCAACCATGAAGATTCCGGAATACTCCGCGCAGCAAGCAGCGGACACAGACACACCAGAGAAATTCGATGCTGCGGACCGAGTACACGGGACTGCTGAAGTACCCGCTGCACCGCCCGAACCGACTGTACCAATGCCCGCCGCTGGAACGCTACGTCCGCGTCCCGTAGGCGCACGAGAGGGTACTGTCCTGCCGGCGCTCGCTGGAACGCTCGGAATCGAATCGGCAGTTACCCGACTTCAAGCCGGAGCGCACGACGCGGTACAGGCCCTTCCTGAAGATACCGAACTATCGGAGATTTTCCAGGAGATCGTCAGTGAACCCCTGCTTCCCCGCGTGTCCCGAGAGAGCAGGGAACGAGCGCACATCTGGCAGACACTGGGACACATCCTGATCTACCTGCTCGTCATCGCCGCCGTCGTCGTGCCTCTGTACTGGCAGGTCGCCCTGGGTTTGAGTTACATCGACGAACACAACATCCCAATATCGGGCCAAACCCAGAAGGTATACGAGCAGATCAATGCCATCCCTACAAGAGAGCTGGTCCTGTTGATCGTCGATTACGAGCCCAGTCTGGCAGAGGAACTCAATGCCCAGGCACGCACGCTGCTGCGCAGTTTGATGGAGCGAGAGTTCCGAATTCTGACTGTGAGCACCAGCCTGAGCGGGTCTCAGGTGATCCAGGATATCGTTGACGAATTAGCAGCGCAGTCCGCGGGGCACTATCAGTACGGAAGGGACTATCTGAATCTAGGTTATCTGCCCGGACAAGAGACTTCTCTCGCGCTGTTTGGGCGGAGTCCTCTTGCTGCCGTGCGGGTCGACTTCCGCAACGGGAAAGAGCTATCGAGTTATGCCCTGGCGAGAAGCCTGGAGGTAATTCCTACCGAAGGATTTGAACAGATCATCCCGTTGGTGATCAACCTGAGCGGAAACCAAGAGAACCTGCGAACCTGGATCGAACAGGTTTCTGCCCAGAACACGAATCTAAATACGATCGCCGGTGTTAGCGCGGGACTTGAACCGTACTTCCTTCCTTATCTGAAGTCTGGGCAACTGAGCGGCCTGTTGAGCGGTCTGGTCGGTGCCGCTGAATTTGAAGCGCTGAGCGAGCAACCAGCACGGGCAATCCGCAGTATCGATTCGCAGCTCGCTACCCATCTTCTGATCGTTGGGTTGATTCTGGCAGGTAATTTGGGATACGCGCTAAAGCGCTTGGCGAAGCAGCGCTAGTGGAGTGAAGATGTCACAACTCACGGGAGTCCTGAACGAACCGATAGGGGTCTGGCTAGCCGCCATACTGACGATCATGGTTTATTCCTATCTGTTAGGTGACAATCCGCTCTTCCGGATTGCGGAGCATCTACTCGTCGGATCAGCCATCGCTTACGCGGTTGTAATAGCCATCCACAGCGTTCTGATCCCACGCCTGTTCGCGCGTCTGTTCGACGGACAGTGGCTGTATGTGATCCCGCTGTTTCTGGGGCTCTTGTTGTTAGCCAAGATCAAGCCGGCATGGGCCAACCTTGGAAATGTGTCGATGGGTCTGGTGATCGGTGTCGGTGCTGCGCTGGCGATCAGTGGGGCGCTGACAGGTACGATTGGCCCACAGGTTCTGGACACGATAGCATCGCTAAACCCCGCTGACCATCCTGAGTCCGGATGGTTCGGCATGCTGAACACGGCAATTATCGCTGTCGGAACGGTTGGGGCCTTGCTCTATTTTCACTTCAGCATGCGCAAGTCGGGAGCACGCGACGAGAAAGGCCGACACAGCATCATCGAGTTTGGAGCCGGCGTGGGCCATTGGGTGATTATGATCTCTTTCGGAGCCATCTTCGCCAGTTTGGTTATGTCGAGAGTCTCTTTGTTCATCGGTAGAGTGCAGTTCCTGCTGGGCGATTGGCTGCATCTCATTTCTATGCCTTAGGGAACTGCCTCTTGGGGGTACAGCAAACTATGGTTACTGCCGCATCTATTGAATCAATGATCGTTCTAGACTGTGGTAGCACGACCACTCGTGCTGTCCTTGTCGACCTGGTTGATGGGCACTACCGGTTCATCGCCAGGGGTGAGACTTTCAATGTATCAGGTGACGACGAGGATGCGTTGCTCAGCGCGGTGAGAGAAGTCCTGCACCAAATTGAAACCGTCACGGGGCGGGCTTTCCTGAACGACGCAGGACAACTGATCGAGCCGGAACGAGGCGGTGGAGAAGGTGTCGACGCGCTTCTCGTTGTCGCCGATTTCAACCCTCCGTTACGCGTCATCCTGGCGGGTTTGTCGGATCACATCAGTCTCGCCAGTGCACGACGAGCCATCCGCGCTGCTCACGCTCAGATCGCGTATGTCATTTCGCCCGAGAGTATCGGAGACGCGACCCAGACAGAAGAGACGCGACTCTCGCTCATATCCGCCCTTAACCCTGATGCCATCATCCTGACGGGAGGGGTTAATGGCAGTCCCGCCGAGCCGGTTACCAACCTGGCGACGCTGATAACGCTCGGTTGCTCGCTCGTCGAAGAGCCCTCGAACATGCGGCTGCTTTATGCTGGAAACGAGGCAATCCGAGACGAAATCGTCGAAACGGTGGGCGATACCATTCCACTGACCATCCTGGATAACGTGCGGCCTAGCCTGGATGAGGAGAATCTCGAATCGCTCAGTGAGACGCTTGAAGTGCTCTATCGCGATAGAATGCTTGCGGAATCAGCGGGGCTGGCGACGGTTGCACGTTGGTCGCAATGTCCCATTACGACCAGCTCGCAGGCGCTGGGCTACGTCATCAAGTACCTGGCACGGATGTATGGCCAAGGGCACGACGTATTGGGCGTAGACATTGGCGGAGCGACGACGACTGCAGCCTTCGTCATAGACGAAACATTCCATCTCGTCAATAGTCCGGATATGGGAATCAGCCGCGGGATAAGCCAGGTCGTCGCGCTGAGCGGTATCGAGCGCATCACGCGCTGGCTACCGGTCGAGATCGATGCGGATACCGCTCGGGATCGGCTGCTCAACAAAGAACTCCGGAGCAGCTCGTTACCGCAGACCCTGACCGACCTGTATCTCGAACAAGCTGTCGCGCGAGAAGCGTTGAGGCTCACGCTCGGGCAGGGGCAAATGCTGCGACAGGAACAGGACGCGAACGCAGGATTGTCCGAATTCGAAATCATCATTGGCAGCGGAGGCGTGCTCGCGCATGCCCCACAGCACGCACAGGCCGCGCTCCTATTGCTGGACGCGATCCAGCCAACCGGGATTACGACGTTGTGGCTGGACACGACTTCATTGGCGATTCCGGTCGGAACGCTGGCAACCATACATCCGGTGGCAGCGACCCACGTGATGGAAGGCGACGCGTTCCTAAACCTTGGCACCGCGATTTGTCCCGTTGGCACAGGCATGCCGCGCCCCGGGGATGTCGTGATGCGGATCACCATCACCTACAGCGACGATCGTACACTGGATCTCGAGATTCCTTACGGAAGCCTGGAAGTCATCCCCCTTCCGCTTGGGGAAAAGGCCAGCCTCGAAGCCCGCCCGCTGAAAGGTTTCGATGTCGGTGCCGGCCCGGGGGCGAAACGTAAGATCAAAAGGTTGGTAGGCGGCATGATGGGACTGATCATAGATGCCAGGGGACGACCGCTTCAATTTCCGACCGATCCAACGGAACGGCTCGAAAGGGTACAGCGGTGGTATTCAGGCATTGGAGCCTAGGGGTTGACAACAATGTATGGTCCAACACAAACGACGATTAGCGAATACGCCACCATTCGGAGAGTCAGGCGACTGCCGACGCCCGGTGAGGTCCTGGTGCAAGTCGGCGATCAGGTGGAACCTGATGACGTGATCGCCCGTTGTTCACGACACACGGAAACGCGTTTGATCGATGTGGCGAAATCGTTGTCCGTCTTCGACCGAGAAGCGGATCAGTACCTGCAGAAAACCGTGGGGGATGCGGTTCAAAAGGGCGACACAATCGCCATCAGGAAAGGCGCAGCCGGTGTCCTCGGAACGAAGGTCTGCCGTGCACCCATCGACGGTACAGTAGTTGCGATCAACCGGGGACGTGTTTTGCTGCGATCTGTCCCGCTGGAAGCGCAAGAGCAACCGGATATATTTAACCTGCGGGCCTTATTCCGTGGCACCATTGTGGAAATTCACGAACGGTATGGCGCAGTGATTGAAGCCCAGGCCGCTCTGATCGAGGGGCTATGGGGTGGAGGAACGGAAACATTCGGAATCCTCCGCATGATGGTCGAATCGCCCGACGAACCATTGACGGTGGCCTCCATCGATGTGGACAGCCAGGGATATATTCTGGTGGGAGGAGAGTCGATAGACCAGGCCGCGCTGCTCCGTGCCGCTGAAGTGAAGGTGAAAGGCATCATCGTGGGCAGCATTCATGCCAGACTAATCGAACTGGAAGCAAAACTGCCTTTCCCAATCATCGTTACCGAAGGCTTTGGGCAGATCCCGATGTCGGCAGTCATCTTCGATCTGCTGCAGAGTTGTGATGGGGAAGTCGCCTGCCTGAGTGGCTCACCGCATGTCCGGCGCGCGGGCGAACGCCCGGAGATCGTGATTTTCCCGGCGGATCGTGGGCAAGCAGTTGCCACCAGTAGAAGCACGACTCTGTACGCGGGCGTCGCCGTCCGGATCACGCGAGAACCGTACATCGGCAAGGTGGGAACGATCAAATCACTTCCCAACAAGCCCTGGACGACGGAATCAGGCATTGCTTTGCCGAGTGCTGAAGTGGAAATCAACGGTATGGAAAATGTAGTGGTGCCCATTGCCAACCTGGAACGGATCTAAGCGCATCGTGGGCGCCTGGCGAATGAAGGACGTGAAGATCAACTCTATTGTACTGGAGAAAGGGGACGTAATATGAACGAAGGCTTGTCTTTTGAACCTGTCCCAGAACCACCGGAACAGAATCGGCTCTTCATCATCATTGCCATTGGCTTGGTGGGCATGCTGGTCCTGGGTCTGCTGGGTATCGGCGGCTATGTGGTTTTTAGCCGCAGCAAGCGTTCCAGTCAGGCCCAGAAGATCATGCAGACGACACCGATTGTGCTGTTGGCAACCGAAACTCCGACGGTCATGGCCACCGGCACGCCCAACCCAACGAACACGCCAACGCCAATTCCGACGAACACGCCTGTGGTCTTGCTCTCCACCGCGACCGGGGTCGCCGTGAATGAAATGCAACAGGTAGCAACACTCACCCCGGCGTCAGGTCTCTTCCTGTCAGGAACGCCTGCGGCGCTCACACCGGGTGCAGGGGTTGAGGTCGTTCCCGGCGTCGTGCCGGTGGAGACCCAGATCGTGGTTATCCCAAACCCGACGGCGACACCAACAACCGCTCCCGCAGCGACCGCTACACCTGATACCGGGATCGGCCTTGGAGCACTCGGATTTTTGGGACTCGGCCTGGCGGTTGTTCTGTTCGTAGCCCGTAGAGCCCGTCTGGGACTAACTTGATCGGTCGTCATGCCAACCTGCAAGCGAAACGCTCAGGTTGACCATTCGCATATACGCCTGTCCCCCATCCTCCTGATCGCATTCCGGGCTTGACGGTTGGAGTCTACGTGGCATGCCCTGCACGTGCACTCACATCCTGAAATGCCCCGGATGAGTGTTGTGGTAGAACCACACGGCGAAGCAGCGAAGAAATCCCTCCTCTTCGCTGCTTCTGTTTGCGCTTTTTCGTGTGCGGTGAGAAAATATCAGGGAGAGGGTGAGATCTTCTCAATAGGTCCGGGTTCCTTGAGAGCTGGTCACCCCCAGGGAATGAATCACCAGAGCACAGGATACAGGACAAAGTGATGCGCAAAGATGATGTCGATTATGTAATCGATCGTGTGTCCAATGCCAAATGCTGCGCCGTGGTTGGGCTCAGCAACATGGGCAAATCCCGCCTGCTCAGAACACTGGCTGTGCAACCCAGCGTGGCGCAGGCTGCTGACAAGGACAAACTCCGGTTTCTATTTGTCTACATCGACTTCAACCTGATGCTGGATGTGTCCGAACAGGCCTTCTACGAGATCATCCTGCGCAGCGTTCTGGCAGAATTGGAACAGAAAAGCGTGTCCCCGCAGTTGGTGCAAGATGTGACCCGGGCATACGAGGGCGTCATCCACCCGGTGAACTCATTCGCAGCGTCACTCTGTTTCGTCGAAGGGATGATGGCGCTCAGCACCGGGCTAGAAGTGCGTCTCGTGCTCCTGTATGACGAGTTTGACGAGCCATTCGAGGCATTGGATGATCGCGTGTTTCTCAACCTGCGGGCGTTGAAAGATCGCTATCCACAGGCCATCTCTTACGTCGTCGCGACCTGCAGAAGGCTGCGTACGATCAGACAAGAGCACGGCGCAGCAGAGTTTGCCGAGCTCTTCGCCCACAACGTGCGGTTTCTGCATCCGCTCAGCCAGCGTGATGCGCTGCTGTTCCTCCACGAACTCACCGGAGAAGACGGGACAGTGCTGTCTCAAGTACAGCTGGATTTCGTCTGGGACCAGGCGGGTGGCCATCTTGGCCTGCTCGAATCTGTAAGGCGGGAAATCGCGCAGTATCCGCAGGAAAACCTGCAAGGCATGAGTGAACAGCACGTCCTGAAACGGTTCAGAGAGCTGCTGGACGACAATCTGAACATCCGGACCGAGTGTGCGAAGCTGTGGAATGGGCTGACAGAGCTCGAACAACAAGCACTACAGCGGTTCCTGTCCGGTGACCCGCTGGACGGGCAAATAGCTGACCTGGATTCCTTGCGGGAGAAAGGGGTTGTGGTTGCGACTTCGGATGGGAACGCGCGTGTCTTTGCGCGATTGTTTGAAGACTTTGCTCACCGGCGTTATCTGATACGGCAGAAGAACGTCCGTGGGGTACGCATCGATGTCAACTCGGGTACGGTGTTGGTGGATGGACAGCCGGCCCCCGAACTGACCGCCCTGGAGTACAAGTTGCTGCTTTTGCTGTATGGTAACCTCAACAGGACGTGTGACAAGTACCAGATCGTCGAGGTCGTCTGGTCCGAAGAATTCCTCGACGAGGTAGACGATGCCCGGATTGAAAAACTCATCAGCCGCCTCAGACAGAAGATCGAGCCGGATCCGAGTCAACCACAGTACTTGTTGACGGTCCGCGGGCGCGGCTACAAGCTGGTCGATCCGGCTGGCTGAAGCGGTAGCGCGGAGGAATGCGTTCGCAAGTTTCCACTTGGCGCAACACGCGAGTCAGCTTTTTGTCAGTCTCACGTCATGCAAGATGCTCTTTTCTGTGTTATCATTCAAGTGATGACCTGGAAAAATTGGAGGATTTGGCGGTAATCCAATTATCTTAAGGAGGGTAGGAACAATGGCAGGCTTATTGGACAGAGTTGGTACCTTGATTTCGGCAAACATCAACTGGCTGGTCACTTCGGCGCTCAAAGCCAACAGCATGGCTGTGTTGGACGAATACATCCGCAGAGTCGAAGACAATCTGGAAGCGCTGGAAGACGCAGCAGCGACTGTCGGTGGCGAAGCCAAGACCTTACGCCGCAAATTCGAGGACCTGCAGGGGCAAGTCGATGCGCTGGACCGAAATATCGACTTGCTGCTCGGTGAGGGCAAAGAGAGTCTGGCTGTCGCAGCGCAAAGTCGCTACAACACCATCGAACGTTTGGCGCAGACTTACAAAGAACAAGCCATGCACCAGGAGGCCGAATTCCAGAAATTGATGGACTCCAAACTGCGGCTGGAAGCCAAACTGACTGAAGCCAAGCAAGAACGCGTGGAACTCCAGGCGATGCTCGATCTGGCCAAATCCAAGGAATTAACGCACAAGGTGGTTGAAGGTGTCGGAGGCGTGACTACCTCCGAAGCCGGAATCAGCGACATCCGCGAGGAAATTCAGCGCCGCCTGGACAAAGCAACCGCACAGGGAGAAATCGACGCGTCGCGCCTGGAGACCCAGATGGCCGAAGTCCTGGAAGAGCGTACTATTCAGGTCCAACTGGAGGAGCGCAAGCATAGGCTGGGCCTGAGATAGTCTCGATTGTACACATGAGCGTAGGGGGTGTTCGCCCCCTACGCCAGCCGCCTGCAAGATAATGACCGTGCCACGTAGCTCTTAGCGCTCCCAGTCTATTGTGTACCACTCGCTGCCTCGCGATAGATCCGCGAGCAATCGGCGTCATAGAGTGCGAAGGGAAATACCCATGAATCGAACCCGTATCATATTCGTTGTCGTTGTGCTGATCGCCCTGATTATTGTGGGCATTTCGTTGTTCATAGCCCGCTCAGGTCCATCACAACCTGTGCTACCAGCGGCTCCGGACAAAGTTGAAGTGCGCGTTGTCACCGCACTTCCAGTCGAACCCTGGGTCAGGGAAGCTGCGAAGAGCTTCAACCAACAAGGGGTAGAGATCGAAGGCAGCCGCATCGAGGTCACCGTCATCCCTATGGATGGGCTGACCGCTATGGGACGCTGGGACCGTGAAGAGATGGACCCGATCCCTACGGCTTGGATTCCTGACAGTCGCTATCTGGTAGAGCTGGTCAATGCGGCACAGAAAGATCGTCTGGGGAGAGACGTTTTCCTGACGGACGGGGAGTACCGCGCACGCCCCATTGCGGTGTCGCTGTTTGCATGGGGGCTCTATGAGAGCAGAGCGAAAGTACTGGCGGAGAAATATGGCACGATCGATTGGCAGGCGGTCCACGATGCAGCTATCGCCAAGGGTGGCTGGAGAGACTTAGGCGGACAGCCGGAGTGGGGGTACTTCAAGCTGGTCGTACCCAACCCGCGGAAGAACGTCGGTGGTCTCGCAGCGATGGTCGCCGCAGCCGGCGGCTATTTCGGCAAGACCAGCATCGCTACATCCGACGTGAACGATCCGGATTTCCAGGCCTGGCTCAAGGAGCTGATGGGAGCAGTGACCGATTTCTCCAGTCTCGGCGCTTATTCGGTCGAAAACCTGGCCCTGTTCGGCTACTCGATGGGCGATGGCGGACAATTGCTGGAAAGCGATCTCCTGACCAACATGGCGGGCATCCAGACCCGTTGGGACGATCCGCTCGTCATCGTCTATCCGGAATATCTGACCTGGTTCGATTTTCCATACACGATCTGGATGGGTCCGGAGACGAGCGCGCTGGAGAAAAACGCCGCTCTCGAATTCGAACAGTACCTGCTGTCGCCCGAAGTTCAGGGAAAAGCGGTGCAACAAGGCTTGCGGCCTGCCAACACGGAAGTGCCCATTACCGGATCGAACAGCCTGTTTGAGGTATGGAAAGACCAGGGAGCAATGATCGTCGTTCCGCGCAGTGCAGCGATGCGTTCACCGGACCGAGATGTCCTCTTATCCCTGCTGCGCTGGTTCGATCTCAACGTGGCACAGAGGTAGGAGGAGAGCGTCATGGCGTACTCCGCACCAAGCAAGAAATTCAGATCGAAGGGTTGCTCTTTACTCACTGCCGTCCTGGTCGTTGCCCCTTTTCTCGTGTTGCTGTTGTGTTGCGTCAGTTACTCTTTCGTGGCACAGGTTGGGATCGACGTACCCACAGCAAACGAGGTCGTACAACAGGCTGCGGGGACCCTGAAGATCGCGTACTCGCCCGAAAAGGCAAGGTTATTCAACACGTTGACTGCAGGATTCAACGCCGAACATTTCGAGACCGCGAGCGGGGAAGTCATGCAAATCGAAGCCAGCGAAATGGATCCCGAAACGATGATTGCAGCGGCCGTCAGCGGAGAGGTACAGGCCGTCAATCCCGATTCGTCCATCTGGCTCGAGCAGATTGACCGGGCCTGGCGGTCGCATACGCACACGGACGCAAGCCTGATAGGGGATACCGTTCGTTATGCGGTCTCCCCCGTCGTCATTGCGATGTGGGACCATGTAGCAGACTCGATGGGGTACCCACAGAAACGGCTGGGGTGGGACGATATCATTGCCAAAGCTACAGCGGACCCCAACTTCAAATGGAGCCATCCGGCAACCAGCTCCGCCAGCGGGTTGCTGACAACGCTGGCAATGTTTTACGCGGGAGCTGGCAAGACCCGCGGGCTGACCGTTGAGGATGCCACATCCCAATCGACTCTGGATTACGTATCGGCCGTGCAAAAGACGGTCCGCCAATACGGTGAGGGTGAATGGGCGGTGATCCAGCAGGTTATCGAGCAAGGGCCGCAATATCTCGACGCTTTTGTGGTGGCAGAACAACTCGTGATCTATTACAACACGGGCAATCATGCGGGTAACCTGGTCGCAGTCTATCCGAACGAGGGTACACTGTGGGAGGATCATCCGTTGGCCTTGCTGGAACTGCCCGATCTAAGCATCGAGCAACGCGCCGTTTTTCAAAAGTTCAGTGAATACCTGGAATCGGACGCGACACAGCGCGAAGTTCTGGCCCAGGGTTTCCGCCCTACTGACTTGAGTATTTCGTTGACCGCTGCGGCATCCCCGGTGAGCATGGCCAACGGTGTCGATCCCACCGAACCGCAGACAGCGCTGCAAATTCCGAGCGCACCCATCGTGGAGATTGTCCGAGACGTGTGGTGGTACACGAAACGGAAAACCAATGTCTTCCTGATCGCTGACACGTCGGGCAGCATGATGGGCGAAAAGCTGGAGGCGGCACGCGAAGCGATGAACACGTTCATCGATCAGGTCAAGGGAGAACAGGAGAACATTGGCCTGGTAACCTTCTCCAGCCAGGTGAACAACATCATCCCGTTGGGTCCACTCAGCAAGAACCGGGTCGCTGTGCTCAATGAGATCCAGCGAATGGGAGCCGCTGGAGACACGGCACTTCTGGATGCCGTTTGGGCTGCCTACGCCCGTTTGCAGGATGCCGGCGAAAGAGAGCGGATCAACGCCATCGTAGTCATGACCGATGGACGCGAGAACAACTCGCGTATCTGGCTGAGCGATCTGGTGACAGCGATCGAAAAAGGCAACAGGAGCGGTGTTCCCGTGGTCATCTTCAGTGTAGCTTACGGCGACGATGCAGATTATGCTGTACTCCAAGCTCTCGCCAAAGCCGGTGATGGTCAGGTCCGGCAAGGTGATCCGGCGACGATCCGTGACTTGTACAAGATATTGTCGACTTACTTCTAGGCGATGGCCTACCCGAAGATAGTGACTGGCGATCCAGGCGAACGGGGAAAGAGCCGCGCCCGCAGCAGGATCGGTGGAGAGTTCACACTCGAACTAACGCCCGGCGAGATCTGTTCGCCGTGGCATGATGGCAGACATTCAAGGTGACAACTCATGTCGAATCGCACAACCTTTCGTGATCCTCTGAAGGAACGTACCTGGTGGACAATGGTCTCGTATGCATTTTTCCGGTTGGAGAGCGCGCTTACGATCGCGATGACTCTGCTGTTGGTCTTCTTGATCCCGAAACCGTTCGCATGGTGGCAGTGGTGGTACTGGCTCCTGCTCGGCGTAGTCGCCGAGACTGGGATCATCTGGGCCAGTGTGACCGATCCGGAAACGGGCCAGCGTCTGGTAGCGGATATGTTGCGCGAACAATACAACCCACGCACGCTGCGCCATGCCAGCTATCGCAAACGGGTGGAGAAGGCCCTCGATTACCACCAGAGGATGAACGATTTGATTCAGCAGTCGGAAGCAGGAGTGCTGAAAGAACGACTGCAAGACACCGTCACCAGCATCGACGCATGGATTGCTAACATGTACTACCTATCGAAACGATTGGACGCCTATCAGGCAGATCAGGTCATCGCCCGTGACATGACCGTGGTCCCCGCTGCCCTGACCGAGCTGGAGAAACGTTTTGCCGCAGAGCGTGACCCGGTCATCAAAGCACAGCTCGAACAGACACTGGTCAGCAAACGCGCGCATTGGACCAACCTCCAAGAGTTGAAGGCGCGCATGGAAAAGGCGGACCTGCAACTGGAAAAGACTCTTGCCGATCTCGGCAATATCTATTCACAGCTCCGGCAGATCGAGGCACGCGATCTGGACAGAGGTCGGGCACAGCGCATCGCACAGGACATCAGCGAACAGGTTGCGGTCCTCGAAGATATCGTGGACACCATGGACCAGATCTATGCGGACAATCGCCCGGTCATGGAGTAGACCGTCCAGCGCTGATCCTCGCGAGCAC
>ENA-OSEO01003625-OSEO01003625.1-sediment-metagenome-genome-assembly--contig:-NODE-3625-length-17737-cov-11.018743_pt1 | contig 17737 bp, 15 predicted proteins | sample MGYA00237883_ERZ534232 | MGnify/ENA metagenome assembly ERZ534232
AGGGAATCTTAATGTAGGGAATTTTTATTATATAGTTATATTCACTCGCTAACCCCGTGGCAAGACCACGGGGAATAGGCTCGCTACCCATTTAACCCGAATAATGCTGCAAGCCAGCCGATTTTGTAATATGCGCTTCCGCGGCGAACCAGTTCACCTCAGAACCCTTGATGTATCCGTTCTTATCAGGTGTGATTCAGCTGTCGGGTGAAGTCTTATGGTGACTTTCACCACTCCTCCTTCTTTGATCCAGTAATTAACTACCAGGACATTACTGATCCCGTAGTCAAAAGGGTCATAGAGGGGCCTCACTTCATATCCGATAACGCTTCCTTGATCATCAATGATCTTTCTTATTTCAGAACGGCGGAACGACCTGTTCCATTTTACAAAATCCTGCGCCTTACTGAGGGCTTCCCGGGCAGGGAGGTTTCTGATGACCTTGTATTCATATTCGGGTGCATCAACCTTTAACTCATAGCCGTCTCCCTCTTTCTCAAGCAAAGCTATCGTCTCAAGGTCGTAAGCATTATTTTTCCCGTGAAGTATAAGGGTGAAAGTATCCGTTATCTCTGTAACCTGTGCCAACTCGGTCCTCAGTTGCTTACCCCCTGCACAGGAACCGAGTGTCATTACCAAAACAGCTAAAAAAATACAGGCAATTACATTAGCATTATTTCCAAACATATATCCTCACTTTCTCAAAAAGTAATTGGGAGCATATTCCCGGTAATCATACCACGGGGAGTCTTCTGTAGTACAACTTTCTAATTTATACGTTTTAACCAGGCGACCGAATGAACTACCCCGCAGCTGAACTTCGAGGAATTCTTTGATTAAACCCTAAAAATGCTTTTAACGGGGGCAATGTTGTCTGAAAAGACTTTTGTCCCGACAAAAGTCGGGATTGAAATGGATAGCGAGCGTATTCCCCGTGGTCTTGCCACGGGGTTAGCAAGCGAATAGAAAGAATAAAGAATTCCTTACATTAAGATTCCCTGCGGTCTTGCTGCAGGGAGTCTTCAATTAAAAGACTTTGAAGGCGACTTTGCCTCAGATGCAGCAATCAATTGCATTTTTCGGGTAAATCACCGTGACAGTACATAATAAACTTGCTATAATGAAAATGCTTATTTATCAGAAGTTCATAAACAATCCAAGACCTCGCACAAAGGAGAAATGACATGGCCAAGATCGTAAAAGTTCTCGGGAGAGAAATCCTGGATTCGAGGGGAAATCCTACTGTCGAAGCCGATGTTTATCTTGACGACGGCAGCATGGGAAGGGCATCTGTTCCGTCCGGTGCGTCTACCGGTGAGCATGAAGCTGTCGAACTGAGGGACGGTGACAGGACGCGATACCACGGTAAAGGGACACTCAAGGCAGTTCAGAATATCCATAAAAAAATCGCTGGAGTTATCCTGGGTGTGGATGCACACGATCAGGAAGCTGTTGACCTGAAGATGATCCGGCTCGACGGAACAGCAAATAAGGGAAAGCTTGGTGCCAATGCCATTCTCGCAGTGTCCATGGCCGTTGCGCGCGCTGCTGCATTGTCGCACAGGATGCCTCTTTACCGTTATCTCGGGGGACTTTCGTCCCGTCTTCTCCCCGTACCGATGATGAACATCCTCAACGGCGGTGCGCATGCTGACAATTCAGTAGACCCCCAGGAATTCATGATAGTTCCGTATGGGGCCCGGAATTTCTCTGAAGCGCTCCGCATGGGAGCAGAGGTCTTTCATACCCTCAAGAGTGTGCTGAAAAAGAAAGGCTATTCTACATCAGTCGGTGACGAGGGCGGGTTTGCTCCCAATCTCAGGTCAAACGAAGAGGCAATTGATGTCATCCTCGAGTCGATCACTAAATCAGGCTATCATACCGGGAAAGATATAGGTCTCGCACTTGACCCTGCCGCGAGCGAGTTCTATGACAAAAACAGGAAGAGATATATCTTCAAGAAGTCTGACAGGAGCCAGAAAACTTCCGAGCAGATGGTAGAGTTCTGGGTAAATTGGGTGAAGCAGTACCCGATAATCTCCATAGAAGACGGCATGGCCGAGGACGACTGGAAAGGCTGGAAATTGCTTACGGATGTCTTGGGGAAAAAAATACAGATCGTTGGAGACGACCTCTTTGTAACTAACACGGTGAGACTTTCCAGGGGTATAAGGGAGGGAGTAGCCAATTCGATTCTCATAAAGGTAAATCAGATCGGCACCTTAAGCGAGACGCTTGATGCAATGCATATGGCTGCTTCAGCAGGATACACCTCGGTGGTATCACACCGTTCCGGTGAGACAGAGGATGCCTTTATCGCTGATCTCGTAGTTGCTACCGGTGCCGGACAGATAAAGACAGGTTCTGCAAGCCGCACAGACAGGATTGCGAAATACAACCAGTTGCTTCGCATAGAAGAGGAACTGGGCAGCTCGGCAAAGTTCGCCGGCAGGAAGGCGCTCCGCCAGTAGGAAAAATGGTTAACTGCTTACCTTCTAGTGCGCTGAGTCATAAATGCCTTGCATTAGTTCTCTCTAGTGTCATTCCCTGACTTGATCGGGGAATCCAGTTGTTTCAAAGGCTTCTGGATTGTCCGGTCAAGCCGGACAATGACAAACAACTTTTGACTCAGGACACTAGCGCGCTGTCTGCTAAATAGTGTCTGTCCATAAAGTCGTATTTTGTCATTCCGAGCGAAGTGAGAAATCTCGCAGTGAGATTGCTTCTCCCGACCTGGGTCGGGATCGCAATGACAGTGTATGGAAGTGTTAACGACAGTGCAACTGGAATCAACTGATATAAACATAAGGAATCAAGTCATGAAATTACATGAACTCGCCGGCAAACCGGCACCGCAATCAATGCTTGTGAACGTCCCGAGGCTTATCGCAGCCTACTATACCCATAAACCGGATGCCTCTGAAGCGACCCAGCGCATTGCCTTCGGCACCTCAGGGCACAGGGGGTCGTCCTTGAAGAACAGCTTCAACGAAGCCCATATTCTCGCTATCAGCCAGGCTATCTGCGAATACAGGAAATCCGGAAAAATCAGAGGACCCTTATTCCTCGGGATGGATACCCATGCATTGTCTGAAGCAGCTTTTGCAAGTGCAGTCGAGGTCTTTGCAGCCAACAAAGTAAACGTTTACATCCAGAATGGGTTCCGGTACACGCCGACTCCGGTTATATCTCATGCTATACTAACCTATAACCGGAAGATCAGGGGCACAACACGTCGTGCTGACGGCGTAGTCATCACCCCTTCTCACAACCCGCCTGATGACGGCGGGTTCAAGTACAATCCCCCACACGGAGGACCGGCTGATACAGCGACCACAGGTGTTATCGAAGAGAGAGCCAACGAACTGCTTTCCACGGGATTAAAAGGTGTCAGGAGAATGCCTTACGAGAGGGCGATCAAAACTGAATTCATCAGTGAATATGACTATGTATTGCCCTATGTTGACGACCTCCGGAACATCATAGATATGGAGATTATTGCGACAGCGGGGCTCAAAATCGGGGTTGACCCGCTCGGCGGTTCTTCGGTCGATTTCTGGTATCCAATTAACGAGCGCCACGGATTAAAGATTGATGTTGTCAATAATCTCACCGATCCAGCATTTTCGTTTATGACCGTCGACAAGGACGGCAAGATCAGAATGGACTGCTCCTCACCATACGCTATGCAACGGTTGATACAGATGAAGGATCATTTTGATATCGCCTTTGGAAATGATACTGATGCCGACCGTCACGGCATCGTAACAAAAAGTGCCGGCCTTATGAACCCTAACCACTATCTGTCTTCCGCAATAATGTATCTCTTCCAGCACAGGCCTGACTGGAGCAAAAACGCCGCAGTCGGGAAAACCCTTGTATCGACATCCATGATCGACAGGGTTGCTGAAGCGCTCGGGAGAAAGGTTTCCGAGGTGCCTGTCGGGTTCAAGTGGTTTGTCGACGGGCTAATAGACGGTTCTTACGGATTTTGCGGGGAAGAGAGCGCAGGCGCTTCTTTCCTGAGGAAGAACGGGACTGTCTGGACAACTGACAAGGACGGCATAATCATGGACCTCCTTGCATGCGAACTATTTGCAAGAACGGGAAGGGACCCTGCTGAACTCTACAGTGACCTCGAAGGCCGTTTCGGGAGACCATGCTACATCCGGATTGATACACCGGCAACGCCTGACCAGAAGGCAGCCCTGAAAAGACTCTCCCCTGACATGGTAACTGCACACGAGCTCGCTGGGGAGAAAATAACTGCCTGTCTGACCCGTGCGCCGGGAAATAACGCAGATATAGGAGGGCTTAAAGTCATTACTAAAAACGGGTGGTTTGCAGCACGTCCGTCAGGCACGGAGGATATTTACAAGATCTACGCCGAGAGTTTTCTCGGGGAAGGGCATCTCCGAAAAATACAGGAGGAGGCTATTTCGATAGTCAGCGCTGCATTTGTTTCAGCAGGTGTCTGAACTAAAAAAAATACAAGACAATATAAATGGATATACTATCTTACCTTCATACGACATTTCCCGTATCGGGTGTTGAAACCAATATCCTGATCCCACCCCTTGTTGCCCTTGTCGTTTCCTTTTTTACTTCTATGGGCGGCGTTTCAGGCGCATTTTTATTATTGCCGTTTCAGATGAGCTTTCTTAATTTTACAAGCCCTTCTGTAAGCGCTACGAATTTCGTCTATAACATAGTTGCAATTCCAAGCGGAGTCTATCGTTACCTGAAGGAAGGAAGAATGGCATGGCCGCTGACCTGGGTCGTCATTGCAGGCACACTCCCGGGTGTTTTTATAGGATACTATCTCAGAGTTTTGTATCTTCCCGATCCGAGGGCGTTTAAACTCTTCGTTGGGTGTGTTCTCCTTTATATCGGGGTGCGCCTTATCTATGAAATTACAGGCAAGGCAAAGGCAGGTAAAGTAAAAATGAAGGCCCTTGAAGATAAATTCAAGGATAGAGCCAAACAAATTAAGGACCAACAAAAAAGCAGAGTGGCGTCAGGCCTTCCTCCGGAGGCTGTGGTTAAAACAATTTCAGCAAGTCTGAAAAAAGTGGAATACGATTTCTGGGGTGAGCGATTTTCATTCAGCACCCCTGCCATGTTTCTCCTTGCCTTTATTGTCGGGATTATCGGCGGGACTTACGGGATCGGAGGCGGTGCAATCATTGCGCCATTTTGTGTGGCGGTTTTTCATCTTCCAGTTTACACCGTTGCCGGCGCAGCTTTAATGGGTACTTTTCTTACATCTATTTTAGGAGTGCTTTTTTACAGCGTCATTCCTGCAAAAGGCGGCATGGTTACCTCTCCGGACTGGTTCCTCGGTTTCCTCTTCGGAACAGGAGGATTCATAGGGATATATCTTGGCGCACGATTTCAAAAATTCGTTCCGCAGAAATACATAAAACTCATGCTTGGTGTACTTATTATCTCCGTAGCATTGAAATATATCGTGCAGTTTTTTGTGAAGTAACCGCTCGTTAACCCAAAAATGAAATTATAGGAGGCGCAGTTGCCTGAAAAGTCTTTTGCAGCAACACCTTGTTCATGCTGTGATGCAATTCTTGATGTGCATGAGAATATGGGGATACTTCTGAGAATTGCATCAGAGCATATGATAAGATCGTGTTGAAATCAAAAGACTTTTCAGGCAACTGCGCCACCGGTTCAACAAATCAATTGCATTTTTGGGGTTAAGCCAAGTTAAAAAAACTACGCCCTTCTCTAAATCTCATCACAACCAGGACCAGGATTGAGGGGGATGAAGGGTAGTTAATATACCATCTTCCCGGTAATAAACCCGTGCGTCCTTTCCTCCCTTGGCTTCTCAAAGAATTCTTTATTAGGCCCGTGTTCAACAATCGTTCCCTCGTACATAAACAGGACTGTATCTGAAAGCCTCTGAGCCTGAAAGATATTATGAGTAACCATAACGATAATCATGCTTTTCTGTTTTCTAATCCTTAAAATTAACTCCTCAATAATGGTCGTACTCTGCGGGTCGAGAGAAGCCGTGGGTTCATCCAAAAAAAGTATCTCCGGGTTTATTGCTATAGCCCTTGCAATTCCAAGTCTCTGTGTCTCGCCGCTTGAGAGGGTTAAAGCATTCTTGTTTTTTTTATGTGTCAGTCCGACTGTAGCGAGCACGGAATGAACTCTGTCTGTGATTTCTCTTTTGCCTGACCCCCTGATTTTCAAGCCATAAGCAACATTGTTAAAAACAGTGGTATTGAACATGCCGATCCTGGGAAGCACAAGGGTAATTCTGCGTTTCAGGTTTATATCATTTTTCAAAAAACCCCCCATTATTCCCCCTTTTGGCAGGGGGGGGGTTGAGGGGGTGGTATCCCCTGCCAAAGGCAGAATATGGTGCGTCTTGTCATCGACGAATTTAACATCTCCGCTGTCAGGATTTTCAAGGAGCGAACATATTCTTAGAAATGTGGATTTACCGCTTCCGTTTGGGCCTATCAGCACATATATCCCGTTTTTCTCAAAAGAGAATGAACAGTCTTTCAAAACAGGCAGACCGGAATAATTTTTATGAATGTTAGAAACGACCAGTCTGAGACTCATTGTCCTGTTCGTAATGCCCCCATCTTCTGGATTACATATAAAGCTACATTCAAAAGGAAAGATATTATAAGCAGGATGATACCGAGCGCAATTGCCAGCTCGAATTCACCCTTGTCTGTTTCGAGTGCAATGGTTGTTGTCATAACACGCGTATAACCTGCGATATTCCCGCCGACAATCAGTATTGCACCTACTTCAGCCATGACCCTGCCGAGGGCTGCGATAACCGCAGCCATGATCCCGTAACGTGCCTCATTCATAACTGTCCTCGATACCTGGAGCGATGTTGCACCGAGGGTCAGTGATGCCTGTTTTATAAGCGGGTCTACCTTAATAATAGATGAATGGGATAGTGCTGCAACGATGGGAAACGCAAGGATTGTCTGTGCAACGATCATAGCCGAAGGGGAATATAACAGCCCCATGAAGCCGAGAGGTCCGCTTCTCGAAAGGAAAAGATAGACGAATAGTCCGACGACAACAGGGGGAAGGCCCATAAAACTGTTGAGAAGGCTGATAATGAGCCCTCTTCCGGGAAATTTCTTTAAACCGATAAGGGTGCCGACCGGGAGACCTGATGCAGTTGCTATGACAAGGGCAATTCCTGATACTTTCAGTGATAACAAAATAATTTCCAGGAGTTCCGCATCAAGATGCACAATAAGAAAAAACGCCTTCCTGAATCCTTCCAAGATGGAATCCATTTTGTTATTCTACATGAATTGCGATAGTAAATGAACAACGACCGATAATAATTTTTTCATTGACAGCCCCATATTTCTTTGATAATTATTAATTTCATATACAACAAAAGGAGGTGTAGAAAGATGGCCTGTCAACCAAAGGGAAAACCGTGCAAGACCTCTGCTAAAAAAACTGAAAAGACGAAATCGAAGTCAAAAAAAACAAAGAAGTAAACCCCGTGAGAAGCCTTCGCCTTTCTAACGGGGGAAAATAAGCAACGTCTCATACTAAAAAAAGGCAGGCCGGAATCCCCGGCCTGCCTTTTTTAGTAGCAATTCATACAACCGTCTGTAAGCCTTATGCTTCTCTCATGTTCCTAAAAACTGAGATTAACCTCGAAATAGGGATACCATTGGTGCGTATACTTGTTGCTTCCCAGGATTGAATAGTCACCCTCTTTATATTTATTCTCATCGAACTGAAAGTCCATGAGCCCGATACGGAACCTGACGTTCGGACGGAAATAATAATCAAAATACGTATCAAATACTCCTGCATTAAAGGGATAGAAACCAACGACGGTATCTTTCCCGCTCTGGTTATAGAAATAGCTGTTCGCTGCTGACTGAACGGTTCCCTTCCTCCTGAACCCTCTGTAATTGAACGGGTTGATCCAGGCGTCGTCTCCCCTGGCATATTCAGCACAGAACTGCATGGTTGGCGATATTAAGTCTCCGGTATTAAAACCAACATACCAGATGTGTCCGTGGAAACCGCCTCCATCGTATCTGTATGTCGTGCCGTCATCTGTCCATGAATGTGCAGGGATTTTGAAGTGACTGTAATAATAGGCACCGTATACCTGGCATCCGAAAAGCTGTGTATCTGCAAATGCACCGGCTAACCAGTAGTCGGTCCGGAGGTCAGGGACATCCTTGTCATCCGATGAGTTTGGCATGTGCCAGTCATCCATGAAGAGTCCGTCGATTATGACCTCGGTGTCCTTTCCAATCTTTACCTGTGCCTGAGAGAGATACACATCAGCGTCCTTTGGCGTGGTTCTGCCTTTTTCATCATACTTGAGGTATCCGATAATAATACCTGTTTTGTCTTTCACCTTTGACTCATATGGTTTCAGTGACGGGGCCTTTCCTGCTTCACCGGCAGTACCCCACAACCTTGTTCCTGTCCATGGCAATTCTACCTTGTCGAGAGATGTTTCTGGAGCATCCCATTTGATCAGTGTACCGTCAATTTCCGAATCCACGAAGAGCCTCGGGAAGAGAGTGCGCGACTGGCGTGACGGCGGGCCGTCCATTCCCGGAAGACGACCAACATACCATGTAGTGTTATACGAAGGAATTTTAAACGTCATGTATACCTGCTCAAAACGAGGAGTCATATCATGTCCAATGCTTGACTCATATGAATTTGTCCTGTCGAAAGGATTAGAACCAGCTGAAATAGTTCCACTGTAAGAACCCCAGCGCTTATTCATGGTGAGACGGGCGTAGACGTCCACAAGACTTGGGACAACTTCAACATGTGCATTCAACCTGATCCTGAGCGGGAAGCCTGTCTGGTCTCTGACTTTGCTGTCAGCAGAGGGCATGTCATCTCCGTAAAAACCTCTGTCTGTCTCTACTGTTTCAGTGAGGATACGGAACCGGGCCTCCCCGCCGAAATCTACCCTGTCCTTAAGTGACTTCTTTTCCATTTTCGCGGCCTTCTCTTCGATATCTTTCAACTGGGCATCAGCTTTCATGACCTTTTCTGCCTTTTCCTCGACCTCAACGATCTTCTCTTCTGTCTCAACAGCCTTCTTTTGAGTTTCTGCCTGTTTCTTCTCCAAATCTTCTATCCTGTTGAGCAGTTTCTGCATGTCGTTTTTTAGCTGCTTCTCCTGCTGCTGCAGCCTCTGGATCTCATCCTTGAGCTGTTTGATTTCGCATGAGGGTTCTTCGGCAAGAACAGGTGAAAACCATAGTGCGAGTGATGCAATAAGCAGCGGCAAAAAGAATAAACACCTCCTCATATCATAAAGCCTCCTTTATCTGGCATTAGGTATAAACAGTTTATTTCCGTTTCTGTCTGTATACGACGCAACAGCCTGCTGTCCTTCCTGAGAGATAATCCAGTTTATGAATTCCATCGCTTCATTATATTTGATATGTTTATGCTTCCCCGGATTTACAGCCATAACACCGTACTGATTGAACAACAAAGGATCCCCCTCCAGCACAATAATCATGTCGAGCTTATCTTTATCCTTTGTTGCGAGCCACGTGCCCCTGTCTGTCAGAGTATACGCACGCTTTTCGTTGGCAATCCTCTGGGTCCTGGCCATGCCCTGGCCCACATCAAGATACCATTTTTTTCCTTTAGGGTCAATATTTATTTTCTTCCATATTGATAGTTCCTTTGCATGAGTTCCTGAGTTATCGCCCCGTGAGACAAACGGATGTCCATTGTCTGCGATCTTACCGAATGCCCCGGCAACTGATTTCATTCCTTTTATCTGAACAGGATCTTCAGACGGACCGATGATGATAAAATCGTTATACATAACATCATGGCGATTCATAAAAAAACCTTCCTCAACAGCCTTCAATTCCTGTTCCTTTGCGTGGACAAAAACAAAATCAACATCACCTCTTTTGCCCAGCTCGATTGCTGCGCCGGTACCAACGGCAACCACGTCAACTTTGATGCCTGTTTTTTTCTCAAAGATCGGCAAGATGTAATCAAATAACCCGGAATTCTGTGTGCTCGTCGTCGATGCACACCTTATCCTTGTCTCAGCAGATACATCTGTAAGGAAACAGGCAGATAACAGCATAATTAAAAACATAACCAATTTAAATCTCATGTACTCCTCCTCAAAATCGTAAATTTTTTATTAGGTTTATAGAGTCTATCGTGTCATTGCGTAAAGAAAGCAGAGCAAAAACTGTTCAAGGTTCGAAGTCAAAGTCCTATGGTGAAAAACTTAAAGCGCTTTATACTCTATTACCTAAGCACCCGGAACTTTTTACTTTCAACAGTTTTTAAGAGGTGCTCATTTCTTTCTTTTTTTACTGATTGTCACAGACGGAACAGCATCCGGACAGAAGAGGCTCATGCCGTGTTTCTTATAACGCGCTATGGCTTGCTGACCTTCTCTTGATGTCACAAACGAGATAAAATCCATAGCCCCCCTGTAGTTCGCCTTAGGGAACCTGTCGGGATTTACAGCAATAACGCTGTAAGAATTCCTCAGCCTCTGGTCTCCCTTGAAAAGGACCTTTAAACCGATCTTAGATTCATAATTGAGAAAAGTCCCCATGTCGCTTAATGTATACGCCCCCTTCTGATCCGCTATAAGCAATGTGTCACCCATCCTGGACCCTGTTTCAAAATACCAGCCCTTTCCTTTCGGGTTTATCCCTGCGTCATCCCAGATATCCAGCTCCCGGATATTCGTTCCTGAATCATCTCCCCTTGATACGAACGGTGCACCTTTCTCTGCAATTTCCTCGAATGCCTCCACAGCCGTTGGGACACTTTTTATCTTCGCAGGATCTTTTGCCGGCCCTGCAATGATAAATTCGTTGTGCATGACCGGTCTCCTGTTCACCCCGTATCCTTCAACAATAAATTTTTCCTCACGGAACGGGTCATGCACAAAGAGCATGTCAGCCTCGCCCTTCTTTGCCAGACGAATCGCCTTCCCTGTACCAACAGCAATTATTTCCACTTTCACCCCGTAGCAGGTTGCTTTTTCATATGCGGGGATAAGAATATCAAACAGGCCGGAATTCTGTGTACTTGTTGTTGATGCTATGATGAGTTTTGTTTTTTTCTTAAGCATGCCCTGCTCCTTTAGAAAAGTTAGTGCAATTCATAAAGTATCGGGATGATAATCCGGGCCTCAAGAGGCGGGTGAGGGAACGGCGACGAACGCTTGACCGCTTCAACCGCATTCCTGTCGAGGCAGTCAAAGCCCGATCTTCGCACAACCTCTATCTCTCTCACACGACCGTTGTATGCAATTATAAAGGATACGGTTACCTTACCCGCCCATCCGTTTCTCCTCGCTATATTGGGATAGGCTATGTTCTTTTGAATCATCTCCTTTATATATGAAAGATGCGATCTGAGATATCCTTTCATGACGCCATCAATATTACCGGCGCCGGGGTCATGTTTCGCAGTTGTTCCGTGCCCGTCTCCTTTCGATTCTACCGCCCCGGTTCCCTGCCCGCCTCCTGAGATTGTGCCTGACCGCTTGTCTGCCACCTGAACCTTTGCTGCGGAATTCAGCTCGCTTCCCCTTTCAACAGAGACCACTTCTACCGGGGGCACCTGCTCCTCTACCGGAATTCTATCAACATCGGTGGATATCTTTTCCCGGCGTTCTTTTTTCTCCTCTTTTGTTTCTTCTATTTTTTGTTCAATAACTATGTTGACTTCCTTTGATTCTGCTTTCTGAAGTTTCGATTGTGACTCATGCGCCCTCCCCGCTTTCCCATGGCCCGAAGTCCCTGTTTCAGCAGCGACATGATCCAGGAGCGTCAGGTCAATGACAACAATCTTCTGCGCATCTGAGGAGACCTTGCTGAAGGAAATAACAAGAAAGAGTATAAAGATATGAATGGCAAGGGACATGAGGAAAGCTGTTATGTAAGAATTTATACATGTCTTCTTTACCATAAGACCATGAAAAAAGCAGTTAGAGTTTTGAAAACACCGGCATGACCGGATTAATCATAATGATAGACGGTATACTCTTTTATGTTATTGTAGAAATCATAGTCTGTTTTCTTTGTTTTTTTCCCCTGTTCATCATATTCGTTCAGAACCCATTCAATTACCGTCCCGTCACTGCCATAAGTAGTCTTCTTTTCTACTTTACCTTCCGGATTGTAGGAATACGTAACATACGATTTCAGTTCTTTCTGGGGAGTAAATTGGCTCCGCTTCTTTCTTTTACCGGTTTCGTCGTATTCATATACAAAATATTTCCGTAGTTTATTTTGAGCATCATACATATTCTTTTTCGTTCTCTTCCCGCCTGCATCATACTCATATGTTGTAACTGACAACTTCTTGTCAGAGGGGTCATACTCGACCTTTTTCATCCTCTTCCCGTCAGCATCATAGTGATAGGTAAAATATGACAGGAGATTGCCCGAAGCGTTGTAATGGTATTTCTTTTCCTTGTCGAACGCATTGTATTCAATCTTGTAAAAAGATGTCAACTCATGCCGGGCATTGAAGACATCTTTTTTTGAAGCCCCTGTTTTTGATACTTTATCCGCTCCAGTGAAAAGGAACACACAGAGACATAAACATGCAAAGGTACAGATATTTTTCATTGCAAATCCTCCTGTTCTTAATTTTCTTCTTTAAATTAAAGGCTTACTGTTAATCCTCCGTAAATGAACATCCCTTCCCGCGGGAACCCGTAACTCTCTTCATAATCTTCATCGAAAAGATTATCAACCCCGACATATAATTTCAGCCGGTTTTTCAGAAGCGCCTGGTCGAGTTTCAGGTTGACCAGTGTATAATCATCTAATTCCCTTTTCTCGACAGGAGTTGTCCTTGAATAAAAAACCTGGTCTGCCACATGCATAACACTCATATAAGCTGAAAGGCCGAAATTAAAGGAATATGCTCCCTCCACGGTTAATACATGTTTTGGCCTGTACTGGAGTTCATCCCTGTCTGTGTTAGGGGACTTATCTTCCGTATGTGTATACGAGTAGCCTGCCCTTAACAAGAGGTTCTTCACGTACCGGTTCTCTGCGACCAACTCAACACCCTTAAACCGGTATTCACTGAAGTTTACAAATCTATCGCTTACAGTCTCAACATATTCAATATAATCCTCCACATCGATAATAAAACCGGTCACGGAAGCCTTGGTGTTCCAGGGCAGTTTCTGCTCGATTCCCAGCTCGTAATTATCGGATTTTTCTGTTTTCAGGTCAGGATTCCCCCTGCTTACGTCATAGAGCTGGCGGATGTCAGGAAACCGTATCTTCCTTGCAAAAGAGCCTTTTATCCGTGTATTCTCATGGATATCGTAATAGGCTCCCGCCAAGTAGCTGCCCTCGTTATCGTCCCCTTCGTCCTTTTCAAGCCAGTTATGACTGTAGCCAAAAACCAGGAACCAGGCCCAAATTCTTTACGGGAACCACTTCATATTCAAGAGCGGCTGAATATATCTCGATATCTCTATCATCCCTTGTATCCACAAGCCCGCTTTTGGTTATATCGTATCCGTCGACCTCCCATTCTTCTCCCCTGTCTTTAAGCCCGAGTGTCAAAAACCCTGCTTTCTTCAGATCACAAGTTGCCTCCAAAGCAGCACCTTTGACCCTTATTTCGTTATCATGGTGGAATGCGCCGTTGCGTGTTATTGAGTCGAAATCTCCGTCGTCATACCGGTTCTCTTCCTCTCTCAATTGATTGAAAAAGACCCACGATCTCAGCCCGAAAGGTCCGGGCAGATCATAGCCCAGTGAAAGATGCCCGGAATAACCTTCATAATTATCCATTCGTTCGTATCTTTGCGCATCTGAAAAATTATCTCTGGGGTAAATCACGGTCGAGGGTTTGCCGAATTCCCCTCTAATGTAGTTAAAAACAGCTTCTATGACCAATTTGTCACCGGGAGCAAAATTCAGATTTGCAAAGAAATTGTTTGCGTCCCTGTCGCTGTTATCGCGCAGCCCTCCATTTTCTTCGGATGTGGGCTGAAAGTCATCTGACAGGGGAAACCCGTTCCTCGTATACTTGCTTCCGCTGATAAAGAAGTCGGCTTTTTTATATCCTCCGGACAAATTAAATTTTCCGAGATAACCGTCACCCTCCCCGACTTCGCCGGAAACCATACCGTGGATATCCTTCGTCCCCTTCTTGGTGATGATATTGATTACACCTCCCAGGCCCCCGTCTCCATAGATCACGGAATGGGTACCATAGGAAACCTTTATCTTCTCGATGTTCTCTACAGGTATCAGGCTGGGGTCAAAATTACCATCATAAGTGGAATTGATGGGGATGCCATCAAGAAGGAGGATAACATGCCTCGAACGGAAACCCCTGAGGTCGACACGCGGCACGCCATCAGCCCCGCTCCTGACATATACCCCGGGTAATAATTCTAAAGCTTCATCGAGCGTCCTGGCCCCTTGCATTTCAATGTCTTTAGCTGTAATCTCCCGGACCGTTCCGACAGCCTCGACCTCTTCCCTTTCAGCACTCACCACAATTTCACCAAGAGTATAAATATTGGAATCCTCCTGGGCTTGTGAATATGCTGCAAAGGGAACGGAGAAACATATCCAAAAGGCAAGAATTGCTATACGGCGTAAGTATGATCTATCTTTCATGACACCTCCATAAAAAAGAATTTTGAAAAATTTCGATAAACCTGAATAACGAAATTCCGTGTGGTCTCGTAAGCTTAGTTAAAAGGTAAGTCCATATCAAAGCAAAGTCAAATTCATTATATTCATCAAAACAATGAATTGTTTTCATGGACTCTGTTCATTGACACGTTTCGCCCGACAACTTACAATAAATCCAATGGAAGACCACCGTTTAAAGGCGTTCTGCCTTGTTGTTGAGATGAAGAGTTTCTCCAGGGCAGCAGAGGCGAAGTTAATGACACAGTCCGCAATGAGCCACCTGATCAAAAATCTTGAGGACGAGCTCGGGGTGAGGCTGCTTATCAGGCAGGGGAAAACTGTTTTACCGACATCTGCCGGGAGGGTCTTCTATGCGTCTGCAAAACAGATCCTCGAGCAATATAGAAAGATGGATGACGCTATCTCTGCTCTCACGCAGAAGGTAAAGGGCCATCTCCCTCTTGGCGCAAGCATGACCATAGCAACATACCTTCTTCCCCAGGTCCTCTATACCTTCTTCAGAAAATATCCTGAGGTCCGGATAGACCTCTCTGTCTCCAATACAGAAGGGATCATACATGACCTCCGGAAAGGGACAATAGATATCGGGATCGTTGAGGGGAACATCGGAAGCACCCCGTTATTTCTTGATGAAATAGCAGAGGATGAGATCGTCGTTATAGCATCCGATGATAACAGGCTGACACAAAAAGACCGCCTGGGGCCCCGTGATCTTTTATCCCAGCCATTCATCATGCCCGAGACAGGTTCCGGCATAAGGGAATTCATCGATGATTTTTTTCATACCGCCAGGATTGACACAAGGGAAATTAAGATAGCAATGACCATCGGTAATCCTGAACTGGCTGTTCAGCTCGTACAATCCGGCATAGGAATTTCCTTTGTCTCAAAATGGTCTGTCTTTAAGGCGTTTAAAGACGGTTCAATAAAGATCCTGGACATATCGGGGAGAAAACTGCGAAGAAAATTTTTTCTTGTCAGCCTGGAAAAAGAGCCGGTGACAATGACCGGGAAGATCTTCCGGGAATTTGTAAAAGAATACAGATTCTTCATGCCGTTCTGATAAATTAATCTGTCCCTTTCCTCTTATTACAAAAAAGAAGGCTTTTTGTTAAACTTTATAGATAGGAAAACTCTGCAAATCTCACATATCTCACATGATGATAAATTCTTTTTTTGCAAGTTTGATTTTTCTCCTGATAACAGGCTGTGCTTCCCTACCGAAGGATTACTACCGGGATAATTCATCTGCATTCAATCATCCGGAAACAACATATCTCGGCAGGTTCTTTGCCGGGTCAATGGCAAAAAATCCCGGCCAATCAGGATACCTGCTCCTCAACACCGGGGAAGAGGCCTTCATATCGCGTCTTGCCTTTGCAGATATCGCAGAGCGTTCCATTGATGCACAGTATTTCATATGGAAAGGCGACGTAAGCAGCAAGATCTTCACCGAGCGCCTCATACGCGCCGCAGAGCGCGGCGTTCGTGTCCGCATTCTGGTCGATGATATCCACGCAGGAGGAAAAGATCTCAGGATCGCTGCTCTTGATACCCATCCGAACATCGACGTGCGCCTCTTCAATCCCTTTGGAAACAGATCCCTGAGGCTATTGCGCAACGTTGAATTTATCTTTGACCTCTCCCGGCTGTCACATCGCATGCACAATAAACTCTTCGTCATTGATAACCAGGTCGCTATTGTCGGCGGCAGGAACATCGGCAATGAATACTTCGGGCTCAATCCAAAATTTAATTTCCATGACCTGGAATTATTGGCAGCCGGCCCTATTGTCGATGATATCTCTCACGGCTTCGACACATACTGGAACAGCCCGTGGGCATTTCCCGTCTCGGCGCTGGATGGTAAAAAGCAGACCCGGGAAGAAGTTGACAGCCTCTATCAGAAATTGCGAATCTTTATTGCAGAACAGAAGAATTTCCCTTATGACGTTCATTTTACAAAGAACACCGCCATGCAAACGCTGGTCCTGTTTCATGATATATTTATCTGGGCAGAAGGAGAAGTTATATATGACAAACCCGACAAAGTAAACGGTAACGTCTCATCGAACCTGGATGATTCTCTGTGGAAACTCGTATCAAACGTCCAGCGTGAGATCCTCATGTCATCACCGTACCTTTCTCCTGCACCTCGCACACTGGAGAAGACTGATGAGATGACAGAGAAAGGTATAACATACCGCCTGCTCACAAATTCCCTCGCTTCAACTGATTCAGTGCCAGCCCATTCAATATATGGCAAATATCGTAAAAGGCTCTTGCAAAGCGGTGTTGATCTCTATGAGCTGAGACCCGATGCAACGGTGCGCACGATCCACAATGCCGGTTCCGTGTCACAGGCGAGACTTAGCCTCCATGCAAAGGCAATTGTTTTTGATCGAAAAATCGTCTACATCGGTTCTTATAATTTTAACAAGGCAGGACGTGACCTGAGTATGGAAACCGGGGTCATCGTGTACAGCCCTGAACTTGCCGAACAGGCAATTCATGTCATCGAAGAAGACATGAAACCAGAGAACAGCTGGCACGTCGTACTCGACGATCGAAATGATACCCAAACAATTCCTAACAGAAACAGCGGTTTTATATGGATAACAGATAAAAACGGGGAACCGGTTCAATACGACTACGAACCGGAATCCGATATATGGCGCGACCTCGGCAACGCATTCTTTTCCCTATTCCCCCTCGGCGATACGTTTTAAATGGATAGCGAGCGTATTCCCCGTGGTCTTGCCACGGGGTTAGCGAGCGAATAGAAAGAATAAAGAATTCCTTACATTAAGATTCCCTGTGGTCTTGCCGCGGGGAGTCTTCAAATAACCCGGGGAAATGCATATATCGGAGGCAAATTGCCTCCGGGTCTTTTGCAGCAACTCCTGTTTATGCCCTGATGCAATCACCTGCAAAAACTTATTTCTAGTGTCCTGAGTCATAAATACCTTGCATTAGTTCTCTCTAGTGTCATTCCCCGACTTGATCGGGGAATCCAGTTGTTTCAAAGGCTTCTGGAT
>ENA-OSEO01003626-OSEO01003626.1-sediment-metagenome-genome-assembly--contig:-NODE-3626-length-17736-cov-3.779036_pt1 | contig 17736 bp, 15 predicted proteins | sample MGYA00237883_ERZ534232 | MGnify/ENA metagenome assembly ERZ534232
TCCTCTATGGGAACACAGAGAACCGGCCGGCTCATAAATCTTAACACCCGTTCAGTCGTACTGCCGAAGAAAATCGTCTGCATATCGCCGGAGTTGCCCCGATTTCCCATGATGATCAAGTCGGCTCCAATTTCAACAGCCTTTTTATTGATTTCAAGAAAGGGGATCCCCTCACATATTAATTCTTCAACGGGCTTACCGGACATTCCCTCTTTACGCAGAAAATCTTTAAGTCGCTGTTTGGCCTGAAGAAACAATGTTTTCTTGATATGGCTTTCCGTTCCGATCTGATTGCTGATGCACCGTTGAATAAAATCATGATCGACGACATGGATCACCACAATCCGGTCCGGCTTCTGCCCCATAATGGAATTTGCCATTCTTAAAGCCCGCGCAGAGGATGGGGAAAAATCAATTGCTACCATAACTTTGTATTTTTCACATCCGGATTCGGAAGCTTCAGCGTTGCTCATTTTTTTTTCCTGATAGTATTTTAGGAATGATTTCAACATCATCCGTATCAACTTCGGCCTGGGCGTACTGGCCGAGCGCTTCAATGTACACCACCACGCGGTTTTTCCCCCGGTAGCGGACGAAAAGGCCGTTTACCCCGGCAAACGGTCCGGCAACAACCATGATCCGGTCGCCTTTCTGAAAGCGGGAGCCGGTTTCAACGGGATGGCCGCTGGACACCATGATTTTGAGTGATTCGATGGTATCCGACGGAACCGGGATCGGTCCGCCCTTACTGCCGACCAGCCGAACCGCCCCTGTCGTTTTGACAATTTCAAGGTGCGCCTGAGGTTGCAGAACCGTTTTCACAAACAAGTATCCCGGGAAAAGCGGTACCGTGATCATCAGTTTTCGGTCTCGCCTTTTGCTAGGGACTTTTATTTTCGGCAGGAAAACCTCGATTGATTTTTTCTGAAGGCCTTCGTTTACCACAGCTTCAAATCTGCTTTTGGTGTGAAGCACATACCAGTTGGGAACAAACTGACTGATGATCATCTACTTATTCCAATTAAGCGTTTTTCAGAGGTCCTGTTGCGGCCATTCATTCAGCGCCATGTGGTAAGACGCCGGTGTGCCGATATCTCTTAAATATTCTTTAATTTCATATCCGAACATTTTTCCGGTAAGAGCCGGGAATACTTCAAAACCCATATCAACGGGGGCGCCTGCCGTTTCAGGTATAAAACTGAAAATTTCTCCCGTTGTGATGTAAATACCACCATTTGCCAGATTTCCCAAAGGGTTTTGCGGTTTTTCAATAAATTGAACAATTTTATTTTCCGAATCCATCACGGCAATACCGCAGTCTCCGGGGTTGGGCGAATGGAACAGACCCATGGTTAAAATGCCGCCCATGGTCTTTATGCGGCGATGAAAATTAATCATGCCGGATAAATTGATGCATGTAAGATTGTCGGCGTAGGCAATTATAAAATCATCACAATCGCTCACAAAGGCTTTGTTAGCTGCGATGGTTCCGGCACTGCCCAGCAGGATCGGTTCATAGAAAGGCGTTACGTTGATCGGCAATGCCGGTTTTATTCCGGCGATAAATTTGTACAATTTTTCAGGGTGGTGATGAATATTTATCAGAACTTCTCTGACCCCATGACGGTCCAGCAACTCCAGCCAGATTTGCAGGAGCGGTTTTCCGTGGATGGGAACCAGACACTTGGGGATCGTATCCGTGTAAGGTTTGAGCCGGGAACCGATTCCGGCCGCTAGCAGAAAAGCTTTCATAGGGCCTGTTGGGTCTGCCGGATGACCTGTTGCTGCTTCATCTGCTTTTCGGCAAATTCCAGAATGTTATCCGCATCCTGGTGCATATTGAGGTATTCCCAATAGTCGGCGATGCTTTTGCGGATGCTGCGTGACGGAGCCCAGCCCAGGGAAGTGAGACTGGATATGTCCGAAAAAATATGACGGGTATCGCCGTAGCGGTAATAGCCGGACTTGAGCGGCTCGGCTGTTCGTGCGACCACAGCCTGCATGGTTTCATAGAACGCGTTGACGGTCCAGGGATGATTCCCCCCCACATTAAAGGCCCGGCCGTCGGCGGCGGGGTTTTCCAAAACCAGCAGGTTGGCGTCGACGACATCTTCTATATTGACATAGTCCCTGATCTGGTTGCCGTCTTCAAAAATAATCGGCCGGCGGTCAAACAGCAGTGACAGGGCAAAAATCCGCATTGCGCCGGAATATGCATTGTAAAATGACTGCCGGGGGCCCTGGACAATGGAATAGCGCATGACAACCGACGGGATGCTGTAGCGTTTCCCGAGTTGAAGGGCGATCTGTTCCTGTGAATACTTGGACAAAGCGTACTGGTTGCACGGATTGACGACGGTTTCATCGGACGGCTGCCACTCCAGTGCCTGGCGGCAGCGGTCGCAGCGATGGTCCCATTGCCCCCCGGACAATTGCTTTTCGAGCCGGATGGCCGGGTAGCTGAACTGCCGGTCTTTTACAAAACAGGCCGGACACCGGTAGCGGCCTTCGCCCATCACCGCCTGGCTGGCGGCTACGACGACCTTGCGTATCTTTGAGGTTATTTTTTTTTCTACCAGGATCTCATAGAGCAGCGCGGTGGAAACGGCGTTTACATGGAAAAAAGTCGAAAAATCGGTCAGATAGTCCTGGTATGCCGCAAAATGATAAATTGCATCGATTCCATGGAGGGACATTTCCCAGTCTCTTTTATTCCTGACATCGCCCATTACGAATTCAGCCCGGGGGTTTATATGGCCGGGCACACCCTTGGGATGAACCGTTTTCTGAAGGTTATCGAGGATGCGGACGTTATAGCCTTTCTGAATTAAGGCATCTATCGTGTGCGAGCCGATAAAACCGGCGCCGCCTGTTACCAAGATGTTCAAATCAACTCCTTTGCCATAATCGGATATTTATTTACTCGAGTAGGAGCGGTCATCAAAGATGACCATGCTTCCGCTTTCTGAAAACATAAAGGGCAGCTCCCGGTAGTTTTTCAAGGCTTCAAACACATCGTTCTGTTTTTCTCTGGGAACGAACAGCAGCAAAAAACCGCCGCCGCCGGCGCCGGCGATTTTTCCGGCAAGCGCCCCGGCCTCTTTGGCAGTAAAGTACATTTCGCCAATGCGGTCGTTGGAAATCCCTGATGCCATTTTCTGTTTCATCTGCCAGTTTTTATCCATCAAGTCAGCGCAGGTGATGATGTCGCCCTTACGCATTGCGTCCGTAAAGGGGTCCACCAGAGAGACCATTTGCCGCATGGTTTGAAAGGTTTCAGTCGAAAGCAGATTGGCTTTCTGCATGCTGAGAATTTCGCCGGAGCTGCGCGTGATGCCGGTGTAGTAAAGCAGCAGAGACGATGAAAATTTCCTTCGGATCGGGCCCGTCATCTCAATGGGCTCTCTTTCGGTAATGTCACCGGCGCAGAATGTGAATTTATTGATCCCGCCGTAAGCGGCGGCATACTGGTCCTGACGTCCGATGGGTTTTCCCAGGATGTCAATTTCGATGCGGCAGGCATTGGCGGCCAGTTGTTCGGCCGTTACCAATTTATTTCGATAGGTATACAGGGCGTGCAGGAGGGCCACGGTAATGGAACTCGAGCTGCCCAGCCCCGAGCCCGAGGAGGGGATATCCGCCAGTGTGGTGATTTCAATCCCACGGTCAACACCGGTCATTTTCATGGCTTCGCGGACCAGGTCGTGCTGAATTTCATCAACGTGCCGAACCGTTTCTTTTTTGGAGTAGTTGATGTAAATCATGTCGTCGAAGCGTTCTTTGACAATGGCGTATACGAACTTGTCGATGGCCGTACAAATCACCTTGCCGTCCGCGTTTGCATAAAAATTCTTCAGATCCGATCCGCCGCCGACAAAGCTGATACGAAGTGGTGTTCTGACGATGATCATGTATAGTTTCCTTTTATTTAAACGGCGTCTCGACGGTGCGCCCCGAAATATTGGTGCCCACCTCACCTATGCCGCGCAGGGATATGATAAATTCGAATTTGCGGTCGGCTTCCTCATCGGTGTAGCGGACATTAAAAGACCAGCACTGGGTGTTGTAGATAACGCCCAGGCTGGATTGAATCTTGTTGCCGCCCAAAATATCGCGCTCGTAGTCGGCATAGGCGGAAAACCCATAGGCCAGATGGACCAGCAAATCGGTATAAATCGTTTCGCTTTGCGCCTGCGTGTACCGGTGTTCGACAAACAGGCGGTCGCCGCGGTCGTCCGAAAAGATAGCGGCAATGTTATGGGTCAAAAATTCATTTTCATACGGGGTCCAGCTGCCATCGGCCAGCAGCGAAAAATATTTGTTAAACACCCAATCAAACTCGCCTGAAATCGGCGAAAAAGGTTCCGGATCGTCGTCCCCGGCCTTGTTGATATCATAACTCTGCTCCAGCTTCAAGCGCGAGAACTGATGATAAAGATAAGGGGAGGGGCCGCCGTCTTGTTTTTCATGGTCGATTGGGGTCCCTTCGGTTATTTTCTTTGACCGTGAAGTGAAGATGTTGACCAGAGAATAGGTCAGCAGATTTTTTTCGGGGATCCGATCGATTGAATCGTAATCGGGGAATCTGTCCTGGTCGATGTGAGGGATGTAGTCATAGACAACTTGCGGCTGCATGGTATGCTTGATTCGATCCATATTTTTCAATTCCACTGTAAAAATTTTATGCAGATTGGTAGACAGATCCAGCCTGACATCATAAAGGCCGCGTTGATCGAGACGGTTTCCATCCCAGGCAACGGTTTCATCCGGGTCCGTATACCAGGCGGTCGCGCGAGCTCCTATGGACGGTTCAAACGCCAGGTAATTTTTTAATTTATACGGCAGATAAAAGCGCGGATAGATATCCCCGCGATGCCCTTTTACGCCTTCCTCCCTGTAAAAATAGGTATAGGAGGAATTCAGGTCGAAGAAAAAAGGCCCTTCCCCGACCGGTTGCTTGGAAGCCTCAAGACCGATGAAGGGCAACTGCTGCAAAGGGGGCGTCGATATTTTTTGACGCCGGTAAATGATATTGTCATTCCAGCGCGTTTCGGCATTCAGGCTGAAATTGGGCCAGATCTTGTTGAGGTTCAGGCGGTTTACCCGGGTGGGATCGTTGTAATCGTCAAGTCCCCTTCCAAAGGTGTCGAAGAAATAGGCGTCGGTTTCATCAAACCCTGTATAGCCGGTCTTAAACTCCGTCAGATAATCCTGGTCGCTGACGATGTCCAGATCGATTTTGGCATTTACGTCATAAGGCAATTTCTGGTCATTTTTCATTCGGAACCAATACCGATCGGAATTCGGTCTCAGGACCGCATCATCAACATACCCCCAGTCCTGACTCGAATTATCGGCGCCGTCGTCGATCTGTCGGTCATCATAAAAATCGTACCGGGCCGTTCCTTTTGATAACTCTTTTAAAACATAGCGGTATTCAGCTCCGATTTTTTCGCCGCGTTCCTGCATATGGTCGAGAAAAAAAGTGGCGTCTGTGCTGTCGGAAATGGCCCAAAAATAGGGCTGATTATATTCAGCCCCCTTGCGGTCTGAAAGCCCTATCTGGGGGGGTAAAAAGCCGGATTGACGTTTCAGTTTTACCGGAAAGACAAGAAAAGGCGTGTACAGAACCGGCAATTTTTTGGCCCATAGCGCGGCATGGTTCAGGGTGCCATACCCTTCGATGGTGACTTGAAGATTTCTTCCCGTTATTTTCCAGGCGGGCGTCTGACCGTCGCAGGTGGTAATGCTGACATTTTCAGCGGTATAAGTGGACGGGCCGGTTTTTTGAATTTTACGGCCGCGAATATAAAAATGATTTTCCTTTAAAAACAACGTACCGTCATGGACGGTTCCGGTCTCGTTTTTCAAGTCGAGTTCCACCCGATCGCCGCTCAGGATGTCTTCTCCGGTGGAAACGATGACGTGCCCGGCGGCAAAGGCCCTCATGGCGTTATGGTCGAAGCGGACTGATTCTGCGGTGATCCGTTTTTCAGCTTTCGTAATGACGACAGCCCCTTTGGCGATATAAAGGTTGTTTTTTTCGTCGTAACTGATTTCATTCGCGGTAATCTGCCAGGGCTTTTCAGGATCGTCGCTGAAAAAGCGATCCGGCGTCTGGGCATCGGCAGGGACGGAAAATAAAAAAAAGCTGAAGGTCAGGATCATGAGAGGAAGGGTAAAAAAAGGTCTTGGGCGCTGGAAGTTCAGACAGGCGCAGATCCATCTCTTAGTATCCGTTATACTCAACCCTTTGCATCGCGGCTTAGACAGGCCCATTCAACCCTTTTTGATTTCTGAAAAGTTTTTTTGGGGTCAGAAAAGCAGATAAGAACGCATGTATTCAGAACGCACCCTGTTTTATACACCTAAAAAAGCTTTGATCACGTCCGCTTGCAGGATAACCTCTTGAACACAAATGAAATTTAAAGTATAAAACCGAAATTAAGTCTAAAAGTCAAGATGTAGTTGCGTTCGATATCAACAGGGCCTATTGAGACGAAATGAATATATTGCTGACAAATGATGACGGTATTTATGCTCCGGGATTATGGGCGGTGTATCGACTGCTGATGCGGATGCACACCCTCACGGTTGTCGCCCCGGATCGGGAGCGCAGCGCAGTCGGGCACGGCATTACCTTGAACGAACCGTTGCGGTTGGAAAAAGTCGACGTTAACGGAGGTTTTCAGGGGTATGCGGTCAGCGGTACGCCGGTGGATTGTATCCGACTGGGTATCCTCGAAATTCTTGACGTGAAACCCGATTTGGCGGTTTCCGGAATAAATCCCGGCAACAACGTCGGAATTAACATCAATTATTCCGGAACGGTGGCGGCGGCCAGAGAGGCCGCTCTGTACGGCATCCCGGCAATTGCTCTGTCGACACAGGGCCGCGAACCGGAACACTATGAAGCGGCGGCGCATATTGCCGAGGTGCTGGCGGAATTTATATTCAAAAACGGACTGCCCCACGGCACCATTTTAAATGTGAATCTTCCCGACCTGACCACCCAAAAGATTGCCGGCGTTAAGATCAGCCGCCAGGGAATCTCCACTTTTTCGGACTGTTTTGACAAAAGGGTTGATCCGCGCAACAAGACCTACTATTGGCAGGGGGGCGAGTTTAAGGCTGAATATGATCATCCCGAGATGGACGGGGCCGCACTGGAGAACCATTATGTTTCGATTACCCCGATTCAATGTGACATGACCGATTACACCACCATGAACCATCTGAAAAGTTGGAACGTTGAGAAAAGGGTGCTGGAATATGAAAAAACAGTTTATAAGCGATCTTAAGGCCGGAGAGGCGGTAAACGACGTCTTTGTTCTGATGGAAAAATCGGTGTCGCAAAAAAAAGACGGCAATAGGTTTTTAAATGTCGTCTTGGGGGATAAAACCGGTCATGCGAAAGGGGTGGTATGGGATCATGTGGACGAGATTACGTCAGCGGGTGTATCTTCCGGTGATTTTGTTTTTATAGCGGGGACCGTCAACGAATATCGGGGAGACCTGCAGCTCGTTGTCAAAAAGATGACAACCTGTCCGATCGAGTCGGTGGATCCAATTGATTTTCTGCCGACAACCCGGCATCATGTGGATACCATGTTCGATCGCCTGGTGAGCCAGACCGGTCTGATCAAGAACGATTTTATCCGGCGGCTGATCCAGTCGTTTTGGAACGACGCGGAATTCGTGAAAAGGTTTAAGGCTGCACCGGCGGCGAAAAAAATGCACCATGCCTATATCGGCGGGCTGCTGGAGCACACCCTTTCCATGACCCTGCTGGCGGAAAAATTAGCCGGTCATTACAGCGGAATCGACATGGATCTGCTATTTGCCGGCATCCTTTTTCATGACGTCGGCAAAATCCGGGAGTTTGAATATCAGTACCGCATCGACTACACCGACGAAGGCCGGCTGCTGAGCCATATTGTCATCGGTTTAGAAATGCTTGAAGATAAAATTAGAGCGATAGAGGGGTTCCCGGACCATACGGCGGTGCTGCTCAAGCATCTGGTTGTCAGTCATCACGGCACGCGGGAGTTCGGCTCGCCGGAATTGCCCAAGACGATTGAAGCGGTCTTGCTCAATTATATCGATGAGATTGACTCCAAGGTCAACGGCATTCGCAGCTTTATGTCCGCGGAAAGTTCATCTGAATCCTGGACTCCGTATCATCGGCTGCTGGGGCGTCATTTTTATATCGGAAAAAACGAGGAAGAGATTTAATCCGGTTATGTTTATTACATTTGAAGGGATCGAGGGTTCCGGAAAGACAACCCAGTTAAGGCATATGGCCGATGTTTTTTTAAAAAAAGGGCACGACTGCGTTCTTACCCGTGAGCCCGGGGGGACTCCCATCGGGGAAAAAATTCGCGCCATCCTGCTGGACCCCGCCAGTAAAGAGATGAGCCCCCTGACGGAGCTGCTTCTTTACACGGCGGATCGTGTTCAGCATGTCAAGGAGTTGCTGGGGCCGTCACTGGCGGCCGGTAAGACCGTCTTGTGCGACCGTTATTTTGATGCCACCCTGGTGTATCAGGGCTACGCCCGGGGACTGGATACGGAACTGATAGAACAGTTGCACGGGATGTTGCTGGCGGGCCTTCGGCCGGACATAACGATTCTGCTGGACCTTCCGCCGGAAATGGGCCTTGCGCGCGCATGGGCTCAGATCCATAACGGAAACCGAACCGGGCGGGAGTGCCGCTTTGAAAAAGAAGCCATATCTTTCCATGAGAAAGTCCGGGCAGGATACCTCACGATCGCCCGCAGAGAACCCGAACGTTTTCGCATTATCGATGCCGGCCGGAGTGCCGATGACGTACAAAGGGATATTTTGAAAGTTCTGAGTTTATGAAACCTTCTATTTTAGAAACCATTGGCAATACCCCCCTGATTGAAATAAAAAAAGTAAACCCCAATCCACGGGTCCGGCTGCTGGCCAAGCTGGAGTACTTTAATCCCGGCGGCTCCATCAAGGACCGGCCGGCATTTTTTATGATTAACGCCGGGGAAGCGTCCGGCGAGCTGACACCCGCTAAAACCGTCATTGAGGCCACCAGCGGCAATACCGGCATCGGACTGGCCCTGGTTTGCGCGGTTAAAGGCTATAAACTCCTTTTGACAATGTCTGAAGCCGCCAGCGTGGAACGTCAGAAGATTTTAAAAGCCCGCGGCGCCGATATCCTGCTGACGCCGGGCCATCTCGGCACCGACGGCGCCATCGAAGAGGCCTACCGCCTGGCGCGTGAAAATCCCGGCGTCTATTTTATGACCGATCAGTTCAATAACCCCGCCAACTGGAAGGCGCATTATTACGGAACCGCTCTCGAGGTATGGCAGCAGACCGGCGGGGCGATCACCACACTGGTGGCGTCTATGGGAACCACCGGAACCCTGATGGGGATGCAAAGAAGGCTCAAGGAGCTTAATCCGGATATTCAGATCGTCGGCGTTGAGCCCTACCTGGGCCATAAAATCCAGGGGCTTAAAAACATGAAGGAAGCCTATTGTCCTGAAATTTTTGAAAAGGCGCGGTTGGACAAAAAGGTGAATATTGATGATGAAGCAGCCTTTGAAATGACCCGGCGCCTGGCCAGGGAGGAAGGCCTTTTTGTGGGAATGAGCAGCGGGGCCGCCATGGTTGTCGCCATTAAAGAGGCGGCCGCTGTGTCGGAAGGCACGATCGTGGTAATTCTGCCCGACAGCGGTGAACGCTACCTGAGCACGCCGCTGTTTACCGTTCGGGAAACAATCGATTTAAAGCTTTTTAACACCATGAGCCGGTCCAAGGAACCATTCGAGCCGATGGTTCCGGGAAAAGTGTCCATATATTCCTGCGGGCCCACCGCTCATGCCAGAATGAATCCGGTTGAGTGCCGGCGGATGGTTTTTGCGGACCTGCTGTGCCGCTATCTTGAGTTTCGCGGCTACGCGGTCAAACATATCATGAACATTACCGACCTGGACGATAAAACCATTCACGGGTCTGAAAAAGCCGGAATAAATCTTTCCACGTATACCCAAGGGCACATCGACGCGTTTATGCAAGACCTGTCACTTTTAAATATAAAGCCGGCTGCACATTACCCCCGGGCCAGTGAACATATCGATGCGATGGTTGATGTGGCCGGTAAGCTACTATCCAAAGGATATGCCTATGAAAAGCTGAAATCCGTGTATTTTAACATCGGCCGCTTTGCAGATTACGGCCGTTTGTCCGGCATCGACATCGACAAGGTCAGGCTGGGGGCCACGGTGGATCTGGATGAATATGAGAAAGACAATCCGCGCGATTTCACCCTGCTGAAGCGTTCCAAATTGTCGGAACTAAAACGGGGGATCTATGCCAGAACCAAATGGGGGAATGTGCGTCCTTCCTGGCACATTCAGTGTGCGGCTATTTCAATGAAATACCTTGGCGAAAGTTTTGATATTCATACCAGCAGCCGCAGTCTGGTATTTCCCCATCATGAGAATGAAAATGCCATTGCCGCCGCCCTGACCGGCAAACCCCTGGCCCGTTACTGGGTCCACTGTGCGCCGGTTCAAAGCGATGACCATGAAATGGGTTCACACGGGTCCGAATTATCGCTGCAAGACCTGATCAACCTGGGTTTTTCAGCCCGGGAAGTCCGATACTGGCTGCTTTCGAGCCATTACCGCAAACCGGTTACACTCTCTTTCGGCAGGCTACGGTATGCCAAACGGTCTTTAAACAGGCTGGATTGCTGCATCCGGGCCTTGAATGCGGTTCGGCAGACCACCCCCTATCCGGATGCCGACCAGCTGCTTTATGACATCAGGCAGGGGTTTGCCCACGCCATGGATGATGATCTGAATACACCGGCGGTGCTGGTGGCCCTGTTCAAAATGGTCAAGCGGATTAATATCCTGATGCTTGAAAATCGATTGGATGCCGCTGCCGCAGCCAAAATAACGGATGCGTTTCGCAACATGGATGCGGTGCTGAAAATATTCGATTTCAAGGCCGCGGCCCTGGATCATGAGCTGACCCGCTTGATTCAGGAAAGGGAAAAAGCAAGAAACGAAAGAAACTGGGCGCTGGCCGACCGCCTGCGGGGACAGCTGCAGGCCCATGGCGTTGTCCTGAGGGACAATAAAGCATAGCAGGTTGTTTGTTTCGAATTTCGGAATTCAGATTTTGAGTTTCTTCAATAGCAGTTGTAGAAATTATGCTCGGATGTTTTGACTATCGTTGCCTTTTCGGGCGCTTTAAGATGAGGTAGCATTTATGCAAGCCATACTTTTTCCCACAACTTATGTTTCCGAAACCGATTGCGAAGCAGTCCGGACATGTTTTCAGTCGGTTCGAATCTATCAGCCGACCCGCCGGCAGGTTCCTCCGCAAATGCAGGCATTGTCGCAAAGAGGTTTGATCGACATCTCCATACCCGCTGAAGAAGATGATAAAAAAATAGAAATCCTCGTCAGGGATTACCGCAACTGGGCCGGACTGCATCAGGGCGGCTTACTGGATTATGCAAAGCGGCAAAGAGGATCGATTCCTTTCTTTGATGATACCGCAATCGCACAAATCAAAGCGGACATTCAGCACGCTGCCAGGCCCCCCGAGGCGGACGATCCTCTGTTTAACGCCCGTGTGTTTCTGCAAATCGCCCAGGCGTATGATCTCGAATCTGAAGAAATCGCCCGAAAACTTGATTACATGAATCAGGCCGAGCAAGACCTGTTCAGGAATATCACCGGCGAATCTGGAACTCCGCACTCAAACGTTTTGCGGCCGCAACCCAAAACCGGAATTGATTCGTACGGCTATATGACTTCGTCGAGAATCCTGGCGTGGGCGCAGCTTTTTTTAAAGGATTCCGCATTCGATCCGATGGGAATGCCCGCCGTGTTTGTTACGACCGGTCGGGAGGCGCTTGAATTTCTGACCGAACAGGCGCCGGCGACGGAGCGCCTGTTAAAGATTGCATCCCTGCCGATCATGAGTCCCTTATCGGAAAGATATCAAGACTGGCAAAACGGGTTGAACCGGATCCTCGATTCATTGCCTGAAAATGCCAGCGCGCAGGCGGCCGACCTGATCGCCCGTTTGGGGGGCATCAATCTGTCAGGTTTAACGGTTGATCTGACGCTTTATCGTATTCCGGGAGAATCTCCTTCTGTGTTTTTTGCCCGCTGTGTCGACCACCCCACCTCGCAGGAGAGCTTGGCGAACTTGTCGGGGACAGGGAGCCAGACTCTCTTGGGACTGGTCGAGAGGGATTATAACAGGCTGAAGACCGAAGGCTGAAGTTTAAGGTAAAGACGTAAGGGTGATATGCCTGTCGCCCGGCGGCCGAATTTTCCTCCCTTTTGCAAGTGGAGGCTGCCTGCCTGTGCGTGGTACGCAGACAGGGGAGGGGGTTTGCAGCGCTGCGGGTATTATATCTGCCCATACGTTAACCGGACCGGATCTGTATAATTTTTTTTAATAACAATATCATTGTGTTATAATTTTAATGCTCTCGCTTGGGGCTAAGCTGAAAAAAATAATAAGAGGGCTTGACTACCCCGATCAATTGGTATAAGGACTTTGCCCGGTAGCCTAAAAAATGATCAGCATATGACCATAGGTATAAATTTCACTCAGAAAGGAGGCTCATAGATGGCGTTTAATCCTATTGTTGACGAAGAAAAATGTGAAGGCTGTGAAGAATGCGTGGATGTTTGCCCGGTAGAGGTGTTTGAAATGCAGGATGGAAAATCCGTTCCTGTCAATGCAGACGAATGCCTTGGCTGTGAAAGCTGTGTCGAGGTATGTGAAGCAGGTGCTATCAGGGTCGAAGAGACTTAATCAGCGCCGTACGTCATGTGCCCCTGACCTTTTTTTGAAAAAAAGATCAGGGGCAATATGACCCCCCGCACCGACTAAATTCAGTCAACCCCCTTTTCCCGCCTCGCGTGCAGCCTTTGCCTGAAAAAATGCCTGCCCGCCATTTTGTTTCTCAAAACTGCCGCTCCTGAAGACTGTTGAAATAAAACCTTTGACACGGAATCATTTTATTATTAAAGTTTAATGACTTACGGATTTTTTTCCCGTACGTACCGCCGGGAGTTGTCTCAACAGGTTCTTAAAAGGGAGATTGCCGCCATATGATTCAAATGATCGCCAAACTGTTGAAAGTGATGAATTCCGAAACTGACCCAGGCCAGATCAGTCTGGCATTGTGTTTGGCCATGGTTGCCGGATTAACGCCGCTGGCCAGCCTCCATAATCTTTTTATTCTCCTGCTGGTGCTGCTGTTGCGGGTCAATCTGTCGGCATTTATGTTGGGGCTGGTTTTTTTTACAGGGATTGCATACCTGCTGGACCCGGTTTTTGATCGGATCGGTCTTGGCCTTCTCAGCGCCGGTGCGCTCGAAGGCTTGTGGACGGAGTTTTATAATATTACCCTGCTGCGCCTGGCCAAATTCAACAACACCATCGTGATGGGAAGCTTGGTCTTTTCCCTGATTGCTTTTTTCCCGATGTATGGGCTCGTAAGTCTGCTTATCCGCAGATATCGCGAGCATATTCTGGCATGGATCCGGAAAACCCGGGTCATGCAGATGCTAAAAACCAGCAAGCTTTTCAGCGCCTATCAGGCGGTATCCGGGTGGGGAGGTCGGTCATGAAAAAATGGATTCGCTGGCAGGGGCTTTTTGCTTTTGCGGGTTTTTCGCTGATGTTGACGATTTTCTGGTTGATATTTGTGGACGGAATCGTCCGGCGGGTGATTGAATCATACGGTACGGCTGCCGTGGGTGCAAAGGTAGAGCTGGCCGAGGCCGACTTAAAGCTTTTTCCCCTGGGCCTGACACTGGAGGGGCTGGCGGTGACCAATCCGGATAGACCCATGGAGAATATTGTGGAGATTTCGCGAACAGCCCTTTTACTGGATCCTTTGCAGCTGCTACGCCGCAAGGTCACCGTCGATGAGATGTCACTGACGGGCGTTCGGATAAATACATCGCGAAAGACATCCGGTGCGGTTAAAACCCCCGGGGCCAAAGAGATCCAGCCGGCCTCCCTACCCCCGCCCGGTGATTTCTGCGGCCGCATCAGCCTGCCAGCCATCGATTCCCTTGACGTCCGCAAGATTCTGGCAGAGGAGAAACTGGAATCTCTGGAGATGATTCAAAACCTGCAGAATGAATTGCAGGGTGAAAATAACAACTGGCAAAAACGGCTGCAGGAGCTTCCCGGCAAGGAGAAATTTGACGACTACCGCAGCCGGATTGAAAAGTTAAAATCCGGTTCCGGCGGACTCGGGGGGGGGCTTCTGGGGTCGGTGGGGAATCTGGCCTCCCTGCAGCAGGATATTCAGGCGGATCTTGACCGCTTAAAGAATGCCCAAAAAGAGTTTGAACAGTACAAAGCGGGCCTCGGGGGTCAATTTCAGCAGGCGGCCGCAGCGCCCCTGAAGGACGTCGACCGGCTCAAACAAAAATATGCCCTGTCGCCTCAGGGTCTCGACAACCTGGGAAAACTGGTGCTGGGTCAGAAGGTTTGCGGCGGGCTGCAAAAAGCAGCGGCGTGGTATGATCGGGTCAAATTCGTTTTAAAACGCCCCGGACCGCACCGTGAGAAAGAAACACAAGACCGGCCGCAGCGGGGCGCCGGAACCTTTGTCCGTTTCAAGGAAACCGCACCTTTGCCGGATTTTCTGATCCGGCGAGCCCGGGCGTCTTTTGTGATTGAGGCCGGCGAACTTTCCGGCAAAATTGAAAACATTACGCCGGATCAGGATATACTCGGACACCCCCTGAGCTTTGTTTTTTCCGGTGAAAAACTCAAACAGGTTCAGATGCTTAAACTGGAAGGGAGCCTCAGCCGGATCGATCCGGAAAATCCCCTGGACCGGATCGCCCTGCAGCTGAAGGAATATAAATTGCAAAATGCTTCCTTGTCTCAATCAGCGGATCTGCCGGTGACGATAACGCAAGGGGTGGCGGATATCGATCTTCAGGCAAAGCTGGAGGGGGACATCCTCAACGGCCTTCTGAGCGTCGGGGTAAAATCGGCAAGTCTCAGCGTCGGTGAAGCGGCCGGCAAGGGTCCGGTTCTCAGCGCCGTCGGATCAGCGCTGACCCAGCTTTCGGGGTTCACTGCCAAGTTGGATGTCAGCGGTCCGTTAAACGACTATCGCATTCGCCTGTCGAGCGATCTGGATCAGGTCTTAAAATCCGCGGCCGGGCGAACCATTCAGCAGCAGGCTGAGAAATTCGAAAAAGAGTTGAGGCAAGCGGTTGCGGCAAAAGCGGCCGGACCCCTGGAAGGGCTCAAAACCGATCAAAACGCTCTAAACGCCGTCGGCGCACAGCTCACCGAGCGACTGAAGCTGGGAACGGGCCTGCTGGGAAACGTGAAGCGGCCGTTTTAAAAGGTGAACCGGAGCCGGGGTCAGTTTCGAGATATGGCTGAATTCACCGGTTTCGCTGCGCGCAATAAACTTACAACCCCCCATATATGACATGCGGCTTCGGGAAGCATCAATCAGCGACATTCCAATGATGGCGGCTCATCACAGAAAGATGTTTGAAGAAATAGGGGAGCAGAAAGGCGAACATCTTGGCGCCAAAAGAGCCGGTGAAATAGAAAACGCTTACATTCAAAAATTAAAAACAGAATTGGAGCGAGGAATTTGCAAGGCCTGGATAATTGAGGCTGAAGGCAAACCTGTTTCAAGCGGCGCAATTACGTTTGTCAGCTTTGTCCCAAATCCTTCCGACCTGTCATCTATAGTCGCATATTTACACAGCATGTATACCGAGAAATCTCACAGAAATAAAAAGTGTGCGCAGCGAATCATCCACACGGCAATCGAATATTGTAAAACTCAGGGGATTAAGAGAATCATTCTTTCCGCCAGTGCCGCCGGGAAGCCTGTTTATGAAAAAATCGGCTTTTGTTCTGCGCCTGAAACGATGAAATTATTGATTGAATAAAAAGACAGACAGTCTTGAGTGAAAATTGAACAAGCTGGTTTCTCCGGCCATTCTCTGGAAGTTCCTTATCGTTTACGATGGGAGTCCCTGTTCATGCTCTGGCTGCCACCGCCCGCAGTTCTCTCAGCAGGTTATCCTCGATTTCGATTTCACCGCTTTCGATGCACCGTCGCATCCGAGCGGTCCCATTTTCCCCAGGAGTCAGAATTTCCGGAACGCCCTCTAGTCGCTTGGCGGCTTTGACTTTAGCAATGAGTCTGGTTGCGTTCTTCAGGAAATCATCACGGTCAACCAAAATTTCAGGGTCGATGGCATACAGCAGGTGGCCCCAGTTTCCCTTGCTGTTTCCGATGCCGCAGAAGGCTGCGCCGACCAGCGGACCGGCCAGGATTTCTACGATCATAGCTAAGCCGGACCCTTTATAACTTCGATCAAAGGAACGGATGGCGCCTTGGATCGCTTCCTGAGGATCGGTCGTCGCTTTGCCGCCGGAATCGTAGGCGACATCCGGTGGGATCTTTCTGCCGGCTGTTTTCGCCTCTACCAGCCCATAAAAGGAAATCGCCGCCGTAGACATATCTAAAATCACCGCATTGGGTTCTGCTGGGATTCCGACTGCCAGAGGGTTGGTTCCGAAAACCGGTTCATAAGAGTCGTGGACGGCAACCCGCTCGGGGGAACGTCCAAAAACAAAGCCGATCAATCCCTGTCCAGCCATTTCAGAGGCAAAATATCCAATGGCCCCTGAGGACGTATTCGTATTGTAGGTCCCGGCGATGCCAAAACCGTTCTTCTTGGCTTTTTGCAGGACAATATCAAGCGCCTTTTTCACGACGACCATGGCATGGTTGCCGTTTCCATTGATCCGGGCAGAAACCGTTGTTTCCTTCTCGATGGTTATTCTGCCGGCCGTCGGATTTTTGGGGATGCCTGCACCGATTAATTTTACAACTCCCTGATTGTTGCCGCGGAGCTGTGCATACAACAGCACGGCGCTGATAGCTGATATTTCTTCATCGTTGTATCCATAATTTTTCAAAGCGCCAATCGTCAGGTCCTTTAGTTCATCTATTGTTATTTTCATACCCCTCTCCTTTAAACATTAAAGTCCTTTTTTAATACCATAACGAAATAGGATTTGTAAAAACCTTTTATTCAGAGATTAGTGATGGAGAATCAAGCGCTTACCGTGGCAGACACAGAACGACCACAACCAATCCCTCCGCCAGTGTGTCTATCAGCGTGTCAATCAATGGATGGGAGAAAAAAATCCATCTTGACAAGAAATAGGGGTTCTCCTATTAAAAAGCATTTACTGGTAATTTAGGCCGACTTTTAGTAGAGACCGAGCAGTATCAAACCGTCTGATCGTTTCAAATGAGAATCGGGTTTCCCACACACCGGATCGGGAGGATCAAACATGTTCGAGGCATTTATCGCTGCAATACGCTATCTATCAGATCCCATCACCATTCTGTACATTTTAATTGGAAATATTGCAGGGCTGATTTTTGGTGCGCTGCCAGGTCTGGGTGGAGTATCGGCACTAGCCGTATTTTTACCCCTCACATACGGTATGGACCCAATGGTGGCGATGTTTTTTTATGCCTCTGTAATGGGTGCAGTACCCTTCGGCGGATCCGTTTCAGCCATACTCTTGAACACACCCGGCACGCCGATGAATGCCGCAACCTGCTTTGATGGACATCCCCTGGCCAGACAAGGCCAGGCAAACAGGGTTTTGGGCATATCCGCCACGGCTTCCGGGCT
>ENA-OSEO01003627-OSEO01003627.1-sediment-metagenome-genome-assembly--contig:-NODE-3627-length-17730-cov-15.854246_pt1 | contig 17730 bp, 13 predicted proteins | sample MGYA00237883_ERZ534232 | MGnify/ENA metagenome assembly ERZ534232
GGAACGTGAAGCGTCCGCTCTTCGCCGTTCACTTTGACCGTTGCGTTCTGAATGAAGACCCAGTTGTACGGGGTCAGTCGATCGCTTGTGTACCGCTTGTCGGACCAGTCCTCGACCTTGACCCGGCTCGGGTACATCTTGGGGTAGGGCTTTTCAGGCTCGGGAAATTTGGGTGCGTTGACATCCTTGCAGGCCTCCACGCAGGCCTCGCAGCCGATGCACTTGCGGATGTCGATCAAGGTCGCCAATTCCTGGCCGCCGGCGGCCCTGGCGCTTTTGGGAAGAGGCAGGGCGCTCATTCCGGCCACACCGGCTGCCGCCAGAGTTCCCTTCAAGAAAGATCTGCGTGAAATCTTCGGATCCATGGTTTCTTGTCCCCCGTGTGATTTTGTTCTAAAGATCCATGAGATGGAAAAAGGTTACACCCCGATGTGATCGAAGCGGCTCTCCCAGGGAAGAGATCTCGGGCGCAAGGGAAGAGATGCAAGAAACTGCATGAGCGCGCCGATGGGGAGATCTGGGCGTGTCGGCCTACGGGCCTCAGGTGCAGGGAAGATCATGGTGGATCGGCACCTTGCGCAGGGGGGGGATCCGCCCCTCTGGGCTTTACGTGCGGCGAAGATCATCCGCAGGATCGGGTCGATGCCGGGAAAGGCTTGACGGGATTCGGCATGTGTTGTATTTCTCGGTGCGCCGGGGTCCGGCATCAATCCACCATAAGGATGAAAACATGCAGATAACCGATCATATTCACGCGATTCGCATCCCCTTCCGCCTCGAGTTTTCACCCGAAAAGTCGGTCGAACGGTTCGTTTATGCCTTCATGGTCTTTGACAACCAGATAACCCTGATCGACAGCGGCGTCTCAGGTTCGGAGCAGTTGATCTTCGATTACATCCGGACGAACGGCAGGCACCCGGACGAGATCGGGATGCTCGTCCTGTCCCATTCCCACCCCGATCACATCGGTTCGGCGAAATCCATCAAGGCGGAGACGGGCTGCACCGTTCTGGCGCACAAGGCCGAAAAGGCCTGGATCGAGGACACCGACCTGCAATTCAAAGAACGACCGGTTCCCGGATTCCACAAACTCGTGGGAGGGCCTGTTTTGCTGGACAGGCTGCTCGCGGAGGGGCAGAGGCTCGACCTGGGCGGTCCTGTGTCATGCGAGGTCCTTCACACCCCCGGGCATTCGGCAGGGTCGATCTCCCTTTTCTTCAGGGGCGAGAAGGCCCTTTTTTCCGGGGACGCGTTGATCCTCCCCGGAGAGCTGCCGATCTATGACGACATCCGCACGTGCGTTGCATCGATGAAACGCCTCCGAAAGGTTTCGGATGTCGAAGTGCTCCTTTCGTCGTGGGAAGCGCCGATGAAGGGGCGCGAAGCCATCATGAGCCGCATCGATGAGGGTATTCGTTATCTTCAAAAGATCCATCAAACCGTTCTGGAGGTCCATCAATCCGAAGCGGCCGACCCGATGGAGCTGTGTCAATCTGTAGTCAAAGCGTTGGGGCTCCCGATGATTGCAGTCAACCCGATTGTTGCTAAGGCATTCGCGTCGAGTCTGACTTCCAGGATAGACGATATGGTGTTTGATCAATAGTCAGGTCGAGTGAATTTTTGCGGCATCTCCGTCCTGTTTACTCAAAGAATTGCCGTTTCATGGCAGATGAACGTTTTCATGGTGTTGAGGTCCAGCTTTTCCCGACAGAATCGATGGGTTGACATATCTTTCCAAATTTACTAGGATTTCACAAACTCACCTGGTTGGCTCACATCACTAGAACGTAATCATCGATGCGGAGGTGCACCATGAAGACACTGATTTTTGGATTGCTTTTGGGGATCATCATCGGCGCCGGCGGATACTGGTATATGACTGCGGACCGTACGACTCCGGATATACAGAAAGCGGAAGAGCGTGCGGCGTCGCAGGCCGAAAAGGCCTATGACTCCGTTCGGGAGGCCGGCGAACAGGTGAAGGAGGCTTTGGCCGCCAAACTGGAGGCGTTCGAGCTGCGCAGTGAAGACATCCAAAAGGAACTCGCCGAACAGGGCCGTGTCGTCCGCCGCAAAGCCCGCGATATCGGGGAGGCGGCCACGGATGCCGCGGTCGATTCACGCGCGACGGCGATCATCAAAGCCAGACTGGCGGCGGACCCCGATCTGTCGGCCCTCGGCATATCCGTTTCCACGACAAAGGGTCAGGTGACGCTCTCGGGCACGGTCGCTTCCGCCGAGCTCATCGGAAAGGCGATGGCGCTCGCCCTGGAGGTGGAGGGTGTGCGTGAGGTCGTCTCCACTCTGCAGATAGGATGAGAAAGCCTCTTTTCGAAGTGCAAACGGGCTGAGATCACTCTGGTTCCTTGTCCATCTTAGGAGGAACGACGCCCGCCGCTTTGGCCTCTTGAGCGGCAATTTCTGCTTTGGCCGCCGCCTTGGCGGCCCTGCGGGCGGTTTTATCGGCCTTCAGCGAGGCTTCTTCGCCTTGCTTTTCAAGGAGGGCCATGGCCTCTGAATCGGCGCTGCTTTCGAGGCGCTGCTGGTCCGCTTTCCGCTGCACTTTTTCGAATGCCTCGGCCGCGTCCTGCGCCTCGGCCGCCGCTTCGGCGGCTCTCTTCCTGGCATCTTCAAGCGCATCGAGGAGTCTTGCCGCTTCGCCGGCCTTGCCGGACTCGGGTTCCGCATCCAGTTCGACATCGCGGGCCGCCAGCGCCATCGCGGTCACCGGCAGGAAGAAAAGCGTCTCTCCCATGGGATTGCCGAAGACATCGAGCACCTGGTTCCTCCGAATCCGGAAGGGCAGGAAGACGAGGGAGGAGTCCCCGGAATACTCGGCCACTTTGTCGGCGTCGACATCGGCGATGATCTGGGGCTCCGCATCGATCCGAACGTCTTCGAGCATCTCCTCCAGTTTCTCCATCGTCATGTCTTCCTGCGAGGCGCTTGCGGAGGCGAGCAGGCGGATCCTGGCCTTGGCCCATTTTTCGTGGCGGGTCATCAGGTAGGACAGGAGCAGCATCAAGCGACTGGTGGCATCGTTGCGCCACCAGACATCGATGACCAATTCACTCGCCGGTATCTCCTCCAGGGCTTGCCATTTATCGGCCTTCGCATCCAGGATGACAAGATTGCAGCCGAAAAAGCGGGCGGCGCGCAGATTGATGCCGAAATCGAGTCCGTCAAGCCCAAGGAGGGTCCCGGGGGTCTGCCCCATCCAGTTGAGCAGAATGGTGTTCGCTTTGAGAGGCCCGATGCCGTAAGCCTGGATAACCGATTGAATGCCCGCCTGGAGGGTCGGCGCCACCATGGCGAGCGGGAAGGCGTCGAGTCCGTATTCCCGGATGTGGCTCTGCAGCTCCGCTTCGGCCTCCTCCTTGCGTTTGAGCATCTGCACGCCTTCTCCCTCGAGGACCCTGACGACCGTCGTCAGGCCGCTGGTGCCTTCGATCCACGAAGAAAAGCGGAGCAGCTGAGACCGCCGCTCCGGATTGTCCGAGAAGGCAAGGATCTGAGGCCGCCAGTATCGGGGGTGCTCCGGCAGGCCGATGGACTCCAGCAGATGCTCGCGGACTACCTGCATGTGGTAGGATCGGCGGCTGTCGGCCCACCTGAAGGGGCGGGCCATCCGCTTGAGATACTGAAAGATGGCGAAAAGGATCACCAGGGCGAAGAGGCCGGAGCGAAAGTCCACCGCCAGCATGGTTCCGAGGCATGCGAGTGCTCCGGCCAGGCTGAGCCACTTGTTGAAATAGTGGAATCGCGGCCGGAAGGAAGGGCTGGCGGAGCGCGCCTCGAAGTAGGTCGCGTAGTTCAACAGGCCATAGGAGATCAGAAAGAACATCGACACGACGGCCGCTATCAGGTTGAGCTGCCCCAGCGCGATGGTGGTGTAGGCAATCCCGGCCGAGAGCAGGACCCCGCGGCGCGGGTTGTTCGAGGGCCCCGCCCCTTTGGCGAAGGGGTTCAAAAAGGGAAAGATCCGGTCGGAGGCCATGGATTGCAGGATGCGCGGTGCGCCGAGGAAAGAGGCCATCGCAGATGACAAGGTGGCCGCGATGACTCCGACGTCGATGAGAGGCCCGAAATAGGCGATTCTCCGCATGGCCCCATAATCCCCGCTCAAGACCTCCCCCGGCAGGACGGCTGCAAAGACCACTGCCGAGAGGAAATAGACGACGATCGAGATCCCCACGGCCAGAAAGGTGCCGAGGGGCAGACTGTAACCGGGGTCTTTGAGGTCACCCGACATGCTGACTCCCTGGGTAAACCCCGTAACCGCCGGAAAGAAGATCGCGAAAAGCGCCCAGAAAGGCATGGATGATTGCGGGGTGGGCCAGTTCTCGATCAGCAGCGTCGCATCCCACTTCAGGACCCCTCCGGCGAAAAACGAAACCAGGGCGAGGCCCAGGATGAGCATGACCCCGTACTGCAGGCGCGTGGCCCAATCGGCGCCCAGCCAGGCGAAGATGAAGAGGAAAGAGACGGCCGATGCAGCGACGATCTGGGTCAGGTGGGGGACTCGGACCGGGAGGAGGGCTCCAACCGCCTCGCCGAAGCCGATGCAGTAAAAAGCGACGGAGACGGATTGCGCCAGAAAGAGGACGATCCCGATCGCCCCTCCAAACTCGATCCCGAGGGTGCGCGAGATCAGATAGTAGTCTCCTCCTCCTCTGACCCGGAGGTTGGTGGCTATGGCTGAGAGGGAGATGCTGGTCAGGACGGAGATCGTGTTGGCGAGGAGCAGGATCAGGAGTGCGAGCCCCAGCCCGGCGCTTCCGACCACAAATCCCATTCTCAAAAACAGGATGATGCCGAGAATGGTCAGGATGCTCGGCGTGAAGACCCCGGCGAAGGTCCCCAGCGTGCCTTGAGATTCGAGCGTTTCGGGCTTGCCCTTGGGCGGGGCCTTTAGCGTCGCGTCGTTCATCCTACCGCATATCCTGAATCAAACGCCTACGTAATAGGCGGTTTGGGCTCATCAGGAAAGAATCTTCCCATGAAGCCGTGCCTTCCACCTCAGTTTCCAATCCGGAAATGAGGATTTTTGGCCAATATCAAGGAAATCAAGCGTTTGCGCGGAGGCGACCTGCAGGTCGCCGCACAAGCAAACGTGCAGATTGACGCCGAGATTGGCCAAAAAGACCATTTCCGGATGGATACTAGCTCATTTCCGGATTGAAAAGCTTGCCGCGCCGGATGCTCTTTTTTGGATGAACACTAGCTCGACTTCGACAGCAGATATTCCATTAGGGCAACCGCCTGATTGTATTGAAGATCCTTCGCGGAGTAGAGCAGAGTCAGCGTTCCCTCCGACGCAAGGCTGCGCAGCCGGTCGATGACCTCCGGCTTTTGGTCGAGTTCGTCGAAATAGCGCCGTCTGAACGCCTCCCATTTGACGGGATCATGCGCGTACCATTTGCGGAGTTCATTGCTCGGGGCTGCATCCTTGAGCCACTCATCCGCCTCGAGCCGATCCTTTTTCATCCCGCGAGGCCAGAGGCGGTCGACGAGGACACGGCTCCCATCTTTTTCGTCGACCGGGTCATAGACCCGTTTCGCTTGGATGTTCATGCGACTGCCTCCATCTGTTTGGAAAGACCTGAGGATTTTCCTGGAAGATCGGCTTCTTCGGGAAGATCAGCATCTGCGTCGCCGTGCCGGAGATTCGGCAACCCCGCTGAAGGGATGGCCGCCTCAGTACAGGAAGCCGAAATATCCGAAGAGGAGCCCCAGTGGAACTGCTGCAAGTGGAAGCCACATCAAGCCCCGCTCCCCGAGAAAAGGCCTGGAATACCCTTGGACGAACCCCGGGAAGGCGATGAGGAGCACGCCCTTGATCAAGGCCAGCCATCCCAGAATGGTGATCAGAACCCTCCAGTCTTTCACCCAGAGGTTGTGGCTGCTCACCACGAGGGATCCAAGGACGAGGGCCATGAAACCCGCCAGATAGACCACGGCGGCATTTCTGTAGAAGTCTTCGAGCAACCTGCGATAATGGCTCCGGCTGAAGAGGGCGCCCGCCGCAGCCGCGAGGTAGATGATGGATGCAATCCTCGCGATGACCACCGAAAGTCCGGTTTCTCCCTGCATGACGATAATCCTCCCTGCATATGCCCATCGGCTTTTTTTTGAGAGGTGGATACCGGGAACGAATGGTGTACCGGAAGTCGAATCCGCCGAAAGCGCCTCAGGTGATGTGCTTGATCTGAACGGCCTCCAGTGGGCAGGCCTCGATGCAATCCCAGCATCCCATGCACAAGTCCTGAAAGACGATGGGCGGCTCGAATCTGCCGTCTATCTGTTTCATCACCCGGTGGGTGCAAGCCGCCGCCGCGGCGCATATCCCCTCATCGGGGCTGCACTTCCGGGGCTCGCACTTTTCGTAATCGACCATTGCAAATGACTTTTTACCCTGCATATTCATGTGCTATCCGTGATTCTCGCTTTGATGAAAGGCTGTTCAGCGTGCCAGGCCAGATGCCGATCGAGCAGAGGCAGATGGTTCGAGAAGGCCGGACACGGGAGGGAAGCATCCCTCGGTCATCGGTTGACAGCAGTTTAATCGAAAAGGGCCATGAAAGCATAGAATTCAAGGGGATCTGCCCCTTTAAGCACCACCTTACCGCTTGAGACGGCCTCCTCGGGGAGCAGTTTTCCCAACACCAGGTTCTTCCAATTCAAGGAATCGGTGATGATGCCGAACTCGGAGCCTTCGGGGGTGCCGGCCTGGACCTCGAGGATGCCCCGGCGGACATGCAGGGCATAATGAAGCGGTTCAGGCGGGGAAAAGAGGCTCTGCACGCAGATGCCGAGAATCTTGTCCTTTTCTTCGCACTCGGGCATGGGTCCATGCAGATCAGTGAGGCAAAGATCGATAGTATTGTCTGTTTCAAGGGATTCGGCAGCGTTCAAAGAGACGGCCATGATTCTGAACAGCGCATCCATGGGCATGATGGGGACGATATGATCATCGATGTTGGCAAAGGCGAGTTTTGGATTGCTGGTGATTTGTTTGAGGTTGTCCCCTGCCTGCCCGGTCTCCAGAAGATATTCGGAGAGGAGGTAGTTGCGTTTCTGGGCGTTCAAGGTTTCCTCGGCCAGGGAGAGCATCGCCTCGTTTTTGGTGAGCTGTGCCCCAGCGTTGAACGGATCGAGGAGCAGGACGTTGTCGGCAAGTTCCAGGGCCCATTCGAGCTTTCCCATGTCGAGAAGCTGGGCCGCTTTTTGCGCCAGTGCTTCGATGCCTCCTGCAAGCTCTGCCGTCATCTCCGCCTCTTCCTGGGGGGATTGCGAAAAGAGGTCCCTGCATCTGCCTGAAAAGGAGCCCCGATACCACCAGAAAATTTCATAGATGTTCCGATCGATTTCCCCGTAAACTTCCTGCAGGAAGGAGTCGCCGGCAAGGTGTGGAGGCAATTTGACAAGGGCTGCAATCTCTCCGGGCGTCAGCCCTTTGTTCATGTATTGCACTGTCTGATCGTGGACAAACTGGATGGCGTCCCGATAGTTGGTGAAGATGCGGTTGATGGTATTCTTGCCGGTCTGGACCGGGTTGGGGCCATGGATCAGGACCAGGTATTCCGGTTCGAGGCTGCGGTAAAGGTCTATGCTGCTGATGTAGGACAAGGGATCGCGCGGGTAAGCCCCCCGCAAGGTCGTAATGGCCGGGAAGGCCTCGTAGAGGTTGGCTATCTGCACCAACGTTCTGTGGTGCGGCAGCCAGATGACCAGAACATCGCGCGTTTCGCCCGGTGCGGAGAACAGGCGCATATCGACGCCTGCGATGTTGATATCCAGCCTGTCACGGACGGTCAGCGTAGGCGGGAGGAAGCCTGAATCTCCGTGGATCTGCCTCGCGAAAAGACCGCCTCCGGCAAACCAGTGCCGATCATGGGCGAAGAGAGACCCTGACATCTCCGCTCCGCTGACGAGCCGGCTGGGATACAACTGGCTATACCAGTCGTAAAACAAGGTCTCCATCAGGTTTTCATGTCCGATGATCACGGTGTTTTCGCCTGCAAAGACGGACGCACCATGGATGTGGCAGTCATGGTGGTGCGTGTAAATAATGGCGCTGACGGGTTTTCTGGAAAAGATGTTTCCCAGATGGGCATTGAAGGCGGCCTTGACGACTTCGGCCGCTCGGATGCTCTCCCCTGGATCGATCACGATCAAGCCTTGCGGGCCATCGATCAGGACAGGGTTGTCCCGGTTGTAGCCACGGGCGACATAGACCCCGCCCGTGACGTAAAAGATCTGGGCTGGGGAAAAATCATGGTAGAGCTGCTCCAGTTGTGGATTGACAGCCACCACGGCAGGATCGAATTGTTTTACTGGATTGGTCCCATGATGAGCGCGGATGCCCTTCGCCGTGGTCCAGTGAGAATAACCGGATCCTTTCGAAGGTTCGATGGCGGATGCGACGGATATCCAGAGAAAGGCGCTGAGCAGGAACATGAGGCCGCTGCGGAATTTCATCGTGTAATCCTCCTTTCGATAAAAGACCTCTGATCTGACACAGGATAAAGCAGTGAAATAGGCTGATGTTCGATGTCAACAGGCTTGGCGAATTTGTCTTCAGGATATCTCCTTTTGAGGCAGGTTCGAGGTGTGGCTTCCCTCCATCGCCCGGGAGCGGCTTCCCAGCGGAAATCTGCCTTTGGATGGTGGTGGGAAGGGCAATTGCCGCGCGAATCTGGCGCATATTAGCATTTCTTTTGGCAGGAACCAACCCGCAACCTGCGATCGAATTCTGCCGTAGAGGTTTTTCACCCGGTAGCCCCGGATCTCGATGTGAGAAGGAGGGCAGCGATCAGGAATGAAAACCGAAAGGCCGGATCCGGTTTCATTTCTGATTTTGCAGACACATTTCTCTTTTGAAATTTTTTGTTAACATCGTCCTCGAACTTGGTTACAGTTGCCAAAATGTTCCATGAGGGCGTTCCCGAAGGTTCGTTGCCATTCGGAAAGAAGTTTTTTCGATCGATTACAGGATCACGCAGGGGAAATATGAGCAGGGAAAAGATCGCGATCCGCCGCATGGAGGGGGATGAAGTCGAACTGGCCCTCGAGTGGGCTGCGCAGGAAGGCTGGAACCCCGGCCTATACGACGCCGAATGTTTTTACGCCGCTGATCCGCGCGGCTTCTTCATGGCCGAGATCGACGGTGAGCCGGCTGGCTGCATCTCGGCCGTCGCCTATGACGAGAATTTCGCGTTCGCGGGATTTTTCATCGTGCGTGAGGATGTACGGCACCTCGGAATCGGTATGATGCTCACCCGCAAAGCCATGGAATATCTCGGCGACCGCACCGTGGGGGGCGACGGGGTGGTGGGGATGCTGCCAAAGTATGAACAGATCGGGTTCCGCATTGCGCATCAGAACGCGCGCTATGAAGGGGTCGGGGCCTCTTCCGGCCGGCCTCTCTCCGATTTGCGCGAGCTGCCGTTCAGCGAACTCGAGCGATATGACCGCCGTTTTTTCCCCGCCTCCCGCACGGCCTTTCTGGAGCGGTGGATCACCCGGCCGGGAACCAGAGGCTGCGCTGCGACCGTCGACGGGCGCGTGGCCGGCTACGGGGTCATCCGTCCATGCCGGGTCGGTTTCAAAATCGGACCGCTTTTTGCGGACGCACCCCAGGTCGCTGAAGACCTCTTCCGATCCCTGACGGGATTCGCCGCGGGCGAAAAGTTTTTCTTGGACATTCCCGTCTGCAACCCGTTTGCGCGCGAACTGGCCGAGCGGCACGCCATGCAGAAGGTGTTCGAAACGGCCCGGATCTATAAAGGCGATGCCCCGCGGCTGCCCCTGGAGGGCATTTACGGGATCACCAGCTTCGAACTGGGTTGATCGTGGGGTCGGACCAAGCCATCTGCTTGAAATCACGATGTTATCGCGTGAAAAGATAGCGATTTTCAGCCTTAGAGCCGGCTTTTGCAGGCCCAAAAGCCCATTTTAAGGAAACAAGTGTTGTCTGCCCTACATAGGCATCTCAAGGAATTCGCCGAGGGCCTCAGCCTTTGTGGTCAGGAACTCAAATTTCACTTCCATTCCGGTACTTCCATTCCAGCATGAAAAGGTCCAGGTCCGTGTGCAGGTCAACACGGCTGGATTCCATGAGTTTCGCCGCCTTCGAAGTGCCGGGAAATAAGGGTTCGCTTTCCTGCGCCGCAGAAGCAGACAAGTGATGGAATCGGGGAAAGGGTCCGAGGCGGTGAGTACCGTTGCGGGTGTCTGCACAGATTGCAGTGTGTGAGAACTTCAAACAGGCAGAGCGGGTTTTCCGATTTTAAGCACGGTTCAGAATTCTCTGGGGGCTGATCGGCCGGTGCTGTGTGTAAATTTTGCAAAATGGTGGCCGAATTTCAGCCCCGAGCGAAACTTTCTGGTCAATGCCTTGCGAATGCATTTCGACGTCGAGATCGCGGCGAACCCGGATATCCTGTTCTTTTCGGTATTCCAAGGCGAACTGCCTGCGGGCGACTATTTGAAGGTCTTCTATACGGGTGAGGCCAGCCGTCCGGACATGTCGGCAGCCGATTGGGCATTTTCTTACGAATACGATGAAGATTTTCATCACCCTCGTCACCTCAGAGTACCGTTATATGCCATCGAGATCGACGGCCGCGCTTTCCGCGATGACTGGGGGCGGGAGTTGGTCAAGACTGGAGACTACGCCGACAGGATCATGGCGGAAAGGCGTAGGGACTTTTGCGCCTACGTCGCATACAAGGATGCCTGGGCCCGCTGTGCCATGTTCGATCGGTTGGCGGCATACCACAGGGTTGTCGCCCCGGGGCTCAGCAGGAACAATGCGCCGCCGATTTCGGACGGGGATCCCGGGAGGTCAAGGGGGAATGGAGAGTTTCAGGCCCTCAAGTGCCGCTTTTTCCAAACGTTCCGGTTCGCCCTGGTCTTCGAGAACCGCAGTTACCGCGGTTATACTTCGGAGAAGCTGGTCGATGCCATGAGGGCGGGCTGCATACCGATTTATTGGGGCAATCCCGCGGTGGCGAGGGAATTCAACCCGCGGAGCTTTATCAACGTCTGCGACTATGAGGCCGCGGAATCCGTTCGCTTTCCAGGATGGCTCAAACGAATCCCATTCCTCTACAAGGTGTTTTGGAGATATTGCATCATGCCCCGTGCCATGGATCGGGCCGCAACCGTCGTGCGGGAAATGGACACCGATCCCGGGTTGCAGCGTGCGGTGCTCGCCGAACCCTGGTTTCACAAGAATCAACCGAATCGGTATTTCGATCCATCACCGCTGAACCAGCGTATGCGGGAGATTGGGGAGTCCGCGCTGGCGCGCAGGCAAGAGGGGCGAAGGGTACCCAGATGAAGGAAGGGTAGCCCTGAACAATGTATTGAAAAACCCATCGTGCACACAGGCAGTTGAAAAACGCCCGGATGCTAAGCCAGCTGCATGGAATGCGAGCAGCGCAGCAGTCGGGTTTTCTCAACCGCCTGATAAAGAAGGCCAGGGGGCCTGAGAGTTTCGTGTTTGTCTGGCAGGCTTTCCGGCAGGGGCTTCATTCGCAGGTTCTCGAAATTCCGGCTGATTGAAATGCCTTGCCGCCAAGCAGTGAATTCAGATCCGCTTTGAATTCCTGCATGAGCACCTGAACCGATCCACCGATGGCCTCAGCCTTTGTGGTTGGATGATCGAATTTGATCTTGGAGCATGGATGATTGTAGTCGGCGATGTAGGTCTTTTCGAAGAGCAGATCACCCGTTTTCACGTCAGTCAATTTCAGATCCATGTGGGCTGTTCCGATGACATAGGTCTCGGTGCAGGCGTAGATCAATCCTCCCACCACACCCGTCAACGCACTGAGGACAACCGTTGTAGCCGCGATTTCGTCCCCATCCGGGCACTCCCATTGCAGCATGAGGAGGTCCAGGTCTGCGTGCAGGTCGGTCTCGTTTGATTCCATGAATCCCGTTTCACCCTCGGCTCTGGAGTCGGGCCGCACGACGCTGCTGAAGAGGCCGGTGCTTATCATTTCGCGCTCGATGATGCGATCGATCTCCTCGACAGGGTGCTGTTCGAAGATGGCATCGATATCGGTGTCACCCTGCCGCCGGTCATCCAGTCTATCCAGGCTGATCGAGAGGCTTCCCGAGCGGTTTGCACCGATAGGGGGAGGGTTGTAGACGAAAGGGGTCTTGCTTGCACAGGCATTGCAGAGAGAAAGAATCGCCACGACGAATAACAGATTTTTTACCATGTTAAAGCTCCTTATTTGCAGTTTCAGGATAACGTGATACTGTTTCAGCCGATGCCCCATGCCGTGATTCATGCACTGCCTGCGCATAGGTTTGGGTCTTTTCAGCAAAGCCCAAACCGGGATTCGACGGCCGGCGGTGAAATTGCGCGGCGGAAGCGGCCAACAAAAACCGTTGTTTCCGAACTGGAAACCGCATCATCGCTTGCGCCCCTTTGCGGATGGACACCGTCGGGGTTGCCCGAGCCTGGCGGCGACCGCAGCAGCGCTTACGACCTTGCAAACTGTGCGCCAGGGTTACATCCATTGCGGTCGGGTATGGGAAGGGCGGATGTGAGACTGGGTTGAACCTGTGACTTCCGGATGGAAATCAATTTGCTTTACTGACGGCGAATGGGCTATCCCGATGCGCTCCGTGAAATGCGCGAGTAAGTGAAGAGGGCGACGAAAAGGATGGAAATGGTGCATGCCATGATGGACGTCTGCACAGATTTCTGTGTGGAAGATCTTGAAATATGCACAGCAGAATTCCTGATTTCGAAAGCGTCAACACGCAATGTGGCTGGGAGGTTTCATGGTTACGTTCGTTCACGCTGCTGACATTCATCTGGATTCGCCCCTCAGGGGGTTGTTTTCTTACGAGGGTGCGCCTTCCGTCGAGGAGATCCGGGGCGCCACACGGCAGGCGCTCGACAATCTGGTCAATTTCATTCTCCTGGAAGACGTTCCGTTGCTGCTGATCGCAGGGGATCTCTATGACGGCGACTGGCAGGATTTCAATACCGGCCTTTACTTTGCTTCGCAGATGCGGCGCCTGGCAGAGGCTGGAGTGCGGGTGGCCATTGTCCGGGGCAACCACGATGCGGCCAACGCCATGACCAAGACCCTGCCCTTGCCGGACAGCGTCAAGGTGTTCAAGTCCCGCAAGCCCGAGACGTGGCTTCTGGACGATCTCGGGATCGCGGTCCACGGACAGAGCTATGCATCTGCGGAGGTTACGGCCAACCTGGCCGCTGCCTATCCGGATCCGGTGGACGGCAAGCTCAACATCGGCCTGTTGCATTGTTTGACCTCCGGCGCCCGGGGGCACTTGCCTTACGCCCCTTGCACGGTCGATGAACTGGCGTCCAAGGGCTATGATTACTGGGCCCTGGGCCACGTTCACCGTTTTTCGGTTTTGCGGGAAACGCCCCGCATCGTCTATGCCGGCTGCACGCAGGGTCGGCATATCAGGGAAACCGGCCGGAAAGGGTGCGTATGGGTCGAAGCGGACCAGGGGGTGTTGACAACCGAGTTCGTTCCCCTGGATGTGGTCGGTTGGCTTGTCGTCGTTGCAGACGTCAGCGGGGCTGAGAGCATTCAGGATGCCGCTTCCTTATTCGGCAAGGCCCTCGGCGTGGCCATCCGCGGCGAGGGCGGCCGGCCCTGCTGTGTGCGTGGGGTTTTAAAAGGGCGCTGCGCCGCTCATGGACGGCTTTGCTCCGATCCGATCGCGCTGACCGCGCACCTCAGAGCGGTTGCATCGGATGTTTCAGGAAATACGGTCTGGATCGAAAAGGTCGAAGTGCAAACCGGTCCGGAGGCGGATCTCCAGCAACTGGCGCAAAGCGACACCCCCCAGGGCGAACTGCTGCGCTACATGGACGAGTTGGCTGCCCATCCCGAGGAGATCGATCTGGACCTCACGGACCTCAGGTCCAAACTCGCAGGCAGCGGCTTGAAAATTCCGCTGAACGATATGAAGCGGGTGCTGGAAGACGCCGGAGCCTTGCTGCTGACTGCTCTTGCGGATGCCCAAAGCAAGCAGGAGGCGTCATGAAGATCGACGTTCTGAGGCTCCGGGCCTTCGGCCCCTTTACCGATAAGCTGGTGGATCTTTCCGGCGACGACTTCGGTCTGCACATCCTTTTTGGACCGAACGAAGCCGGGAAGAGCACCGCCCTGCGCGCCATGCTGGGGCTGCTGTACGGGTTTGGCCACAAGGTGGAGGACGCCTGGCTGCATGATTACAAGAATCTCGAGGTGGGCGGGTCTCTGCGGCTTTCCGACGGCCGCCTGCTGAACCTGACGCGGTACAAGCGGCGGAAAAACGATCTGATCGATGATGAGACCGGAAAACCCGTGGAACAATTCCAGTTGGATGCCGTTTTGGGGAAGATGGATCGCCAGGCGTTCGAACATGCCTTCGGCATTTCCCATCAATCCCTCCGCCAGGGGGTGGAAAGCGTCCTGGCGGCCGGGGGCGAGCTGGGCCATGCCCTTTTCGCCGCCACTTCCGGGCTGAATATCCTGAGGCAGGTCATGGCCGGGCTTGATGAAAAGCAGGACAACCTGTTTCGGCCCAGGGCTCAAAAGGCTGTTATCAATGCCGATCTTGCTGAAATCGAGCGTTTGAACAAGGAACTTCGCTCTGCGTCGGCCAGCCGGCAGCAGTGGAAGAAGATGAAAGAGAGGCTGGATGAGCTTTGTGCTCGCGAGGCCGGGGCCGCCGATCGTCTGGAGGCCATGTCTTCGGAAATCAGTCTTTTGTCCCGCCATCGCGACGCACTCAAGCATGTGACCCGTCGAGACGAACTGCAAAAAGCCCTCGCCGACCTTGGCCCTGTACCGGATTTGGTGGAGGATTTCGGCCAGCGCAGGGTCGAAGCCCAGGTTAAGATGAGAACCGCAGAATTGGGGGAGCAGAACCTGCGTCAGGAACTGGCGGAGATCGAGCAGAGCCTCGAGACGCTGACCTATGACGATGACATCATCTCCCATGCAAAAATCATCGAAGCTCTGGCGAAGCAGGTCGGCATTCACACGACTGCCCTGGCCGACATGAAGAAACTGAGGGGTGAAATCCACCGTCACCAGGAGTCTGCGCAAGGCCATATCCGTCTTCTGCGGGCCGGGTTGACCCTGGAGGGCATCGAGGACCTCAGGCTCTCCACCGCGGACAAATCCCGGATTCAGAGGCTGGGGAACCGGTTCGCCAAGCTGGAAGAGGCGTCCGGTCGTGCCGAGACAGATCTGCAAGGTGCAAAAGCCCATTTAGCCGCCGCCAAGGAGGATCTTGACGTCCTTGAAAGGCCGAAAGAGACGTCTTCATTGGAGGACAGCCTCGACCGCGCCGGGGGACTGGGAAAGATCGAAGAGCAGCTTTCCCATGCCCAACTGGAGTACCGTTCGGCTCTGGAGCAGGCCGAAGCCGATCTGTCGGCTTTGGGCCTGTGGTCCGGGGAACTGGATGCCTTGGAGAAGTTGGCTATTCCCTCTGCAGAAACGATGCGGGGCTTCGAGACGGCTTTCCTGGAACTGGACCAAGGCATCGAAGAACTCAAAAAGGAGGCAGCGCGTCAAAATGCGGAGCTGAAAGAAAAGCAAAAGGCGCTTTCCGATTTGACTGAATCGGGGGATCTGCCTTCGGTCGAGGATCTGCTCTCCCACCGCGGCATGAGGGAGCGGGGGTGGCGTTCGGTGCGCTCGGTCTGGCTGGAGGAGGGGGAAGCGGATCAGGGTTTCATCGATGCCGTGTCCTCCGGGTCCGACCTGGCGGGGGCTTATGAAAAGGCGGTCTCCATCGCGGATGAGACGGCGGACATCCTTCGCAGAGATGCAGAGGATGTGGCGCGTGCCCAGGCGCTGAAATCGGCGGTGCAGGATCTTCGCGACGCGGTTGCGGCGAATGTGAGTCTTCAGGAGGCCCGGGAAAAGGGCCGAGCCGTTCGCTGGGATGAATGGGAAGCCCTGTGGCGACCCCTGGACATTGCACCGCTGAAGCCCCGGGAAATGCAGGCATGGGCGGCGAAGGCCGAGGAGATCAGACGCAGCGCCTCGGAATGCCGAAGGAAAAGAATGACAGCCATGCAACTGAAAATCGACATGGAACGGATGGCCGGAGAATTGGCGGCGAGATTGAAGGAATTGAATGTGCCCCTTCCAGCTGCCTTTGACTATGCGGTTCTGCTGGATCTTGCGAGGCGGACCCGGCGGGAAAACGACTGGCTCGTCAAGGAGCGAGAGAGGCGCGAATCCGAGATCGCCGGCTATGAGCGGCAGATCAACGACAGTCTGCAGCGAAAAGAGGAGTGCGAACGGGACCTGAAGACCTGGGCCGCACAGTGGACCCAGGTGGTCGGCAAACTCGGGTTTTCAGCCGGTGCGACCCCGGAAGACGTCAATGACTTCGTTCTGGCGCTGGACCAGGTGTTCAGTGAACTGGAAAAGGCCCGTGACAAACGGCAGCGGATCGACGGCATGCAGTCCAACTATGAAAAATACGCCATCCGTGTAAGGGATCTACTGGATAAAACAGCCTCGGATCTCGTAGCCGCCGAAGCCACGGAGGCGATTACGGAGCTGAACGACCGGCTGACAGCGGAGCAGTCCCGGTTCAGGGATCGATGTATGTCAACTGCCGGTGATCGAGAAAGGAAATAAATGGAAAGTTCTCGCGTGAAAAAGATGTTCGAATCCATTGCTCCTTCCTACGATTTCCAGAACACCTTTCTTTCTCTGGGAAGAGATATTCACTGGAGGAAAACGCTCGCGAGGCACATCTCCCCTGGAAAGGAGGCTCTGGTCCTTGACGCCGCGACCGGCACGGGAGAGCTCTGCTTCGAAATCTGCAGACAGCGGCCGTGGGTCCACGTGGTCGGCTTCGACTTTTCGCCACGGATGCTGGGTATTGCCAAAGACAAGCTGGAGTCGAGAGATCTCAGCAAACGCGCCTCCCTCGTATTGGGCGACGGACGACTGATGCCTGTAAAGGACAAATCCGTCGATGTTGTTACCACGGCCTTTGGAATACGCAACATCAGGGAAAGACAACAAGTCCTCGTTGAATTCATGCGCGTATTGAAGGATGGTGGACAACTGCTTGTCATGGAGTTCGCCTTTCCGAACCAACGGCTTCTGAAAGCGCTTTATCGTTTCTATTTCGAGCGCATCCTGCCCCCGCTGGGGAACTGGATATCCCGGACGAATTATGCCTATACCTACTTGGTCCAATCGGTTAATGAGTTCCCTGACGAAAAAGGTTTTTGCGCCGAGATCGAAGCCGCAGGTTTCATTGTTAATAGGCCGGAAGACCTAACTTTCGGCATTGCTAAGATATTCGAAGCATTCAAGCCTTCCGAATCAAAGTAGGCTACCGGCTGTGCAGCCGACGCAAATGAATCAACCGTCCGTCCTGGACCGTAGCCACCAAAGCGACCACCCTGCCCGGAGTGCCGGCAGGCTGATCCCTTTTCCCCACGAGCAGGTGAACGGCCCGAGCTTTGCGAATCTCCGCGAAGCGCGACATGTTTCCTTTCGCAGCCTCCGCAGGGAATGCCACGTCAAACGCCCGGGTGCCGAAACTCGAAACGGCCGACTCCCTTGCCGTCGACTCGAGAATTTCCGCCACCTCAGAGGGCACCGCTTCGCTGACCCTTTTCACTGCACCCAGACTCCGCTGAAGGTTCGTGCCGATGCGAGCCGATTTCTCCCTGCGCAGCATTCTCGTCCCTTTCAC
>ENA-OSEO01003628-OSEO01003628.1-sediment-metagenome-genome-assembly--contig:-NODE-3628-length-17730-cov-7.681980_pt1 | contig 17730 bp, 16 predicted proteins | sample MGYA00237883_ERZ534232 | MGnify/ENA metagenome assembly ERZ534232
GGTGCGGATGAGTTCCGCCCGCACCTCTGGGGATCCGGTCAGTTCAATGAGGAGATTTAATCCGGGTATCTCATACAGCTTTTTGAAATCGTTGGTGGTAAAGATCCCCATCTCCTGGGCTCGGGTGATGCCCGGGGCCGTGGGGATTCGATCGGCAACGCCCACGATCTCCATGTTCAGCCTGCTGAGCCGTTCCTGGCTAAACAGGACCAGGAGGTCGTCACAGGCCTTGCCCCCGCCGATAATGGCAGCCTTGAGCGGCACCCGGGACTGGGCCCCTCGGCGAATCACCGAGGACATGGTGACATCCCGGTTTGAATCTCTATTCGCATCCACTCGTTGTTACCTCCCCATCCAAGCATCCAGGCGCAGGACGGATCTCTGCCCATTACCCTGCCCGGCGGTTTACCCCCCTCTTCACAACCGGCAGTCGCTTGAAACAATGGTCCTTCATAAGCCCGGACGCGTCCGACATGGCGTCGTTCACATCAGGGGTGATGATCGCCGTACGCATCCGGTTTTTGACGAACATGGGTATGCCTGCTTTGTAAGCGTTCACAGGTTCCGGGTTCAAGGTTTCAGGTTGAGGGCAGAAGAAACACTATCGACCCGATTCGAACCTGGAACAAGCCTTTTTGGCAATATGCGCCCGTTCGATGGCCTGTTCCGTGGTTTGCAGCGACGAATGCGGCCCAGTTGATGGCCCATGGATCTCCGAACAGGGATGAAAGGAAACAAGAAACAACCCTGGACCCCTGAACCTTTGAACCCGTGAACGGTTACCGTGCTTTTTTTAATGAGTTCATGAGAGTCGGCTCACTTTATCCCAAAAGCATGCAAGATGTCACTCGGAAATCGTAAACAATGATCGGTTTGGCCTGTTGGATCTTGGATTCTTTTGGCCTGTGCGGTCAGGCGTCAGGTCCAGGCGTAAGGAGAGGCAAAGATGCACGGCAATCAGGATGCCTGGTCTGTCATTCGATTCGCAGATTGCAGGGCAGCGCACGGCGGACAGAGGGTCCGGGCGACCCGGGCCCGACCGAGGCGCTTACCCCGCAGCAACTCAGATTTTGACGACCTTCAGGAAAGGTGTTACAATATTTCTCTATTATCTTTGAACCGCCCAACGGGACTCAGAGAACCAAGGCGGGTTGCCATGGGATGGATTCTCTCCCAGGAAAGGATGGCGTTTGATGCGTGTTTCGGACATGCTCCTCCCCGGCGAAATTGTGGAAGGGCTTGATACGGAGGTCTTCGGCAGGAAGGAGATCCTCCATTTTGATGAAACAGACTCCACCAATGTGAGGGCCAGGGAACTGGCTGTCCAGGGGGCCCCCGAAGGGACCCTGGTGGTGGCCGAAAGGCAGACACAGGGAAGAGGCCGGAAGGGGAGAATCTGGTTTTCGCCTCCCGGCGCCGGCATTTACGCCTCCCTTATCCTGAGACCCTCCATGCCCTCCCATGAGGCAACGAGGATAACCTTTGTGACCGCGGTTGCCGCGGCCGCGGCCCTTCTCCATCTGACGGACTTGAATGTGAGGATCAAATGGCCCAACGATATCCTTGTCAACGGAAAGAAGGTTGCCGGCATCCTGACGGAAATCAGCACGGAAAGGGGGTCTGTGGATTACGCCGTGGTCGGCCTGGGGATGAATGTCAACACCCCGGGCTTTCCGGAGGACATCAGCGAGAGGGCCACCTCCATTTTGATCGAAACAGGGAAACGGTTTCCGAGGACGGATCTCCTCAGAGAATATCTGAGACGGCAGGAGGCAACCCTCAGACGGTTGCGGACCTCCGGGTTTGACCCGATTCTAAGGCATTGGAAAGGGCTGGCGGACACCATCGGCAAGGAGGTCCGGGTCGAGATGATGGATAGGACCCATGTTGGATGGGTTGAGGATATCGATTCGGAAGGCGTTCTTATTCTTAAAGACGGAAAAGGGGTATCCCACAGGATCGTGTCAGGCGATGTCGTCTTCCTGTGAGCCATGCACATGAAACAGAATGGCCTATCCCCCCGGGGGATGATTTATGCGTCGGTCTTCGGCGCTGTGACCGCTGCAGGGGCCTATTTGATGATACCCCTGCCTCCGGTTCCCATTACCCTCCAGACCTTTTTTCTCTATGTGGCCGCAGCCCTCCTGGGGGGCCGGCTGGGGGCACTGAGCCAGGTGGTGTATCTTCTGATCGGGATCATCGGGCTTCCGGTTTTTTCAGGCGGCAAGGGAGGGTTGGGGGTCTTGCTCGGGCCGACGGGCGGCTACCTCATAGGATTTGTTGCCGGGGCCTATGTCATCGGCAGATTGGTGGAGATGAGAAGAGAACCAGGGCCTGTCTGGTTCGCCCTCGCAATGGGTGCGGGTACGGCCGTGATTTATTTGCTGGGCGTGATGCAGCTGATACTGATTGCGAGGTTTTCCATGAACCAGGCGGTTACCGTGGGGGTCCTCCCCTTCCTGATCGGGGACGCCCTCAAGATTGGGGTCGCCGTCCTTATAACCGTCAAATTGAGGAGTCGGTTAGGTGCCCACGAATGGAAGATCCTGCGGGGGTAGCCCTGCATGCGCGTCTCGAGACCGGTTCTCTTGGCCCCTTGGGTGGGGGTTGATATTTTGCCTTGGCATAAGAGGTTGACATGAAAAGAATCCTTTTAAACATGCTGATCTGTCCCGCCTGCCTTCCGGATGAAACCGCCCTCGACAGCAGGATCATCGAGGAGCAGGGGGAAGATATCCTGGAGGGTTCCCTATCGTGCGCTCAATGCGGCACTATCTACCCGATTCAAGATGGCATCGCATTCCTGAACCCGGCATCGATTGAAAAGGGGGCAATAGGGGATTCCAAATATGAGACGGCCCCGGTCCTGTCATCCTACCTGTGGAGCCATTACGGCGATATCCTGGGGGATCCGGAGGCAACCCCTGCCTACCGCGAATGGGCGGATCTGATGCGTGCCCATTCCGGAATGGCCATTGACGCCGGATCTGCAGTGGGGCGTTTTACCTTTGAAATGAGCTTGAAGAGCGACTTTGTCGTCGGCGTGGACAATTCGACGTCCTTTATTCGATGCGCACGGAAGTTGATGACGGATCGGCGCATGAAAATCGATTTGAAAGAGGAGGGAGATCTCGTCAGGGAGGCAGGCCTCACCCTTCCCGAGGCATGGGACAGCCGCAAGGTGGAATTTATTGTGGGAGATGCCCAGTCCCTCCCCTTTCCAGCCGGGGTTTTTTCATCCCTTGCCTCTCTGAATCTGATCGACAAGGTCCCGGTCCCTGTGCGGCATATGAAAGAGATGCATCGCCTGGCCGGTGAAAGGGGCGCCCAGTTTCTTGTTTCCGACCCCTTTTCCTGGTCCCAAGATGCGGCGGATCAGGAAAACTGGCTGGGCGGGACCGACAGGGGACCATTCTCCGGAAGGGGAATGGAGAATATCATTGCGCTCCTCAGAAACGAGAGGAATGGGTGGTCGCCTCCATGGGATATTGAAAAGAAGGGGCACATCTGGTGGAAGATACGGACCCATGCCAATCACTTTGAACTCATTCGAAGCTGTTTTGTGAAGGCAGTCAGGAATTGAGGGATTCTTCATGAAAAGAGATACCGTGTGTCGCCTCTGTTCATCGTGCTGCCCGGTTGAGGTGGTGTTGGAAGACGACAGGCTGGTAGCCGCTGCGAGAAAATCTTCTTCTCCTTCGGGGGAACGCTCTGCCTGCCCAAAGCTCAAGGCCGCGGCCGATATTGTCTATTCCCCGGACCGGTTGAAAAAGCCCCTTGTGAAGGCAAGCGGGGATGGCGCCGGTTTCAGGGAGGTCTCGTGGGACGAAGCCCTCGATCTGGTTGCCGACCGGTTTCAGTATTTCAAGAAGGCCCACGGAGCGGAATCCGTATGCTGGTTGCGGGGGATGGCCGCGGACTGGGGCGCGCCATGGGATTATGTCAACCGTCTCATGAACCTTTTCGGCTCGCCCAACACCATCGGGAACGGGTCTGTCTGCCATGTGGCGCGCGAAATGGCCCATGTACTCACCTATGGGGCCATGACAGCTTCGGATCAGAAGCATTCAGGATGTATGATTGTCTGGGGAAAAAATGACCAGGACACCAACCCTGCCGCATTCGAAGGGATCCGCCATGCAAAGGACCGTGGGGCCAAACTCATCGTCATAGACCCGGTCCGCACCGAACTGGCTGCCATGGCGGATATCTGGCTCCAGATAAAACCGGGCTGCGACGGCCTGCTGGCCATGTCCATGATCCACGAAATCATATCCAATGGGCTTTATGACCGGGACTTTGTCGAAAAATGGACGGTCGGATTTGACTCCCTGAGAAAGGCGGCAGCCGAATATCCGGCCGAAGCCGTTGCCCCGCGCATCTGGCTGGCCGCGGATGCGATCCGGGCCGCCGCCCGTCTGTATGCCGCCCGTGGGCCGGCCTCCATTATTGAGGGAAACGGTCTTGACATGCAACTCAATATCTTTGACAACACCCGGGCGGTCTGCTTTCTGAGGGGACTCACCGGAAATCTGGACAGGCCTGGCGGCGATCTGATCCCCCAGCCGATTCCGGTGAGAAATATTCAGATGAAGGACCGTCTTCCCGGAGATGTCCGGCCGATCACCTGCGACTATCCCCTGTTCAATGAGTTCCACGCGACCTGGGGCCGGCATGTCCAGTCCTGCGTGATCGATGCCATCCTGGATGAAAAACCTTACCCCGTCAAGATGCTGGTGGTCCAGTCTGCCAATCCGGCGGTGACCATGACCGACTCCCGCAGGGTGATGCAGGCCCTTGAACGGCTCGAATTCCTGGTGGTCATCGATCCGTTCATGACCCGGACGGCACAATTCGCCCACGTGGTCCTCCCCGCAACGAGTTGCTTTGAAAAGACCCAGTTGAATCGGGCCTTTCTGCGCAACAACCCGGTGGTTCTCCAGAACCAGGTGATCGACTGGGTGGGCGAGAGTTGGCCCGACTGGAAGATCACCTTTGAGCTGGCAAGGAGGCTGGGGCTGGAAAAGGAATTCCCCTGGCAGAGCGCAGAGGAGGCCATCGATTATCAGTTGGCGCCTGCGGGCATCACCGTCGATATGTTGCGAAAAAACCCTGGCGGGATCCGGGTAGAGGAGATCACCTATGAAAAATACGCAACCCGGGGATTTGATACCCTGTCAGGCAAGATGGAGTTTTACTCCAGAACCCTTGAAGAAAATGGATATCCGCCGGTCCCCTCTTTTGACGGAGATGCGGAGAACCGGATCAGCTTTTACGACCGGCGAAACGAATTCCCTCTGCTGGGCATCAGCGGCGCCCGGTCACGCTGTTTCACCCATTCCCAGTTCAAATTCGTCCCATCTCTTTTAAAACACGAGAAGGCGTGCGTCATCGATATCCATCCCGAGGATGCCCGCGAAAAGGGGATCTCCGATGGAGACACGGTCAGGGTGGAGACGCCTCGGGGTCATGTCACGATGAAGGCGAGGATCTCGGACGTGGTTCATCCCGGCGCCATTCGGATTGCCTGGGGCTGGGGCGAGTTCAGCCCCGACTACAATCTCAACAACCTGACCGATGATGACCATCGAAGCAGGGTCACCGGGACCCCGTCCAATCGGAGCTTCATGTGCAGGATAACAAAGGTTACTCCCTGATGGGACGAAAAAAAGGCCGGTTTCCGGAAACCGGCCTGATGCAATGAAATCTTGATGGTAGGCACGAAGGGATTTGAACCCTTGACCCCTACCGTGTCAGGGTAGTGCTCTCCCCCTGAGCTACGTGCCTATAAGTGTTCGATGTTTACCATTCCATGCAGGATATGTCAAGACGTATCTTCAATTGACCAGCAATTCTCATGATGAAGCAGCCTTGGAGTCCCAATCCTTTGTGAGTGGCATCTGGCCACGACTTTTCGCGGCTCCGAGGCCGCTCCCACATGGCTATTTTGCCAAAATGAGAATTGCTGTTCAATTGGCGGGAATTCTCATGTGGCTTCTGCACGGGTTTGATAGGGGAATGAGCACCTGGAATCGCCTCACGGCGACACTGCAAACAGGATATGTGGGGCATCTCAATTGAAAATGAGAATTGCTGAAGCACTCTATTTGGATTTGAAAAAGTCGAGCAGAGGCGTTATGATGGCAAAAAAGGGAAGGGGGGGTTGCGATGAAAAGAATCCTTTTGTTTGCGGTATATGTGGCTGTGGCGGGTCTTTTTTTGTCCCCGGCCTATGGGGCGGAATCCCTGTGGGTTGCATCCGAGGGGGCGAAACTCAAGGCCGATCCTTCGGCATCGTCCGGGACCGTCTCAGAGCTTCCCGTGGGGACAGCGCTTGAGGTGTTGAAAGCGGAAAACCGGTGGTACCGGGTTCGCATCGCCTCCGAAAAGGAAGGCTGGATCTACCGGGGCAAGGTCTCGGATGTTCCCCCCCAAAAAGAGGCCCAGGATACGGTAAACCTGTTTGCAGGGATGCAGGAGAGCAGCATCAGCGCGGATGAGGCCCACACCTCCCGGAGCATCCGGGGTCTGTCTGAGGAGACCGAGCAGTATGCGAAGCAGCGGGGGACGCCCGAGTCCTATAAAAAGGCCCTGGACGAGGTCCTGGCCATGAGGGTGACTTCCAAGGACTTAGAGGTTTTTCTACGCAACGGAAAGATCGGAGAGTACGCACCATAACCGCATGGAGATCCCACCCTGGCGCGGTGGGTTTCTGAACGGAGAGGAAAAATGACAAAAAAAATCTTTGTGATGTGCATGCTTGCCTGCTCAGGGTCGATGCTCTCCCTTTTCGGCCCCCCTGCCGCTGTTGCCGATGAGGCGGTCGATCAACCCGTCCGCCTTGCAGGGATCTTCGATAAACTGATGGATCCCAAATCAAAAGAGAGCCAGATCCTCCAGGGCGTTGGTTCCATCCTCGGGTCGACCTCGGAACTCGACTATCCGTCTGAGCGGACCATTGGCGAAAGTCTTGCACTGGAAGGGTTCCGGCGCTACGGCATGCCGGTCAAGGATGCCAACCTTCAGAAATACATCAATCTGGTGGGAAACGCCGTTGTCCGCAACTCGCTCCGGCCCGAGATTCCCTACGCCTTCGTGGTGGTGGACAGCCCCCTCCAGAACGCCTTCAGTTGTCCCGGCGGGATCATCTTTATCAGCGCGGGCCTCTTGAAGACCATCCGGGATGAGGCCCAGTTGGCCGGCATCCTGGCCCATGAGGTCGCTCATGTGGGACACAAACACGCCCTTAAATCCATCCAGCGGGCCCAGTTTTTCCAAGGGGTGGGCAAGATCACCTCAGCGACCATGAAGGGGGAGAAGGGGAAGGAATTTGAAAATATGATCGGGAGCCTCCAGAACACCCTTTTCGACAAGGGGCTGGACCAGAACATGGAATTCGAGGCCGACAGGAGCGCCATGGAAACGGCCTACCGGACCGGCTATGACCCCGAGGGTATCATCGAGGTGCTTCGAGAACTGAAAAAGATCGAGGCACAATCAAAGAAACAGGGGTCCTGGTTTTCGACCCACCCGCCCCTGAACGAGCGGATTCGAAGCTGTGAGGCGGAGATGCGCCAATATCCCGACGCCAAGTCCCTGGCCCGGCTGGCGGACCGATACAAAAAAGTGAACCCCTGAACCTTTGAATCCCTTATGAGGTCTATTTTGGACGCAGCGGCAGGTGACGCACCCGGATACCTTCAGGCATATTACGATTTCAGGGAATCGGTCGATTTTACACAGGGCGGGTTCCTGCCGGACCTTGACAATCTCATCTGGTATCTGCTTATCGGTGTGCCCCCGGTCCCTGCGGACGAGGATGATTCGGAAGAAGGAAAGCTCGCGGCCCTGGACCAGCGCTTGAATATCCTGAAGGCGGTATTCGTGGAGCTGAACCGGAACATGCCCGACCCCTTTCTGGATCAAGGCCTCGGCATCTATGACAAGGCCGGGGCAAGCGCCCGGGACATGATCAGAGAAAAGTGCCTAAAGTGAGCTAACGCGGATACCCGCAACCAATCCAGGCGGGACTCGCGCAAAGGCGCAAAGGCGCGAAGAGATTTTCTTGTTTTTCCTGACAGAAAACCTGGAAATAAACCACTAAAATGCCTAAAGTTAAAAAAAACCCCAATCAGCGATCTGCCTCCTAAACTTGACAAACCCAATAAACGCAACGAACTCGAGAAACCCTATCAGCCATCAGCTATCAGCTAAACGATAAGTTTCCCCATGCTCCAGATGCACCAGCCTGTCTGAAAGACCTGCCCTGTCCAGTTCGCTCCTCAGCTCCACGGGAGGAAGATAGACCGGTTCGTCGCCCAGGCGAAAGGTGCCCCAGTGGACGATGAGGAGTTTTTTGGCGCGGAGTTCCTGAAAGGCCTGCACGGCCTCTTGCGGGTTTATGTGACTCGGGCCCATAAACCAGCGGGGTTCATAGGCCCCCAGGTTGAAAATGGCCAGGTCGATGGAAAAGGCGTCTCCAATCTCGGCGAAACGGTCAAAGTAGGCCGTATCGCCGGAGATGTAGAGAGTAGGCCCGCCGGCGGTTTCGATCAGAAAAGATCCCCACAAGGCCTTGTTGGGGCCGGTCAGGGGATTGCGCATGGTCCAGTGATTGCACGGAAGGAGCGTGATCTTACGCTTCCCGTCTTCAAAGGAATCAAACCAGTCCAGCGGTGTCCGTCGCCTCATCTCCAGGTCGTCAAAGATATCCTCATATCCCAATGGGCTGATCAGATGGGTGTCTTTGTCCAGGACGCCCAAGGACACTGTGTCCAAATGGTCGTAATGACCATGGGTGATCAGGACATGGGTTGGACGGGGCATCAGGGCCATATCCGAGACAATGGGGGTGTAATCCTTTATGAACCAGGTGAGATCGAAAAAGATCGGGTCCACCAGGAGGTACTGATCCAGGTCCTTTATCATGATCCCGGAGTGCTTGATAAACGTAATGGAAAGCCCGTTGTCCTGCCGGACGGATTCCCAGTCGATGGACACAGGGACCACCCGCTCCCGCTCATAATCATCCGTGAACCGGTTTTCGCTGAAGAGCTTCCACTGAAGGATCTCCCAGAGGTTCTTGCTGCCCGCCTCCCCGAATGGGTTGATAAAGTGATCGTTGCCATGATGGAGCCTCCTTCGGGCGATTTCCCTGAGGCTGATCCCCTTGAACCGGTCGCCCGGCGGGACCCCATCGCCATCGCCCCCTGCCCTGGTCGGTCTGGAAAGCGGAAACCATGAAAGGAGCTGGGTAACAAGGATCATTTTGCCCCATTGAAAGAATCGCTTTATAAGGTTTCGGCGGGTCATCACGTTCCGGCCTTCCCGGATTCAGGGTTAGTTGTGGAACATGGCCTTGATTTCCGCGTCCTCATCCAGAAAGCCATTCGGAATCCGGATCTGTCCTTTACGCAAACCGGGCTTGCGCTTCGCCTTGGGTTTGTGCGGGACCAGTTCCACAAGCGGCAAATTGTTCTTGGCAACGATCACCTCTTCGCCCTGATAGGCCATATCAACCAGTTTTGACAGGCTTGTTTTGGCTTCGGATACGTTGACAATCATGGCAACCTCCTCAATTCAAAATGACAGGATGGACCCATCCATACCTATTCAGACCATGTAGGTCAAGTTCCTATCTGATCGGATGTCTCCTTGTGGCCCTCCCCATCGTTGTTTTCCAGCATTGACGACAGCAGGATTTTTGCCAGGGCGCCTGCGGGCTGGGTCCGCCTGGGGACATCCCCTAATGGGAAGCGTCATAAGATCGAGTAGCTGGCGCTTCGTCCGCCTTCCGGGTTTTTTCGAAGGATCCCTTTCTCAACCAGATCGGCGAGATCTCGTTGGGCGGTCGCGCGACTGGTGTGCGCCATGCCTGCGTACTTCCGGTTGTTCAGTCCTCCCGAAAAGCCCGAAGGATCATCTTCCAGGAGTCGGTTGACGACCTTGGTCTGTCGACTGTTCATCCGGGTTTGCCCATGACGCTTCCAAAACCGGGCCTTTTGTATCACATGGGCCAAGAGGTCTTTTGAGCGAAGGATCGATCTGGACATGCACCCGAGGAACCATTCCAGCCAGGCGGTGGCGTCTCCATCGCCCTTTCCCGCGCATTCAAGCGCCCCGTAATAGGCATCCCTTTCCTCGATGATTTGGGAAGAGAGGCTGTAAAATCGGGTCCCCAGGGCTTCGTCTTGTGCAAGGGCCGTGTCCGTCAATGTCCGGGCAATCCTCCCGTTGCCGTCCTCAAAGGGATGAATTGCCACAAACCAGAGATGGCCGATGCCTGCCCGTATGATCCCATCCATGCTTTGTCTGGTTTTTTCCCACCAGTCCAAATATCGTCCCATTTCCTGTTCCACTCTGTGGGCGGGCGGCGCCTCGTAATGCACGATTTCACGGCCCATGGGACCCGACACCACGCGCATCGGTCCGTCTTGATCCTCCCGAAACCTGGCGACCCGAATTCTGCGAAGTCCGGAATAGCCAGTGGGAAACAGCGCCGCATGCCAGCTGAAAAGCCTTTCAATCGTCAGCCTTTCCTGATACTGAGTTGTCGCATCCAGGAGAATGCTTACCATCCCATCTGCGTATCTGTTTTTGACCGGCCTCAGACCGGCCATTGATAGACCCAGCCGCGTGGCCACCGATGAGCGGACTGCATCCGGATCCAGATGTTCTCCCTCGATTTGCGAGGTCCGCAGGGTTTCTTGAATCAATACCTGAGCCTGGGCCTCCTTCCGGATTTCAAAGCCAAATTCCCCAATCTGTGCCAACAGGCCGCCCTGCTGAAATCGGCACTCCCCAAGGATGGTTAACAAGGCGGTACTATCCCACCGGAATTCAGGCCATGACGGCCATTGCCAGACATACTGCCTCTTCTGAGTCATTTGGGCCCCCTTTTGCCTCAAAATATGAGTCGATTATAGGACCTAATCGACGCACAGTCAATCGGTATGGTGGCGCGGAAATGCTTCAGTTTGCGACAAGGTCGCGTACGAGTGGAAGGGCACGGGAGTCCGCTTTGAGATATTCTCGGCGCAAAAAGGAAGGATCGGCCGGGAATCTCGCCCATATGATGCATACTGAAACCTGGGTTGAAAACACCTTGACATGCATCTGCAGAAGAGGGATACAGAGTCAGTTTTTGCGATCTGCAAATATTATCTGCAACCTGGATGACAGCGAGAGATGATCTCTTTCTCTTTACCCCCGCCCCGGCACAGCATGGCGGCCCGCAATGCATAGGCGTGCAGGGGCCATGTTTTCTGCCTGCCGAGGGTGGCCCTTTGTGAGGCCCATTTCCGATCTCTGGTTCGGGGATGGGCCTTTTTTGTCGCCCGGGCCTGAATGGGTTAACACACCATCAACGTGGCATCACATAACCTAACCAAAGGAGCAACGCCCATGACCCCTTGCCGCAATCTTTCCATTTTCGGCCCCCTGATGGGTATCTTCATGCTGCTGGCCCTGCCGGCGCCCGTCCCGGCCGGGGACCTGGACTCCCCGTCCGCGCCCGAGGCCACCCTGTACAACGCGACTGGCGGCAAGTCCTTCTGGGGACCGGCCGGTCTGGTGTTGCCGAAAGGCGCCAACTGAACCGAGACCGCGCCATGAAATACTGCCTGATTTCCATCTGGGTGCTCTTCTTTGCGGCCACAGCCCAGGCATCCTTCCCCACCAACGACCTGGTGGCGAATATCCACATTGTCCCGGCATGCACCGATATGGAGTATTCCAACTTCGTCATCTCCAACGACAACCCTTTTAGCGTGACCATCAACTACAGTGGCGGGCCTATCGAAGGAAGTTGCATCGTCCCCGGCAAATGCAGCCAGATCATTTACGTGTTGAAGAACACTACGGTCTCTTTCTATTATAACGGGATATTGCGCAAACAACTGGCCACAAGCGACCAGAAGTGCACCGATAATCCCTTCCCTTATTATTTAATAGAAGCCCTGCCGCTTGGCAGTTATGACACAACATCGGTCTATTCCGTGACCAACAATAACAACGCGGCGGTTGGCCTGACTGCCACGCCTGGCGGCGGCTCCTCCTTTTCGTTCACGCTTGCCGCATTGAGCAGAACGCTCCTCGTGTCCCCCGGGACAGCGGTTGATTTGACTTACGAGAGCACCCTTTTTGCCACGATCCACCCCTCCACGGTTGCCTGGCCCGGCCGCAGCATCATCACCGCCACCCCCCTTTGCTTTGATGCGGACGCGGCCACCTTTGAGCTTCAGAACAACGACGATACGGCCCACGATGTGGTGCTGCGAAATAGCTCCGGCATTGAGCACCGCTACGCGCTTGGCGCCTATGAGCAGCGGACCGTCACCATTGAGAACACGGACTGGCAGATCCGCCTGGTTTCCGCCGGCGTGGTGGGCACCGCCGACCGGGTCATTGACGACCATTTCCAGATCGGTTCGGTCAGCCCTGCCAACGCAAGCGCATTATCCCTCTCAACCAGTGCCGCAACCCTGGATTACCATCCGGGCGCCCGTATGGTAGGCGTCACCGCCAATGCCCGGTGGACCGCACAGAGCTACCAGTCGTGGCTCACCGCCACATCTTCGGGCACGGGCGACGGCATCCTGGTCCTGGCGGCCCATGAAAATACGGCAACAGCGGCAAGGACCGCCACTGTCACCGTATCGGTGGGATGCGCCAACAACCAGACCGTCACAATAACCCAGACAGGCGCCGATGCAGTCATAGCCTATGATGCCAACAACGCCACCAGCGGCACGGCCCCGGACCCCCAGACCAAGACGTACGACGTGGCCCTGACCCTGGCGACCAACACCGGCAATCTGGCCCGCACCGGCTATACCTTTTCCGAGTGGAACACCGCGGCAGACGGCACGGGCACGACCTATGCGGAAGGAGCTTCTTACACCGACAATGCCTCGCTCGATCTCTACGCCAAATGGACCGCCAACGCGTATACCGTCACCCTCGACCGGCAGAGCGGCAGCGGGGGCAGCGGCTCGGTCAGCGCGACATACGGCGCTGCCATGCCCGCGGCCACGGCCCCGACACGGACGGGCTACGCCTTTGGGGGCTACTACACGGGAACCGGTGGATCTGGAACCCAGTACTACACCGCGGCCATGGAGAGTGCGAAAAACTGGGACCTTTCCGCGGACACGACCCTGTACGCGATGTGGACGGCGAACGCGTACACGGGGTGACCTTTGACGCCAATGGCGGGACAGCGCCGACTCCCGGCACCAAGCAGGCGACCTACGACTCAACCTACGGCACCCTGGCCACGACCACGCGCGACGGGTACACCTTTAGAGGCTGGTTTACGGCAGCCGAGGGCGGCGCAGAGATCACGTCCGCCACCAATGTGACCACTGCTGGAAATCACACCCTCTATGCCCACTGGACCGCTACTCTAACGCGATACATGTGCAGCGATGGGATCTGCGGGGGCAATACACCGTGCCACAGGACACTCCGGGAGGCTGTGGATGAGGCCGCACCGGCACGCTAATATTGATTGCCGCTGAGACACATGATGGAGACTTCAGCCTGAATGCGGACAAAGACCTGACGCTGCAGGGGGGATGGGATACGACTTTCAAAAATCCGAACGGTGGGGCAACGACCCTGCACGGCGCACCCAAGGCCCCGAAGGGAAAGCTGATCCTCCAAATGCTGACCATAAAGCCTTGAGCACAAAGAACACTCTATGTGACCCAGTGGCATCTCCCGTGCTGTAGGGCACGTTCGTGCGGCGCGTGTTTGGCATGTCTTGCAGGGACACGAGGCCATCTTCTCTATGTCGAGATCAACACGACGGGGCGCCCCCGGCGCCCCGTACCATGTGCTCGGTCGGGCCTGGATGGTTTATGCCTGGAGGCAAGTTATCGAGGCGGGACAGGCCATGTCCTGGTTGTCGGTCAAAGATCCGGGCAATGCAGGGCCGAGGTTGCCCACTATCGTGGTGTGACGAGCCCCTGGGTTACCGGAGCTACTTGCGCCGGACCAGCCCCTGATATCAATACCGACCATTAAGCTCTATGCACCTTCAGCACGAACGTCCCCTATCTTCGGATTCTCAAAAAGGCTCCCAGATTCTATTGTCTTGAAATGTCCGGGTGAGGTTGCGGTCAATGCCGAGCTTCAGGCACCAGTAGTTGACCGGCTTTTTCCCCAGGTTCCTGTTATGCTTCAATGTGTGGACAAACCGCCTCATGCCGTATTTTTGCTGCACCTCGGCAATAAAATCAAACCCGCCGAAATTAATGGCCCGTTCAATCATGATTTCAGCCGAAGCGTTATCCATATTTCGGTCCCAGAAAAGCTCTTCCCTCATTTTGCCAGCTCCCGGTAGAAATCCTTGATGCCTTCCCACTGAGCCGGCGTCATCTTTGTGGGTTCCTTGTCCTTGAGCAGGACGATCTGATCCAGCTCCCGTTCGGCATCGTCAAAATAGACAAAGGATGTTTTGAGCTGATAGTCATATCCCTGATCCAGATCATACTTTTCCATGACCAGCGTTGCCAGTCGGTTGAAATTCGTATCTGTTTTTCGCAATATGAAAAACAGGTCAATAAAATCCTTCATGGAACCTCTTTGATTGATGGCCACCGCTTTCATTGCGATAATATCATTCAAAGGGGCTAAAGGGCAGACAACCCCCTCCTGAATCGGCATTTCATACGCGGGTGACAGGAGTCTGTAGGGAAAGCGGAAGAGGGAAAATCTCAATTTGTTGACGCCGAGGTAGAATATCACTGTGTCTTTGCCAAGCAATTCAACGGTCACCTGTTGAAAACATTCATTCATGGCGTTCAGCAAGATCTCGCTGCTAAACGGCGTGGGGGTAAAAAAATCGAGATCCACGGACAGTCGATGATGCAGATAGAAATAAACCGCTGTACCCCTGGCCAGATAGGTCCCTTCCGGAAGGATGCCGCAGTTGAGGGTGCGAATTAACTGCTGTTCCAGGGACCTCAGGACCTGTTTCGAAGCCCTATTTATATCCAAATCCACCATCGGTCCATCCTTCGGCGCCTCCGTTTCAATTCACGGCCCACATGCTCGTCTATCTCCCAAACTCACTGTCAATATACGATTTTTTACGGCATATGGCAAATGATTCGGGAACCTGTGCTGTAGTGGACGCACGTGCGGCGTGTGCGTGGCATATGTTGCGGGAAGATGAGAGAGCCTCTTCCATGCCGATATCAACACGATCAGACGCACCCGTGGCCCTTGTACCATGTGACCGGTCGGGCCTGGGTGGTTTATGCCTGGACACGCTGGAGGGAAATTATCGAGGCGGGACAGGCCATGTCCTGGTTGTCGGTCAAAGATCCGGGCAATGCAGGGCCGAGGTTGCCCGCTATCTCGGTGGGACGAGCCCCTGGGTTATCAGGCTTCCTCTAAACCAGCCCTTGATATCAATACCGAGCATTAAGCTCAACGTTCAGCACGAACGTCCCCTATCCCCACGACAGGTTTCCTGCCAAACTTGCATTGAACGTGATGCCTTCAATACACAAAGCAAGATTTGATTCCGCACCAGCCAATTCATTTGAAATCGAACAATGCACAGATTTATATGAGGACTCAATGGCTGCAGCGGCCTAAAAGAATTCCCCTTCCCACAGCCTCCCGGCAAACTCCCTTGCAGGAACAATTTCGATACCATCGTCCGTCATTCTCGATCTGTCTTCGCAGCAAACGATGATCCTTCGTTTTACAGCGGGGTGATCAACCTTCAGGCTTCGGAGACCTTTGAGGTGTTCAGCTGACACTTTTCGGACGGCTTTTGATTCCATGGCAAGTTCCATGTCATTGATGATAAAATCGACTTCGCTACCGCCCGCAAGCCGCCAATAATAAAGCTCTGCAAACGCCTCCTGGTATGCGTTATAGGCGGTCAGTTCGTGGAAACACCAGTTTTCAAATGCCTTTCCGAATAATTCAGCCCCTTGTTCAATGGTCCGCCGCTTTGCCAGAAAATTCACAACACCTACATCCGAGAAATAGAATTTTGATGAGGCCGCAACGCGCCTTTTCGGGCGTTTTCGATAACTGGGCAGCCACTTACCCAGCAGGGTGTCTTCCAGAATCTGAAAGTACTCTTTGATCGTTTGACTGGAAACACCGCAATCTCGAGCAATAGTTGAAAAGTTGACCGTCTCTGTGTCTGAAAGCGCAGCCACATTCAGGAAACTTGAAAAAACAGGTAAATTACGCACCAGTCCCTCGGCTGCCACTTCTTCTTTCAGATAATTGGCAACATACGCATTCAGTAATCGATGCGGTTGGTTGCCAAGATAGACGGTAGGTAGATAGCCGTGATTGAGAAGCCTGTTCAGATCGAAGTCCGGAGCCAGCTCTACAGCGCTGAAGCCGAACAACTCGTAACGTATGGCCCTCCCCCCAAGGAGGTTGGCGTGACCCCGTCTAACTTTCCTGGCGCTTGATCCGCAAAGGGCGAAATGTACATGACGGTTTTCATACAGCCAATGGACCTCATCGAGCAGGGGCGGCAGTTTCTGGACTTCATCAATGACGACAAATGGCATCGGTGCGTTAAGGGGCATTTCCTGACGAAGAAATTCAGGATTGTTGAGATAGCGGCGAAACACCTCAGCCTTCAACAGATCGATCCAGACCGCATCAGGGTACGCAGCCTTCAGAAGTGTTGATTTTCCTGTCTGACGTGGCCCCCATAAGAAGAATGTTTCCTCACCTTCAGGCGGCAAATTCAATTTTCGTTTGATCATTTTGGGTCCCTCAAAAATCAACCTTCACTTGAAATTATCATGATATTTTCAAATGTCAATGAATTTTATAGGAGATGCCGCTTCCCCCTGCTGATTTTTATTAACAATCGTCCTGTGAGTCAATCGCGTTCCGTTTGTCCCAACCGTTACTAATGTCGTTAATCTGTATTAAGGCTATGTTATGAGTAAGGATAAAGACTATCTGACCATACCCGAGGCCGCAGAGGTCTGTTCCGTGAGTCGGACCATCATGTGGCGGTGGGTCAAGGATGGGTCTGTGAAATCATCCGCGACCCTGAGCGGAAGTGGGGGAGGGAAATGGGGTCACGGATCTTACCCCCGCCCGGCGCCACCTACCACTTCCGAGTGGTAGCACAGAATGTGTGGGGCGCAATACATGATTCGGGGAATAGAAAAAGGAAATGCCCTTGATTTTGGACACGTTTGAGAATATGGTTTCCCATCGGAAATCATGGAGGAAAATGACTCATATGGAAAAGATCGGTTTTGACAACGAAACGTACATAAAGGAACAGACAGGGGAAATTCTTGAGCGAGTTGAAAGGTTTGACAACAAATTATACCTTGAGTTCGGGGGCAAGCTTCTCTTCGATTTCCATGCCGCCCGCGTGCTGCCCGGATACGATCCCAACGTGAAGATGAGGCTCCTGCAGGCTCTCAAAGACAAGGCGGATATACTGCTTTGCATCTATGCGGGAGATATTGAACGGAAGAAGATTCGGGCCGATTTCGGCATCACCTACGATTCCGACGCCCTGAAGCTGATCGATGATCTGAGGCTGTGGGACATCAATGTGCTGGGCGTTGTCATCACACGCTTCGAGAATCAACCGGCGGCGACGGCCTTCAAGAATATGCTGGAACGGCGGAATATCAGGGTATACACCCATCGGTATACCAAAGGATATCCGACCGACCTCGATCTGATTGTGAGCGATGAGGGCTATGGCGCCAA
>ENA-OSEO01003629-OSEO01003629.1-sediment-metagenome-genome-assembly--contig:-NODE-3629-length-17727-cov-4.095354_pt1 | contig 17727 bp, 16 predicted proteins | sample MGYA00237883_ERZ534232 | MGnify/ENA metagenome assembly ERZ534232
GGACCCGAGTGTCCAGGCCAAGCTCCTCAGGATGCTGCTCGAGGTTCAGGTGGAGCTTAAAAGCTACAATTATACCCGCTGGATTACCCTGACAAAACTGCATGATCCCGAAGGGGGGATGCAGAACCATGAGGTTATCACAAGAATAAGAATCCCCCTTTCCCCCTGGGATATCCAGGTTTACAAGCGTCTGGGGAGCCCCCTCAATTCCCGTTCCGAGTCCCTCTCCTTCTGTGGAGTTTTAAAGACCCAGAAGGGTGTAATTGCCGACTTCCGGTACATCTTCGGTTCCCTTGGGCCTCTCGTCCTGCGGAATACCGATCTGGAGGCCTACCTGGTAGGTAGAAAACTGAGCCTTTCAAAAAAGGAGATAGATACAGCTCTCGCTATGCATAATGCAGAACTGGAAGAGAAAAAAATGTTGATCTCCCCCTATCAGAACCTCTGCGCCAGAAATCTCTTTCACTGGTTTATCTCCAACCTTGAGGGATGATTCTTAGTTTCCAGAGGACCTGAAAATCAATTTCAAAACAAGAATAGATTCCGGCTTTGTCTTTACAGAGAAATGCAATCCCGGTATAGTTTAAATACAAGAGGTTTTTCATGCCTGAATTTGTTCACCTTCACACCCATACAGACTACTCGCTCCTGGATGGGGCCTCCACCATCAAAAGCCTGGTAAGAAAGACAAAGGCTTCGGGAATGAGGCACCTTGCCATAACCGACCATGGGAATATGTTCGGAGCCCTTCGCTTTTACAAGGACTGTAAAAAGGAAGGGATAAACCCTGTAGTGGGGTGTGAGTTCTACCTTACCACGGATTCCATGAAGATTAAGACAGGAACCGAGGGGGGGAATAAGTATTATCACCTGATCCTTTTAGCCAGGGATGAAACAGGATACAGAAACCTTGTAAAGATGTCCTCCCTTGCTTATACCGAGGGTTTTTACTATAAACCCAGGATAGATGATGATCTGCTTTCCCGTCATTCCCAGGGAATAATCGGTTTAAGCGCCTGTATTGCCGGGGAGATTCCGGTTCTGATTCTCAAGGGAAAGAGAGAGGAAGCAAAACAGAAGGCCCTGTGGTACAGGGATCTTTTTGGTCCGGAAAATTATTACCTTGAATTACAGGATCATGGAATTCCTGAACAGAGGATTGTAAACCGGGAACTTGTTTCCCTTTCCAAGGAGACAGGAATTCCTCTCGTAGCCACCAACGACAGCCATTATACCAACCGGGAGGATGCCAATTCCCAGGACATCCTGATCTGTATCGGCACCAACAAGAAAAAAGCGGAACAGAACAGAATGAAATTCCCCTCCGAGGAGTTTTATCTTAAAACCCCCGAGGAGATGCACCATCTTTTTTCGGAGATCCCGGAAGCCCTTTCCAATACCCTGGCGATTGGGGAAAGATGCAATCTTAATATAACCTTGCCTGGGGCACTTCTACCGGATTATGAACTGCCGGAGGGTTTTGAAAAACCGGAGGATTATCTCCGGCATCTGGTGTTTCGGGGGCTGCCGAAAAGGTATCCCGAGATTACAGAGGAGATAAAGAATCGGGCAGAGTATGAGCTTTCAATTATAATCTCCATGGGTTTTACAGGATATTTCCTTATTGTCTGGGATTTCATTAACTGGGCCCATGAGCATAATATCCCTGTGGGACCAGGCCGGGGTTCCGGCGCCGGTTCTATTGTGGCCTACTCCCTCAGAATTACGGATATTGACCCCCTGAAATACAGCCTGCTCTTCGAAAGATTCCTCAATCCGGAAAGGGTGTCCATGCCAGACTTTGATGTGGATTTCTGCTTTGAACAACGCCAGGATGTTATCAATTATGTAACAGAAAAATACGGAAGCAACAAGGTGGGTCAGATCATCACCTTTGGAACCCTTAAAACAAAGGCTGTAATAAAGGATGTGGCCAGAGTCCTGGACATCCCCTACTCAGAGGCAGATTCCATTGTTAAACTGATACCCCAGGATCCGAAAATAAACACCCTGGACAAGGCCATGGAGGCAGAACCTCTATTAAAGGAACTGGAGGGAAAGGGGGAGGTCTACAGTGAACTTTTTGACACCTGCCGCAGGCTGGAAGGGCTTTCCAGGCACGCCTCCACCCATGCCGCTGGTGTGGTAATCGGAAAGGAGGAACTTCCCAATTATGTGCCTCTGTACCGCGATGCCAAAACGGGAGCAATCTCCACCCAGTTTACCATGGATCAGCTGGAGGAGTGCGGCCTTGTAAAGATGGATCTTTTAGGCCTTAAGACCTTAACCCTGATCAAGAATACCGAGGAGTTGATCCGCAAGGAGGGGATCCAGTTTGATATAAAAACTATTCCGGAAAATGACCCTGCAACCTTTGCCCTGCTGGGCGAGGGTAAGAGTATGTGCATCTTCCAGTTTGAAGGTTCCGGAATGCAGAATGTCCTTAAACAGGCCAAACCTAACAGCATTGAGGATCTTATAGCCCTGAATGCCCTTTATCGTCCCGGGCCTATGCAGAATATAGAACAGTTTGTGAACAGTAAATTCGGCAGAACCTCCATTCAGTACATGTTCCCTACCCTGGAACCGATTCTGAAGGAAACCTATGGTGTAATTGTCTACCAGGAACAAGTAATGCAGATTGCCCAAGTGGTGGCTGGATACACCCTTGGACAAGCAGATATCCTCCGCAAGGCAATGGGAAAGAAGCTTACCGATGTTATTGCCGCAGAAAAGGTAAAATTCGTGGAAGGTGCGGTCGCCAGGGGATACAGAAAAAAGGATGCGGAAATCCTTTTCGACAAACTGATTCCCTTTGGCGAGTATGGTTTTAACAAGTCCCATGCCGCAGCCTATGCAATCCTTGCCTACAGGACTGCCTATCTTAAGACGAACTTTCCCGCCCAGTTCATGGCAGCAAACCTTACAAACGAGATCAATTCCCAGGACAAGCTTAAGGATTACATCAGGGAAAGTGAAGAGCTGGGCATTAAAATCCTTCCTCCAGATATCAATCTTTCGGAAAAATACTTCACTGTAGTGCAGGGGAAGGTTGTATACGGGCTTATGGGAATTAAGAATGTAGGTTCTGCAGCAGTTGACGAGATTGTTGGGAACCGTCAAAAGGAGGGGCCTTATACCGGGCTTATAGATTTTCTAGAAAGGGTGGATTTAAAGGTTATAAACCGCAAGGTTCTGGAAACCCTGATCCAGTCCGGTCTCTTCGATTCCCTTGGGACTAATCGGGCAACCCTTTTTCACAATCTTGAAAAGGTTCTGGAGTATGTAGTATCAGAAAAGGAGCAATCAAAGTACGGGCAAACCTCCCTCTTTGAGGAGGGAGAGTGCAAGGCCCTTGCCTGTCTGGAACTGGAGGAGATCCCGGAATGGCCGCAAAGGGAGCTTCTGCAGTACGAAAAGGATAACCTGGGTTTCTACATCTCCGGTCACCCCCTGGACAAATACAGGGAAACTATGAAAAAGTGTATAACCCTGGATCTGTCCCATCCGGAAAGGGCAATGCACGATAAAACCTACACTCTTTTAGGTTTGGTCCGTTCCATCCGGGAGATTATTATAAAAAGCGGAAGAAAGATGGCCTTTTTACAGATGGAAGATTTTAATGGAGCCATCGAACTGATCTGTTTTCCCGACACCTGGGAGCAGATCAGAAACAATCTAGAGATAGACACTCCCGTGGCTGTTTCCGGAAAGCTGGATAAAACCAGGGAGGGGGATATAAAAATAAAGGTGGAGAAATTTTTAAACCCCGAGGAGTTGAATCACACCATGGCTAAGGAAATACACATCCGAATTGGGGAGGATTTTTGTATAGAGGAGGAACTTATAGCCTTCCGATCCTATATAATAGATCATCCGGGAAACTGTTGCCTCTTTATCCATATTAATGGTAATGGATCCGGAAGGGAGACTGTAATAAAGGCCTCTTCTCAGATTACTTTGGCCAATACGGAGGAAGTGATCCTGGGACTTAAGGAATACCCAAAGGTTCTGGAAATCTGGCAGGAATAGGAAACCTTTATAAATAGGAGTAAACAATGCAATTAACTATGCGAATTTTGGCCGGCGCGGCCTCCGCCTATATGCTTTTGCTTATCATCAGGATTCTTCTCACCTGGTTCTCCACCCCCCGGGGGGATGGAACCTTCCGGATCCTGGAAAAAATTACAGATCCCTATCTCTCCCTCTTTCGGAAGATCCCCTTCCTGCGCACAGAGAGAATAGACTTTACACCCCTGGCGGCATTTCTTGTCCTGGGAGTTGTGATAAACATCTTTAATACCCTGGCTGCCTACGGGAAAATCACCTTTGGAGTTATTCTTGCTATAATTGTAAGCGCCCTCTGGTCCTCCCTCTCCTGGATTCTTACCTTTTTTATAATCCTTATGGTCATCCGCCTTATTGCCCTTTTTATGGAAACAAACAGTGTTTCTCCCTTGATTCAGACCCTGGATATTGTAATCCGCCCTGTTTTAACTTGGTTCACCAGAATTATCTTCCGGGGCAGATTTCCGGTTTACAGAACCGTTATACTTTACTCTCTACTCTCCCTCCTTCTCATCAGTTTTCTTGGAAGACTTCTTATCCGTTTGCTCCTCAGACTTCTTCTTTCCCTCCCCTTCTAAAAGGGGAGTTCCGTGTTTCTCCGGGAATGCGAATATCCTGTAAACCAGCTTAAGGGAGCAGGAGTAAGAACCTCGAAGGAACTTTCCAATCTAGGAATTCTTCTTATTCGGGATCTTCTTACCCATTTTCCAAGAGCCTACGAGGACAGGAAGACCCAGCTTCCCTTGGTAAAAGCCATGCCGGAGGGAAAGGTAAATACTGTAGTAAAGGTTATTGCCCATGACTGGTTTGGTTTTGGAAAGAAAAGAACCCTAAAAATCTGGGTGGAGGATGATACAGCCCGGGGAAGCCTTCTCTGCTTTGGCAGGAATTTCCTTAAGGATATGCTTAAGGAGGGAGAAACCTACCGACTTTATGGAACTTTTCAGTACCGGTATGGAGAGCTTCAGAGCTCCTCCTTTGAAGCAGAGCCTGTGGATAAGCAGGGGAGCCAGTTTGGAAGAATCCTGCCCCTCTACCCCCTCTCCGGAAGCCTGAATCAGGGGACTCTCCGCAGATTGATGGAACAGGCTCTGGAGATCTACGGACTAAGCCTTGAGGGAGAAATCCCGGAGCGATTTCTTAAACTTAGGGATCTTATGCCTGTCTCCCTAGCACTGCAGCAACTTCATTTCCCGGAATCCTTGGATCATGCCGAAAGGGCAAGGATATCCTTTGCCTATCACGAGCTTTTCTTCCTTCAGCTTCTCGTGGCTAGACGCAGCAATGCCCGGACTGCTCAAAAAAGGAGGCGTCCCCCCCTCTCCCCTGCCCTGGGGGAGAGGCTTCTGGAGCGTCTTCCCTTCCAGCTTACCAAGGACCAGGAAAAGACTATGGGGGAGATACGAGAGGATCTTATCAAACCGTACCCCATGGCAAGGCTTCTTCAGGGGGAGGTGGGAAGCGGTAAAACCCTTGTGGCCTTTCTTTCCTGCCTGATTGCCCTTGGCAGGGGGGAGCAGGCGGCCTTTATGGCTCCCACGGAACTTCTTGCCCGCCAGCATGCCAATACCGCCGCCAGGATGCTTTCACCCCTGGGAATAAGAATAGCCCTTTTAACAGGCACAATACCGGAACCGGCCAGAAGGGCCCTTCTCGACTCCCTCAAAGCGGGGGAGATAGACCTCCTCCTTGGCACTCATGCCCTTCTCTCATCGCCGGTGGAATTCCGTAACCTTGGCCTTGCAGTAGTGGACGAGCAGCACAGATTCGGGGTAAATCAGAGAATAGCCCTTATGGAAAAGGGGGATACACCGGATCTGCTCCTTCTAAGCGCTACTCCTATTCCAAGGACCCTTGCCCTGACGGTCTTCAGCGACCTTTCCATCTCCACTCTAAAAACACTGCCTAAAGGAAGAAAACCGGTGGAAACCCACCTGGCGGTGCATGGAAAGGAGGAGAAGGTTTATCAGTGGGTGGAGAGGGAATTTTCCCAGGGCAGGCAGGCTTACTTCGTTTACCCCCTGATTGAACAGTCGGAAAAGCTGAATCTTAAGAATGCCGAAGGGATGTATAAATCTCTAAAAGAGAGGGTTTTCCCCCACCGAAGGCTTGCACTTATCCATTCCAGGCTGCCGGAGGAGGAAAAATTCTCCACCATGGAGGCCTTTACCCGGGGAGAGATCGATCTATTGGTCTCCACCAGTGTGGTGGAGGTCGGAGTGGATATACCCAATGCCTCCTGCATGGTGGTGGAACAGGCGGAACGCTTCGGTTTGTCCGCCCTGCATCAGCTGCGGGGAAGGGTTGGCCGCGGGGAGTATCAATCCTATGCCTTCTTTATCTACAGTCCCCAGCTTACCGAGGAAGCCAAAAGGCGCCTGCGGGTTCTTATGGAAACAAGCGATGGGTTTGTAATTGCCGAAGAGGATCTGGCTATCCGGGGGCCTGGGGAGATAACTGGAATAAGGCAGTCCGGCGCCTTCCGTTTCAAGGCTGCAGACCTGGGGAGAGACAGGGAGATCCTGGAACTCTCCCGGGAGGATGCCTTCTCCTTAGTCCGGGAGGATCCCGGGCTTCTCCAGCCGGAAAACAAGGTGCTCCGGGAGGTGTTAAGAAGGGCAAAACCCTTTGAGGAGGAGTATCTTGCCTCAGGTTAAGCAAGGAGATGGGATGTGAGAGTGACCGGCGGTATCTACAGGAGCAGGGTTGTAAAATGCCCCAAAGGGATAATACGACCCAGTATGGACCGGATGAGGGAATCCCTCTTTGCCATTCTGGGGGATCTTTCCGGCTGTTCCTTTCTGGATCTTTTCAGCGGTTCCGGGATCATTGCCATTGAGGCAGCAAGCAGGGGAGCCGAACCTGTGGTATGCGTGGAAAAGGATAGGGGTAAGAGGGAGGTGCTCCTGGCAAACCTCTCCATGGTAAAGTCGGAGATATCCTTAAAAATAGCCCCGGCGGAGAGTTTTATTAAACACTGCAGTGAGGCCTTTGACTACATCTTTCTGGATCCCCCCTTTGCTGCCCAGGGAAAGATTAAGCTGATCCTTCTTATTCAGGAAAAGAGAGTGCTTAAACAGGAGGGCATCCTCCTTATCCATCATCCCAAGGAGGAGAAACTACCGGAAAACCTAGGCTCTCTGGAGAGAATTGATCAGAGGATCTATGGCGGTTCCTGGGTGGATTTTTACAGGTCCATTGATGTAAAGTGAGCTCTCACCACTTCCTCACAAGAAATAGATAACCCCCCGCAACGGGGGGTATAATCGGCATTATTTGTGTTTTAAGATCTTCCGGTTATACGAGAGAGGTTACTATCGGTCTATCTCCTCTGCCCATCTGGACCATCGATCAACCAAGGGAAGCTCCTCTATTAGCTCGGTACCTTCCTTGGAAAATTCCTCCTGTACCTCCCTGGGAATTAGGAGCATCTCTTCCAGATCGTTGTTCTCTACCACGGACAGCCTCCCTTTTGGTTATGGAGGCAATTTCAAAAAACTTGATTTTTGAAATTGCCAAGACCTTTAGCTTTGGTATGTGTTTATTTTGTAAACACTTACCAAAGCGACCATATATAGAGGTACTTACAAAATTATATTTTGTAAGTACCTCTTTAACTAACAATATATCCCACCCGTGAATCATTTTCATAGAAAAATATTTTTTTATCCTAGAACCTGTAACGGAAGCCTCCCTGGGGAATCAGATTAACCAGGAACTGATCCCATCCTGATTTTGTTGGGTACCAGAAAAATCCGTAGCCTATCTCAAAGGGAACGGAGAAGTGCTTGAAGAGTACCACCTCTATTCCTATACCTAAACCGAAGGCAATAACGGGAGTATAGGATCCATAGTCGGCGGAGGTAAATTCTTCATCATACACCACAGGAATGAACCCCCTGTGGTTAAGCCCGCCAAAGAGATACAGCTGTCCGGAAAGCCACTTTGCAAAATCCTCCCCGTAAACAGAGTACTGAACCTCCGCGGCAATGTTGTAATCCAGGACATTAGCGTAATCGGCAATGTCTATGGGAAGGTACAGAGCGCCGAAGGTGTACTGAAAACCTACTCCGTCGTTCCAGGTCTGATAACTCAATCCAGTACCGGAGATCTCTCCGGCCTGAAAGCCCAAAGCCTCGTTGTATACCTCGTAGATCTTCTCCTCGGAAGCGGAAAGGGAGAAACTCACCGCCAGAATTAAGATCAGGAGGAACCCAAAAAATCTAATTTTTCTTTTCATAATGAAAATATACAATACAGATAGTGAATTTACCAGACCTTTTCTTAAGCGGATTTAGGGCCTGCCCTCCTTTCGAAACCAGTAACACTCTGCCCCTTTTCAGCACTTGCGTTATTTGCTATAGTAACATTTCAGGGGGCTTATGACCGGCAGAAAAAGAAGCTTTCTACAGATTCCCCAGGGCGCTGAAGGAATCTATCTGGAAGAGGCTTACAAACATTTAAAAATATTGGAAGATTTCCACCGTCTCTTTATATCCTGGGGCTATTTCCCCTTACAGACACCGGTAATGGATTTTTACGACCTGTACAGACCCCTTTTGGAGGGAAAGACCGACACCCTTTACAGGCTGATAGACCGGGAGGGGGATCTTCTTCTCCTTAGAAATGATGTTACCCTGTTTTTAGCAAAGCAGATGGGTTTATCCCTATCCAGGGAGGATCTTCCCGTTAGAGTAAGTTACGCGGATATAATCCTCCGGCATCAGGACAAGGAGGATATCAATAAGAATGAGTTCTTCCAGCTTGGTGCGGAGCTGATCGGCAAGGAGGGGCTTTTTGCCGATCTGGAGATTCTCACCCTGTTGTTTAAGAGCCTGGAGATCCTTTCACTCAAGCTTTTTGTTCACCTGGGGTCCCAGGGGCTCTTTATTGCCAGCTTCGGAATGCTGGAGGAGAAAATCCGCAACAGTCTGCGAAGAGCGATCAGCACCCGGGAGCTACCCCTTTATAGGGAAGTTTTGGAAGATAATTTCGGTAAGAAGAGGGCATCTCTGCTTCTCCAGCTGTATCAATTCCTTGGAACTGCCTCGGAACTGAAAAAGCTCCTTTCCGCCTCAGGAGCCTCCAGGTTTACCCGGGAGGAGCTCCTGCATCTGGAACACCTCCTTGCCTTGACAGCAGAGATGGAAAAGATCGGTTACAGCAAGGAATTACGGATAGATCTATCGGAGATAGGGAGTCAGTTCTACCATACTGGAATAGTGTTCCAGGTCTACATGGAAGGCCTTGATTCCGCGGTGGCCTCGGGAGGCAGGTACGACAAACTTTTGGAATACTTCGGATTTCCTTCTCCCTCCGTTGGATTTTCCATACTCCTTAGAAAGGTGGAACCCTACATAAAGGATACCTCCAGGTACGCGCTGCCTAAAAAGGAACAGGTTTTTGGAGAAAGTTTCTCCGAGATCCTCCAAAAGGCAGAGGAGAAGAGGAGAGAAGGCAGGACAGTTATTCTATGAACACACCCCTTACTCTGGCTCTTCCCAAGGGAAGATTGCAGGAACCGGTTTTAAAACTCTTTGCCAGAATGGGAATAGAAATGGATTTTCCGGAGAGAACCTTGATAACCCTGGACAAAAGAAAGGAACTTCGTTGTTTTCTGGTAAAAAACAGTGATCTTCCCACCTATGTTAATCATGGCATAGCCGGGCTTGGAATCTGCGGGGAGGATGGAATATATGAATCCGGATACTCCTTCTACAGGCTCTTTACATTCCCCTTCGGAAAAACCAGACTCTGTCTTGCAGGACCAAAAACTCTGAAGGATGCAGAAATTCCCAAGAAAATTCAGGTTGCCACCAAGTATACCCGTTTTACCAGGGATTATTACCATGCCAAGGGAACTCCTGTACAGATAATCAGGCTTAATGGTTCTGTGGAATTAGCTCCCCTTTTGGGACTTGCCCCCTATATAGTGGATCTTGTGGAAACCGGATCAACTCTGGAAGCCCAAGACCTTGAAATTAAGCAGGTTCTTAAGGAGATTCAGGTATCCTTGATAGCAAACCCAGGGTATTATAAGATTCATTACAAGAAAATAAACAAACTGGTGGAGAGAATAGAAAAGGAGGTCTAAAAAAACTGTGCAGGAACGGATAATAAAGGTGGAACGAAAGACCAGAGAAACAGAGATATCCGCTGTTCTAAACCTAAGCAGAAGGGGAGAATCCAAATTGCAGACAGAGATCCCCTTTCTTAATCACCTTCTCTTTTCCCTGGCCTTCCACGGGGGATTTTCTCTAACTCTGAAGGCGGAAGGGGATCTGGAGGTGGATCCTCATCATCAGGTGGAGGATACAGGGCTCGTGATAGGGGAGGCAATAAGCAGAATTGTTCCAACCTACGGGGCTATTGCCAGATTCGGGCATAGCGTGGTACCCATGGATGAGTCCTTAAGCGAGGCCGTGGTGGATCTGTCGGGAAGACCTCATCTTGTATTTAAGGCAGAGTTCCCCCAGGATTTATGCGGAACCCTGCCTATTCATCTTTTACAGGATTTTTTTCAAGCCCTGGCAAACCGTTCCCTGGGGACCTATCACCTCCTATGCCGTTACGGAGAAAACAGCCACCATATGGCGGAATCTCTTTTTAAGGCCCTGGGAAAGGCTTTAAGCCAAGCCTGGGCTCCCCAGAAAAACGGGGAAGAACCTCCCTCCACCAAGGGAGTAATTTAATGCCGATTTGGCAAAAAACTTATTGAATAGAGGGGTTGATTTCTATATAATTACCTATCGGATGTATAGAAAATTGTAACATGATAGAAAAGACGGAAAAAAAGGAAAAGGAAGAACAGGGATTCTTCAAAAGCCACGTTAAAGCTACCCCGGATTTAACAAAGGAACAAAGAACCCTTCTGATACGCCGGGGAAACGAATTCTTTAATAAGGGAGACATTCCCACCGCAAAAAAAATCTTTATTACAACAAAATATTCCGATGGATTAATCCGCCTGGGTGACTATTATTTTACTCAGAAAGAGCCGATAGAAGCATATAAAATGTATCTCCTGGCCCCCGCCAAAGAGAAAGCAGAAAAGATTGCAGAAAAGATGGTTGACATTATCAGAAAATGGCTTTCAGAAAGAGGTAAAGAAGAAAATGATGGATGAAATGGATTTTGAAAAAGATCAATTGGAGGACCTCGAATCAACCGAGGAAACCTTGGAGGTCAATGAGATTTCTGAACTTTCAAAACGGGGGTATCAGCTTCTTAAGGAGAACCTTCTGGACGAAGCAGAGGAATGTTTCCGGCAGATTTTAGATAAGGAGCCGGAAAACAACTATGCCTTGGTAGGATTAGGGGATGCGGCAAGAAAAAGGGGAGACTGTAAGACTGCCATTAAATACTACCAAGCCTGTTTGGATACCTATGAAGAAAATAATTATGCCCTTTTTGGTCTTGCGGATTGTTACAAGGCCTTGAATCAGTTCAATCATGCTATCAAGATCTGGGAAAAGTATCTTAAACATGATGACACCAACGTAACAGTTCTTACCCGGGTTGCCGATGCCTACAGAAAGGTACGGAATTTTAAAAAATCCAAGGAAGTGTATCTTAAGGTCCTGGAAATGGAGGTGGATAATCCCTATGCTCTCATAGGCTTAGGGCATCTCCATTACGACTTCAAGGAGTTCCAACAGGCCCTTAAATACTGGGAAAGGATGGTGGAGATTCACAGGGATAATGTGGACATCCGGGTCCTCACCTCCCTGGGGAATTGTCATAGAAAGATGAAGACCTTTGAGAAAGGTTTAGGCTACTTCAAATGGGCCCTGGATATAGAGCCAGATAATTTTTATGCCCTTTTCGGGATAGCCGACTGCTACAGAGGATTGAACGAACAGAATAAATCCCTCCAATACTGGAATAAAATTCTGGAAAAGGATCCCTATAACAAGGTTATCCTTACCCGGGCGGGGGACGCCTACAGGAATATGGGTGAGTATGATCTTTCCGAGGATTACTACCGCAAGGCTTTGAACATAGAATTCGATGTTTATGCTATCCTGGGTCTCGCCCTGATTAACAAAGGACGGGGAAATTATAAGGATGCCCTGGAAAGCCTTACCAGTCTTCTGCGTAATGACAGCAAAAACCATAGGCTTTATACGGAGATAGCGGACTGCTACATAAAACTAGGCCAGAAGGATAAGGCTTTGGAGACCCTGGTGCAGTACCAGAGACAGGGCTTAAGAAACAGTTTTGTTACTTCTATGCTGGAAAATCTTAGGCAGGGATAGAAAATCCAAGGTTATGGAATCCAGGCAAATTGATCTTCTCTCCCTCACCCAGGAAGAGATCCTTTCTTCCTTATCCCTAGAATTATCCTACCAGGGTAAACAGATCTTCCACGCCCTGCACAAGGAGCTTGTCCTGGGATTCAACGAAATTACTACTTTACCAAAAAAACTGCGGGAAACCCTTACTCAAAATTTTTCCCTCCCCTTTGTTAAACCGGAAAAAAGATCCATGGACAAGGATGGAACAGTTAAACTTCTCCTGCGACTGTACGATGGTTTGGCTGTAGAGGCGGTGCTTCTTAGGGATGAAAAGAAGCGAGCTACAGCGTGTCTCTCCTCCCAGGCTGGCTGTGCCATGGGGTGCAGATTCTGCAAAACCGCTACCATGGGTTTGAAGAGAAACCTGCTGGCCGGGGAGATTGTGGATCAGTTTCGTAATCTCCTTAAGGAAGAGGAGCAGATTAACAATATTGTCTTCATGGGTATGGGAGAACCGCTTTCCAATTACGAGAACCTAAGCCGGGCCATAAGCATCCTTCATTCCCCGGAGGCCTACAATCTGGGATACCGGAGAATCACCATCTCCACAGCAGGTCACACCCCCGGAATCCTTAAGCTTGCCGCAGAAGGACCCCCTGTGGGTCTTGCCGTATCCCTTAATAGTGTAGACCCGGATCTCCGCAGAGAGCTTATGCCTATAACCTGCTTGTATCCGCTGCCGGAACTGAAGGCTGCCTTGGAGGAATACCAGAGAATAACAGACCGCAGGATAACCTTTGAGTGGGTGCTTCTATCTGGAACCAATTCAAACGATCGGGAGATACAGCTCCTTAAAGGATTTCTAAAGAATCTCAAGGCCTCTATAAACCTGATTCCCTGGAACCGTATCCATTCCTTTCCCTTCCGGGAGCCGGATAGTAGAGAAGCAGAGGAGTTTTACAATAAACTACTTACCCTGGGAATTCCCGTTACCAGGCGGTTTCGCAGGGGAAAGGGGATAAATGGCGCCTGCGGGCAGCTGGCTACCTGAGGGCTTTGTACTGGATCTTGCTGGAAAATCAGTTTTCCAGGACTGCCCTGATTCTCCTTACACCAGCGGAGGAAGACTGTTCCTTGGTTATCTTAAAAACACCCATCACAGCCGTATTTTCCACATGAGGCCCCCCGCAGACCTCCTTGGAAAAATCACCAATAGTGTAAACCTTGACCTTTTCTCCGTACTTTTCTCCGAAAAAGGCAAGAGCACCTCGTTTCTGGGCTTCCTCCAAGGTCAAGACCTCCATGGACACAGGAAGGGATCTCTTTATCTGATCATTAACGATCTCTTCTACTTTCCTTATCTCCTCCTCTGTCATCCTGTCGGAGTAGGAAAAGTCGAATCTTAACCTTTCTGCAGTAATATTGCTCCCCTTCTGCTGCACCTCTTCCCCAAGTACCATTCTAAGAGCCTTGTGCAAAAGATGGGTAGCTGTATGCAGCCGGGTGGTCATTTCCGTGTTGTCCGCCAGTCCTCCCTTGAAGGTCTTTTCCGCCCCCTGCTTGGAGAGCTCCTGGTGCTTTTCAAAGGCCTCATTGAAACCCTTTATATCCACCCTAAGACCGTATTCTCCCGCCAGTTCCTCTGTAATCTCTACGGGAAAGCCGTAGGTATCGTAAAGCCGGAAGGCCAGGCGGCCCGGGATTATCTTTGCCGGATTTTTAAGAAGGTTGGGTACCATCTTCTCAAATTCATGCTCCCCCTTCTGCAGGGTTCTTAAAAACCTCTCCTCCTCCAGGGTGAGTTCCGAAAGAATAACGGAACGGTTTCTTTCCAGCTCCGGGTAAATCTCCCTGTAGATGCCTATCACTTCCGCTGCAACCTTTGCCAGGAACAGACCGGAAAGGGAGATCTTTCTTCCATGACGGATTGCCCGGCGGATGAGTCGCCTAAGGATGTATCCCTGGCCTAGATTGGAAGGTTTTACCCCCTGTTCATCCCCAAGGATAAAAACCGACGCCTTAATATGATCCGCAAGAATCCGTATGGAACTGTCCTTTACAGGATCCTCCCCAAATTTTAGTCCGCTTAGTTCCTCTAAGGCTTTTATCACGGGAACGAAGAGTTCTGTATCGTAAACCGAATCCTTGCCATTCAGCACAGCAATGGTTCTTTCCACACCCATACCTGTATCCACACAGGTTCTTTCCAAGGGAATGTACCTGCCCTCTGCGTTTTTATTGTACTGCATAAATACATCATTCCAGATCTCCAGATATTTCCCACAGGAACATCCGGGCCGGCAGTCTTTGTTGCATATCTCCTTTCCCGTATCGTAGAACATCTCCGAATCTGGTCCGCAGGGTCCTGTTTCTCCCGCCGGGCCCCACCAGTTGTCCTTCCTGGGAAGGTAATGGATCCTCTCCGGGGGAATACCCAGGGACTGCCAAACCCCGGCAGCCTCGCTGTCCGCGGGAACATCCTCATCCCCTTCAAAAACCGTTACCGACAATTTATCAGGATCAATTCCGAGCCATTCCGGGGAGGTAAGGAATTCATAGCTCATTTTAATGGCCCCTTCCTTGAAGTAATCCCCCAGGGACCAGTTTCCGAGCATCTCGAAAAAGGTTAAGTGGCTGCTGTCCCCTACAGAATCGATATCTCCCGTACGAATGCATTTCTGAAAATTCACCAACCTTGTTCCAGCAGGATGGGCCTCCCCAAGGATGTAGGGTACCAAGGGATGCATTCCCGCAGTGGTAAATAATACGGTAGGATCATTTTCCGGGATCAGAGATTTGCCGGAGATCACCGCATGATTATTTTTCTTAAAAAAAGCAAGATACTTCTCTCGTAATTCCTTTGCTGTCATAGTCCCAGATACTAAGGATGATGGGATTAAATGTCAATAACAGGGGGATTGATGAACCAGCTCTTCCATAGTAATCTTTTTAAGATGGCAAGAAGAGATAAGGGCAAGGATGATTTTTTTTCTGGTCTCATTATGGCGGCAATCTTTGGATTTTTATATTTTAGCGGCCGGGGATTTTTCTGGATCTTCCCCTTTGCCTTTCTAGGGGTTATCCCGGCTATTCAGGGATTGCGCAGGATGAGAAACTCGGTTCCCCAGATAAAACAGAAAAGGGAGGAGGAGGACAAAATCTCCCAGGCGGCAAAGGAGAAAAAGATTCTTTCCGTTGCAGCAGCCGAGGGAGGAAAGGTTACCCCCGCCATTATAGCCCTGAAAACCACCCTTTCTATAGAGGAGGCGGAGAAGATTCTTTCCAGTCTCACCAGCCGCGGCTATGCTACCATGGAGATAAACAGCGCAGGAAGGATTGAATACCATTTCCCTGAATTTCTGCCTCCAGGAAGGGGGCTGGAATAGTACCAGGGGAAAGTAGAGCGCCATTCTTTGTGGGTTTACATCGTCATTTTATATAAGAAGACAGTTTTTTTTAACTTATCTGCGTTGGAACAATCAAATTTTAAAAATCTTCCAGATCCGGTCTCTCCCTGCCATCGGTAAAATCCGGGAAAAGGTATACTATGCTTCCGTTTTTTGTAACCCTCATATCCGCATAACCCTTTTCCACCAGCTTCTCCAGGTGAGCCTTGGCCTCGTCCAGGGTAATATCCCCTTCCAGGGCGATAATAGAGGGTGTGACAATTCCATTGTTCTTTTTTGCTGCTCGAAGAATCAATTTTTCGGGGGTTTCCTTTTTGATATCCCGGCGGAATTCGTTTCTTAACTCCCGTCTTATTCTATCCTCGTAATTATCAGCTCTGGACATCCCAACTTCCAAGGCATTTCTGTACCCCAACCGAAGATTTGCCTCCCTGACCTGACCTGGAAGGGTGATAAGATCATAGAAGCCTCCCAAACCGCAGAGTCCTCCGGTAAGCAGGTAAAGAATACCGGAACCGAATTTCCCCAGATAAAACCGGTGAAGTCCCAGGGCTCCGAAGCCTGAAATAAACCATAGAATATATGCTAAAGACGTGGAATACAAAGCCTTTTTCCTCCTGTTAAACTGTCCTCTCTAAACAAAATATTCATTTTCCCTGGGAATTACAAGTTTTTTTTCTGCCTCAAGCCTTCGAAGATAATTGAGAAAATCCTTGGTTACCTTATCCACATCCTTCTTCTTCATTGCCCCTAAACGGATATACTCCTCAGTTATAAGGGTTCTTCTTCTTTCCGAGACATTAAGGAGTATCCTTTCCCGTAGGGGATCACTCTTGCCTTTAAGAAGTATGGCCAGCTCTGCGTCCTCATAATCTCTTAAAATACCCTGAAGATCCGTATCCTTGATCTGGAAGATTATATCCAGGGTAAAGATGCGTTCCTTTACCTGTCTTGACAGTTCCTCATTCTCCGTTGAGAGACCCTCTAAAATCCTTTCCTCCAGGGACAGGTCGGAATATTTCAGAATCTCTGCCAGTACCGAGGTTCCGTCGATCTCTTCTGTTACCACTCTGCCCTGGGTTCTTATCCTATCCTTAAGAACTGCCTCTATGTTTTCCAGAATTACCGGATCTACCTTTTTCATCCTTCCTAGTCTTAAAATCAGCTCCTTCTGGAGGGCGGGAGGATATTTCTGAATAATTGCCGAGGCTTTCTTCCTGTCCAGATACCCCAGGATAAGTGAAACCACTGGGACAGATTCATTTTTAAGCAGAATAAGGATCTGCTCGTCCTCCAGATCATCTAGAAAGGCGAAGGGTTTTCTCCCTTCCATAGGTACAGCCCTGTTAAGGAGGATCCCTCCCTTCTCCTCTCCAAAAGCAGCCACCAGCAAATTCCTAGCTGCCTCCACCCCCCCCCTGGGTTCCCGGACACTCTTTACAAGATCTCCAAACTCCTCCAAAAGCTTGACCGCTTCTATCTTCTCTATCTGTCGGATTCTGGCAATCTCCCTGGAAAGCTCTTCCAGCTCCTCCTGGGAAAGATGCTTCTCTCAAGCTCCGTGTTCTTACGGCTTTCTGACTGCATGGAGCACCTCCAGCCCTATGACGAGGACGTGGTCGAGCTTGCCATGCCGCCGCTCATGGCGAGCCACTATTATGCGTTCGAGGTGACGCTCAAAGAGGCCCTGAGGCAGGCCCTGGCCATGGGGGACAATTCCCTGCTCGGCGCCTACCTCCACGCGCTCCTCTCCTATCCCGAACGCATCTACCGGGGCGTGGAAGTCATCCACCCCCGCACCAAGGAAGGCATCGCCTACGGGCCGCCGCTTGAAGGCATCATGCCAAAGGAGCACGAGCTTGTCTCGATCATCAAGAAAGAGGTCTCCGAGAAGCGAAAGGTGCTCGTCTATTACGAGAACTCAAGCACCACAGACATAAGCCCGAGGCTCTTGTCCCTGCTGGAAGAAGAGCACGTCAAGGTCAAGGTGCTTCGCTCAGGCGAAACCGAGAAGC
>ENA-OSEO01003632-OSEO01003632.1-sediment-metagenome-genome-assembly--contig:-NODE-3632-length-17724-cov-3.899643_pt1 | contig 17724 bp, 16 predicted proteins | sample MGYA00237883_ERZ534232 | MGnify/ENA metagenome assembly ERZ534232
AAATGGCAGTGATAGCCGGGCATATTGATCCCGGCCAGGTAGGCGGGGTGGCGAAAGGCCACTATGACGCCCCTGACGTTGGTCAGCTCAAAGACTACCTGCCGCCGGGCCGCCGTAGCCAGGGGCGGATAGGGCTGCTGCTGCCGGGGGATGCTCCGGGTCTTGACGTACGGGAAGAAACCCTCGACGCGGATGGCATAGGGGAGATTGGGGCTGGGGAGCAGGGTGGTGACATAATCGAGAAGCTGTTGGTAGTTCAGGGGCCTTTCCAGCAAATGATGCGCCCCGGGCTGGAAGAAGGTCACCTCCGCAAAAGGGGTGGTCATGGAGCCGGCCACGGGATAGACCCGGCCGTCGGCCCGAACCTGGTAAAAGACGCCGTCCAGGGCGATCATTTCCCCCTCCAGGGCGTCGAAGGTCCCCAGGCCGAAATCGCCGTGGGGCTTTAAGTCCTGAAAGGACAGGTTGCCCTCATAGTCCCCGGCCATGAGGGCCTGGAGGGTGGAGGTCTGGAAGAGCAGGGGCTGAGCCGCGGCCAGGGAGCTTGCGGCCAGGCAGAGCGCCAGGCACAGGACCAGGATCAACGGGCGCCGGTTGGGCATGGGATAGGGTCCTTGAGGTTATTTAGAGAGGTGATCTTCGGGGGTATCTAATGACGCCGCCATTGCTTCAGGGGCTCACCCGCGTCAATCTTTGCGGTTCATCAGGGCCGCCAGGTAGCCGGCGCCGAAGCCGTTGTCGATATTGACCACCGCGATGCCGGTGGCGCAGGAATTGAGCATGGCCAGGAGAGCCGCCAGGCCGCCGAAGGAGGCGCCGTAGCCGATGCTGGTGGGCACCGCGATCACCGGCCGGTCCACCAATCCCCCCACCACGCTGGGCAGGGCCCCGTCCATGCCGGCCACCACGATGAAACAGGTGGCTTGACTCAAGAGTTCCTGGTGGGCCAGCAGCCGGTGCAAACCCGCCACCCCCACGTCGTAGAGGGCCTCCACCCGGTGGCCCATAATTTCTGCGGTTAAGAGCGCCTCTTCGGCCACCGGAATATCGGAGGTGCCCGCGGACACGACCACGATCACCCCCCGGCCCCGGTCGGCTATCTCCCCGCGGCTGAGAGTCAGCACTTGGGAATCCGGGTGGTAGCGGCCTTCCGGGAACTCGGGGAGCAGGGCCGCGGCTTTTTCCGGGACCAGCCGGGTCACTAAAATATTGTCGGTTTGCGGCTGCAGGGCCATTAAAATGCCCCGGATTTGGGATAGGCTTTTGCCCGCGGCAAAGACCACTTCCGGGAACCCCTGGCGCAACTGGCGGTGGTGGTCCACCCGGGCAAACCCCAGGTTCTCGAAAGGCAGGACTCGCAGTCGCGCCAGGGCCTCCGCCACCGGCAGGCGCCCGGTACGCACTTCTTCCAACAACTGCTCCAAGATTTTAATATCCATCTAGATTCCTTTGCTGCCAAGGCCTATGGGTAGTCAGGATAATTATGATGCAAGCTGTACAACTTATTGAATATGATAAAATTGTTTTTTTAGCTGAAAACCGAAAACTGAAAACTGTCCTATTCCGGCGCCAGCTTTCCCTCCCGGGTAACCCGGTAAGTTTTCCCGCCCCAGGTGACCCGGCTGCCCAGGAAGCTCAACAGCCAGATGGCAAAGGAGAGAAAATCTTTTAGGGGCAGAAGCAGCATAAAGCACCAGGGGAGGCTGCCCTTAAGGGCTCGGAACTCGGAAAAGCAGGCCAGCACCAAACGCACTGCCAGGATGGCCCCTAACAGTCCCAGAGCCCAGGAAGCCCCCCCGGAGACCCCAAAAAGCATGGTGCTGTAAACCAGGGCATGGGTGATGCCGTAGGCCAGGTAGCCCCCCGGGCGGCAGACCCGGTAAGTCCTGGCCCACCGGAGTTGATGCTCCAGGTAGTCCTTGAACCCCATCTGCGGATTCAAAGTCTCCACCACGTAAGGGAGAAGCAGCACCCGGTAGCCTGCCTGGGCCACTCGCCACCCCAATTGGTAATCATCCGCCAGAAAATCGGCCAGTTCCTCAAAGCCCCCCATGGCCGTGAGGGCCTGGCGGGACAGGCCCATGGTGGCTCCCAAGGCGAAACGGATGCCTTCCACATAAAAGGCGGTGGCCACTGAAGGGATAAAATCCGCGGCGATGGTCAGGGCTTCCAGGCCGGCGCCCAGGGTCTGGGACGCCCCGGCCCGGTAGGGGCAGGAGACCAGCCCCACCCCCGGTTCCTTTAGGGTTGCGGCCATCCGGGATAGGAAATCCGTCCCCACTTTCACGTCGGCGTCGGCGATCACCAGCAGGTGGTGGACCGCGTGGGGTTCCAACTGGCGCAGGGTGCTCACCTTGGGGTTTAAGCCCAATTTTTCCGGGCAGATGACGATTTCCACCCGGGGCCGGGGGAAGTCGCGCTGTAATTCCCGGAGCAGAGGCAGCAAAGGGCTCCCGGCATCAGGCACCCCGAAGATCACCTGATAGGGATGGTAGTCCTGGGTGAGAAAGCTCGCCAGGCATTCCCTAGTGGTTTTGTCCAGTTTTTTTAGCGGCTTAAAAACGCTGATGCCGGGAAGAGAAGATAAGGGGCGGGGAGGTTGGGGCTGGCTGAAGAAACGCCAGAGGCAGCACAGGGCCAGGATTTGATAAACCAACGCGGCCAGAAGCAGAAAAAATAAAGGATAAACCACTAAATCTCCAAAATAAATTTTACTTTATCATATCATCTCCCGATAAAAATGGTAGATAATACAAGGACTAAAGCCGGGAAAGAGCTGTGATAATTTCTCCGGAGCACCGATACGGTTTTAGAGGAGCGATTAGAGATGCAGGCGGTACTGTTTGACCTTTACGGCACTCTGGTGGACATTTGGACGGATGAGTCCAATATGTTTACTTATAATGTCCTCAGCAAGTTCCTGAGTTACTTTGAGATTTACTACAAACCGGAGGTGTTGGCCGCCAAATATCAGGAGAAGACCGAAGAGAAAATGCTGGCCTATCAGGAAGGCCCTTTCGGGGAGATCGACGTCTATCAGGTCTTCGAGGAAATTCTGGTGGAAGGATGGCGCAAACAACCGGAGCGGTCCATGGTGGTGTGGCTGGCCCGCCTCTTCCGCTCCCTCACCCGGCGCCGTTTCCGGCTTTTTGAAGACGCCCAACCGGTCTTGGATGAGTTACAGCATGACTACCAGCTGGGAATCGTTTCCGATGCCCAATGGATCTTTAGTGAACCGGAAATCCGCATGCTGGGGTTAGATAAATATTTTGATCCCATTGTTCTTTCCTCCCGCTATTTTATCCGCAAACCCGATCCCCAGATCTACGCCCATGCCCTCCGGGCCATGAGAATCGAACCGTCCCAGGCCTTATACGTGGGTAATGACCCGGAGGCGGATGTGGCCGGCCCTCGGGCCATAGGCATGCCGGTGATTCTCATCGACCGGGAGAATTGCCTGAGACAGGCAGATGTGCGCCGGGTTCGAGATTTGCGGGAAATTCCAAATATTATCCGCACCAACTCTTGCTAATCAGCAATTACGCGGGTTTGGCCTATTTCTGCATTGCCAAACCCGTCGATAGAGCATAAAATAAATGTCATGTGCGGGGCTCCTGGGGGAGGCTCGGGCTTAAATCACGGAACAGGGTACCGCATGAGATTGAGGCTTAAGCACCAGCTATGGGCGGGGGCGTTGGCCCTCCTGCTCCTGACGCCGGCTCTGGCGGCCAGGGCGGGAGAGGACGTGGACCTCTCGGCCCGCTCATTTGTCATCATGGACGCCGATACCGGCGTCATTTTGTTGTCCTACAACCCGCAACTCTTTATCCCACCCGCCAGCACTCTCAAGGTGATGACCGCCATGTTTGTCCTGGAGCACCTGAAAATGGACGATAAAGTCCAGGTGAGCCCCAGGGCGGCTGCGGCTCCCGCCTCCAAGATCGCGATCAAGCCCGGCGAGGTCTATACTGTCAGGGAATTGTTATATGCCTTATTGCTCAGTTCCGCCAATGACGCAGCCCGGGCCCTGGCGGAACGCGTGAGCGGCAGCGAAGAAGCCTTTGCCCGCGATCTTACCAAGTGGGTGCGCCAGCAAGGAGCTTATCGCACCACCCTGGCTACGGCCAACGGCTTGCCGGCGGCAAACCAGTTTTCTACGGCTCAGGATCTGGCTATTATGTTCCGCAAGGCCATGCAATACCCCGAACTGGCCAAGATCATGGAGACTAAGTATTACCATATCCAGGGTGAACGGGAGCTGCGCAACCACAATCGTTTCCTCTGGACTACGCCCCTGGCGGTGGCCGGAAAAACCGGTTATACCCGGGCCTCCATGCATACCTACGTGGGTATGTTTCGTAAGGATGACCGGACCGTCATCATCTCCTTAATGGGCAGCAAGCAGAAATGGAGAGATTTGCGGCCGCTGATCGCCAAGGCCTTTGAGTTGGAAGGCACTCCCATCGCCAAGCTGCCCCCTCTGGAGGAAAAACTCAGGTTTGCTAAAAAACATTACGGGAAGGCGGCGGTGACTGCCCACAGAAAACCCAGACTGCGGCGGCAAGCCAAAGTGGCCCTGGGTTCTGCCGCCGGGGTGCCCGAGAAAAAGAAAAGCAAGCACCGTAAAAAGAAATCCAAGAAACGGAGCCAATAAATTTTCGGTTGCGGATATCCCTGCTGATGAAAGGCTTATTTAATAAAGTAAGGAATCAGCCCACTCGCCGGCGTTTTGTGGTTTCCACCATTTGCAAAGGTGAAAACTCCTTTGAGACCGCTATTTTTGAGGCCAATTTTTTCTATTTACCCCGGAGCTGGTCCCGGCCGGCCGTAATAGTGGCCACTGCCTCCAAAGATGAAGCCTGGGACCTGCACCACCTCCTGACGGACAGATTGACCAAAGAATATCCCCCCCGGCTTTTTCAGGAATATTCTTGATCCTGCTGATACGGCAATTTATCCTGGGGTCACCTCCTTCCGGACTGCCGGGTCCATAGTGGCAAGAAACGGCAAAACAACCAAGATTAAAGATTCCGGAAAGGATACCGATAAAACCATAAAATAGAATATCGTTCTGAGCATCGATAAAGGCAAACTACTCCGAAAGGGTAGGACGCAAAGTCTCCGACCTAAAGCCCCCGGGCCATGGCAGCGGGATTGCCGAAATGCAGCAGAGGCAATCTGTCTTCCTAGGGGCTCGACTTTGGTCGGCCCCTTTTCTTTCGCCTGCCCGGATCCTGCCGACTCCATCGCCGCTCTAACGACACTAGATCACCTCGATTTTCTCTTAATCAGGCAGGTAGGATCGATGATGGCGCTAAGAAAGCCACAACTAAAGCCAGGGAGGGAAAAGGGCACGGTCGTGGTGGAAATGGCCATAGCCCTGCCCCTCTTACTGCTGATCTTGGCCGGCGTTATCGATCTGGGAATGCTGCTTTGGCAAAAAGATGTCATAACCAACGCCTGTAGAGAAGGCGCCCGGGCCGCGGCCCGGGCCGGAGTCGACGGTAAAGCGGAAATTAAGCCGGGAGAAGCGACGACGGTGAGCAAAATCCGGACCTTGGTTCAGGATTATTTGCGGAAACTTAATGTCAAAGACGCGTCCGGTAATCCTATCACTTTGACTGCCACTAATTGCCTTTGCTACTGGGACACGACGACTGATCCGACCATGCCCACGATTTCGGTGGAACTCCTCAACATCCCGAGAAAGATGATGCTGCTGCCTAATTTGATGACGCTTTTCGACGGAGGAACAGTAGACAATATCCTTTACTTAAAGGCTAAGACCACGATGGCGGCAGAATGGGATCCGGCCAAGCCTCCTTCACTTTGAAGTTAAGCCATGCATTATTGGTCTAAGGCTGGAAGATAATCACACTAATCAAGAGAAAAGGATATCGAATCCCTCTATCAACCACCAGAACCCGGTAAGGGCAAGCACGGTAAAGGAGTCCAAAGAAAGACTCTAAGAATCTTGTCGATAGATTAAATTGTCAAAGTTTAACGTCTAACTGGAGGGAAGGGTCATGTTGATCCACAAGATTTTCAAATTGATGCGGAGGACCGAGGGGGCGGTAGCCGCGATGACCGCCATCGGCCTGGTAGCAGCTACCGGCTTTATAGCTGTGTCCATTGACCTGGGACATTTATATGTGGCCAAAAATGAATTGCAAAGGGCTGCGGATGCCGGAGCCCTAGCCGCGGCTAAGGGTTTGTTGGCAATCCCCCCAGGGACCACGGGACCGGTGGAAATAAACCCCGATTGCGGCCGGGCTCTGAGTTTTTCCAGGAAAGTGGTGCAAGACAACCATACGGACGGCGCAACTTTAGCATTAGTGGATAGCGACGTAATCTTTGGCAAATGGGACGCCACGGCCAGATCTTTTGATGCCGTCGGCTGCAGTAATCCCAATCAGGTTAACGCCATAAAAGTGATTACGCGCAAAGATAGTACGGCTAACAGTCCTGTACTTTTTGATTTCAGTGGCATGATGTCCGGAGGAATTAGGAGCCAGGACCTGACCGCTTCGTCGGTGGCGCTCACAGGCTATGCCGGACACGCCCCTGAAGGGGCCAGGGCCTTTCCCCTAGCCGTTGACGCGGATAAGGTGCCTCCCAACAACACCCCGTTCCAGATTCACTTAAATCCCACACCCGGGGATGAAGGCTGCTGGCATTCCTATAAAGACAATTCTTCCTCAACCAGCAATACTCGTGATTATATCGATGGCACCTTGCCATCACCCGCCCTCCAAGTGGGGGATCAGATCAATGTGAAAGAAGGGGTGGCGGACTCAGCGCTCAAAGAAGTGGCTAAGCAATTTACTCTGCTAGCGAATCAAGGAAAGACTTATGATGTCCTGGTTCCTGTCATCCCTGCCGACTCCTCCCACTCCGGCTGGCAGCCGATAGAAGGTTTCGCCACCTTAAGGATCACCGACGTTAATGCCCATGGCGAAGATAAATATGTGCAGGGATATGTTGTTCCCAACTACATAGCTCCCGGCGTGGAACCAGGGGGTCCCAACTTTGGCACCTTGGCCGGAATTCCCAAAATGGTGCAATAGGTTTAAAGCGATAATCGTTCAAGGCCGTAGCTTGGGGTAATTAACCTCGTATCCTCTTCTTCGGAGAGGCCCTGAAATGGAAGTAAATACCAAAAATTGAGGAGGACGTGTAGATGATAAGGATTAGGCATCTTCTGGGTCCCTCCAGCGAGAGGGGATCGATTACCCCCATTGTCGCCTTGGGCTTGATGGCATTTGTCGGTTTTTTGGCCCTGGGCATCGATCTGGGCCAGCTTTACGTGGTAAAAAACGATTTACAAAACGCCGCGGACGGCGCGGCCCTGGCCGCGGCCAAGAAGCTGATCCAGGACAAGAATGGCGACGGCGTGGCGGAAGTCTACTGTGACGAAGCCGTTACTGCGGCCATTAATTGCGCTAATCAGAATAACTCTCTTGGATTAGCCGATCCCATCACCATCACCGCGGGCGACGTGATGGTGGGCAAGTGGAATCTGACCGACAAGTCCTTTGACAGAACCGGTTGTTCTGCCAACCCCATGGAAGTGGACTCCGTGCGGGTGACGGTGCGCCGCACCGCTGAGGCCAATTCCCAGGTGCAAACTTTTCTCGGCAGCGCCTTGGGGACTGGCAGCAGTAAAGATGTCAGCGCCAGCGCCACCGCCTATATGGGGCCGGCTGGCACCAGTGCCATCGACCCTCCCTTTGGGATACCTGCTGAATGGGCTAATGGTGATGGGCATCCTGACCTTGAGGGCCCGAACACCAGCAGTCTATTCCGCATCCTGGATAAGCTCGCTCCCGCGCCGGCTTATGCGGGCACTGGTACCAAGCAATACCGGTGGTATGACGTGGGAGGCTCCAATCTGCCGGTAGACCGGGCCGCTTGGACTTTGACCCAGAAAGACAAAGATGATCGGCAAATCGGAGCGCGGCGCTTATGGGATTATCTCGAAGGGGTGAAGGTCGTTCCCCAGATTGCGGTAGGCGAGAAGCTTTATCCCATTAGCGAGTATTACTATGGCTGGTATAATCTGGAAAACTTCAAAAGACTGGCAGCCAGATGGAACGCCAAAAAGGATGCATCTGGCAAGTGGCGGGTGACCGTGCCGGTCTTTAAAAACCAGCAGGTGACCGCCAGCCGGCCCCGGAATTCCTGGCTCAGGATGGCTGCCCTTCTTATCCCCGGGGTGTCCCAGGCTCACGCCTGCACGGCCTATAGCATACCCGTGGTCTATATTCAAGGGTTCGCTACTATAGATATAACCGATGTCCATGTGGTTTTGGACTGCATCCAAACGAATGGTTCGGCGCAATGGACCAAGGAATATAGCTGCCGCAACCAGTTATATATGGATATCGAGGTGCCCCTGGACCAGAACACCGTTAGCAAGGATAAGGGCAGCAACCCCACTCCTTTTAAGAAGACTTATAAGGACATGAACCCCGCAGCCAGTGAGGTGGGAGTTATTGCCAACGTACCCCGGATTGTGAAATAAGAAATGCAATTATATATCCCTGCATTTCTTCGTTAACCACCAGCGCCGCTATCTAAAAATTGCCGAAAAAAACCCGGAGAAGGCAACGCCATCGCGTTCTCCGGGTTTTTGTAAAGTTAAGAATTCGAAGGTTTACAGTCTTTAATTCAGATACCCCAGACGGCGATGCGGTGGCGGCCGGCCTCCTGGAGCATGGCCGCCCGGTCGAATATCAGGCTCTTGCCCGCGTCCACGGCCAGCACCGCGGCCTTGACCTCCGCCAGGGTCTTGATAGTTTCCAAACCCACCGCGGGCACGTCAAACCGCAGGTCCTGGCGGGGTTTGCTCACCTTGACCACCACCGCTCCCGGGCCGGCCAGGCGTCCGCCCCGGCGGATGGTTTCATCCGTGCCCTCAATGGCCTCCAGGGCCACCACTACCTGGCGGCGCACCACCACGCATTGGCCGATATCCAGGCGGCCGATCTCCTGGGCTATCTGATACCCGAAATCGATATCCCGGAGTTCTTCCGGGGTGGGGGCCCGGCGGCTCAGTTGTCCCGAGGGAGCCAGGAGTTCATCCAAAAACAGGGTGGAGGGGGCAATCGTAATACCCTCTTCCTCCAGCTCATCGGCCACCGCCCGCAGCAGGCGGTCATCCTGGCCGCCGCCCACCCGGCGGATCAGGCTGAGGGCCTTAAGGTCCGGGCGGAACTCCCTAAAGAGACGGCCCCGGCTGATGCCCCCGGCCAACACGGCCCGGTGCACCCCTTCGCTTTTAAAAATACGGATGATTTTGCCCAATTGGCCCACGTAGATCCAGTGAAGGCGGTGCACCAGCGCGGCCAAGCCGGGGTCCGTCTCTCCCCGGTGGGCCACGGCGATAACCTGAAAGCCCTGATTTTTAGCGGCCTGGGCAAAGAGGAGGGGGAATTGGCCCTTACCCGCGATTAAGCCGATGTTCTCGGACATCTGCCGGCAGCAGCCCCCGTTCTGAGGTCTCCAGGAAGTGGAGGAGATGGTGGATTTCCGGCACCTGGGGAAATTCTTCTTTGACCCTGGTCATGGCCTCTCTCAAGTTGTACTCCGACATGAAGAGAAGCTCATAGGCCCGTTTCAGGCTCTGGAGAGTGGTGTCGCTGAAACCGGAGCGCTTGAGGCCCACCAGGTTCAAACCCACCAATTTGGCGCGGTTGCCCACGGCCATGGCATAAGGCGGCACGTCCCGATGCACCGCCGAACAACCGCCAATAAAGGCATGGGCCCCGACGCGCCCGAACTGGTGCACGGCGGACAAGCCCCCCAATATGGCATGGTCTTCCACGATGATATGTCCGCCCAAAGTGGCGGCGTTAGACATGATCACCCCGTTACCCACCTGGCAATCGTGGGCTACGTGGGTATAAGCCATGAACAGGTTGCGGTTGCCGATGGCGGTGACCCCGCCCCCTCCCGCGGTGCCCCGGTGCATGGTGGCAAATTCCCGGATGGTATTGTCATCGCCAATGGCCAGCCGGGATTCTTCCCCCTTAAACTTCAGGTCCTGGGGAACCTCTCCCAGGACGGCGAACTGGAAGATGCGGCAACGGGCGCCGATACTGGTAAAATCCTTGATCACCACATGGGAGCCGATTTTGGTCTCCGGGCCGATGAAGACTTTGCCTTCGATCAGGGAGAAAGGGCCCACCGTTACTCCCGGGCCTAGTTCGGCGGCTTTATCGACAATGGCGGTCGGATGAATCTTGGGCACGGTTACTCCCACTTCTGACCCACCGAGGCCATGAGTTCCACCTCGGTAACCAGGGTCTGATTGACCAGGGCCTTGCCCTGCAATTTCCAAAATTTTTTGCCGCTCCGCAAGGTTTCCACCTCCAGGATCAGTTGGTCCCCGGGGACCACCGGTTTGCGGAACCGCACTTTATCGACCCCCAGGAGGAAGACCGAAGGATTGCCCAAATTTTCCGGGGTGGAGAGGAGGGCCAGAATTCCCCCCACCTGGGCCAAGGCCTCGATGATGAGCACTCCCGGCATAATGGGCCTCCCGGGAAAGTGCCCCTGGAAAAAGGGTTCGTTAATGGAGACATTCTTCACTCCCACGATGCGATTCCCCAGTTCCATACTGATGACCCGGTCCACCAGCAGGAAAGGATAGCGGTGCGGCAGAATGCGCTGAATCTCTTCCGTATTCAGGGATGGGGGCTGGCTCATTCTTGATGCTCCTCAGCGGGGTTGGCGGCCAGTTCCGCCACTCTTTGCTCCAATTCTTTCAGCCTCTTATAGATTTCCGGCAATTTCGGCTGGAGCATAATCATCCTGATATTTTCCTGGTGAGGCCGGGCCGGGGACCCGGAAACCGTCTGGCCCGCAGACAGAGAATGGCTTACTCCTGCCTGGGCCGCCACCTGTACGCCGTCTCCCAGCTCAATGTGGCCTGCCAAACCGGCCTGGCCCCCCAAGGACACGCCTTTCCCCAGTTTGGTGGAGCCGGCCACCCCCACCTGGGCCACCAGGAAAGAGTGCTCTCCCACCTGGACATTGTGGGCCAGGTGCACCAGATTATCCATCTTCACCCCGCGTCCCACCCGGGTCTCCCCCAGGGCCGCGCGGTCGATGGTGCAGTTGGCGCCGACTTCCACGTCGTCCTCGATGACCACGATGCCCAATTGAGGGATCTTGAAATGACCCTCTTTTCCCGGCACGAACCCGAAGCCATCAGACCCGATCACTGTGCCGCTATGGATGATGACCCGCTCTCCCAAAGTGCAGCGCTCCAAAACGGTGACATGGGGATAAAGGAGGCTGTCGGCGCCGATCTGCACCTTATCCCCCAGGACACAGCCAGGCATGACGGTCACCCGGTCCCCCAGCCGCACGCCATTACCGATAAAGACCAGGGGGGCGATGGAGACGTCCTGGCCCACCTCCCCCTCCTGGCCCAAAAAGGCCTGAGGGCTGACGCCGGGCCAGCGGCTCCGGGGAGGAGCGAAGAGAGTGGCCACCTGGGCATAGGCCAGGTAAGGATGAGCCACAATGATTAACGGCCGCGACAGGTGGGCTTGGTCCGGGGCGACAATAAAAGCCGCCGCCTGGCTCTGGGCCGCCAGGCGGGCAAAACGTTTGTGGGTGATGAAGGTGATATCCCGTGGAGTAGCCTGGTCAATGGCAGCAATACCGTGAATTACCAGGTCAGCCGGTCCCTGTAATTTCCCTCCCAGAAGGGCCGCTAATTCACCAAGGGTGCGTTCCACGGTAGAAGCTATCAACGGAAACGGCTGCGCACTTTGTCGGTGATGTCCAAGGCAGGTTTAATGTACAGCAAGCCGGAACGGCGCTTATCCAGGACCATGTCCAAATGGTTTTCCTTGGCTACTTCATTCACTGCTTTTTCCAACTTATCCAGCAAGGGCTTCATCTCTTTCTGCTCCAAGACCCCCATCTGTTTGTCCGCATCCTGCACCCGACGCTGGAAATCAGAGGCCCGCTTGCTGAGTTCTTGCTGGCGCTTCTTTTTCGCTTCATCCTTCATGATCCCGGCCTGCTTCCGGAAATCCTCCATGGCCCTGCTAATTTCTTGTTCCTGACGTTGCAGGGTCTTACCCAATTCCTCGCTCTTGCGTTTGAGGGTCTCTTGCATTCTCTTGCCCTCAGAAGATTTCGTCAGGATGTCAGTACTGTCCACCACCCCCACTTTGAAATCCGCGGCTGCCGCCCACAACGGGCTGAAAATCAAACCCAGAGATAACAACAAACCGATGCCTAATTTACCCATTCAATTATAACCTCCTGAGATTTTAGCAAAATAATCACCTTTAACAGGTGCATAATTAGGAACTCCCCGTGTCCCTAACTTAGAACTGACTGCCGACGGTAAATTCCCAAGCGCTATGTTTCTCCCAGGATTTGGGCCTGAGATTGTAGCCCCATTCCACCCGTAAGGGGCCCATGGGCGAGAACCATCTAAAACCACAACCCACCGAGGTGCGCATGGAGCTGAAAAATGCCTGGTTGGAGCCATAGACATTACCCGCGTCGAAAAAGACGGTGCCCGTTACTCCCAGCTTTTTAATCAGAGGAAAACGGTATTCCAAGTTTAACTGGACGAATTTGTCGCCTCCGATGCGCTCCCCCGTTACCGGGTCCCGGGGACTGATATCAGCATATTTAAAGCCGCGAATGGAGTCAATGCCCCCCAGATAAAACTTTTCGTAGGCGGGTAGGGCCCCCCAGGGGAGTCTCATCATATAGCCGAGCCGTCCATGAATGACCCCCACGGTTTTCCACCAGAGAGGGAAGTACCAACCGGATTCCACAATATAGCGCAGAAAGGCAGTATCGCCCCCGAGACCGGCCATTTCAATGTTGAAGCTGTTGTCCGAGCCCCGGGTGGGATTGAAGATGGCATCCCGGGAATCCCGTCTCAGAGTCAGGGAGGTGGCGCTGGTATTATGGATAGTGGCGGCTTCCTGCAATACTGGGGAGGCGTACCACTGTAAGCCGCTGAGGGTGACATTTTCAAAACGATACATGCCGTAAAGGCGGGTATACTTCCAGCGCAAGGGGTGGGCCAAGCGAACATCTCCCCCTCTGCTTTTCCGCGTATACTCGGTATATTCCCTCTCCCAGATGAAGGCGTCAAAACCGGCGGACAAGGGCCGGTCGAACAGATAGGGTTCGGTGAAACTCAGGCGAAAACGGGTGGAAATCGCCCCGATGATCCCCTGGGCCTTGATTTGCTGTCCCCGGCCGAACAGGTTGTTCTGGCTGATTTCCACCATGCCCACAATGCGATCCTGGGTACTGTAACCCGCGCCGACCCCGAAGGTGCCGGTTGGCCTCTCCTTAACGGTAACTTTGAGATTCATCCGGTCCGGAGCGCTCCCCGGATTGGTGCTGAAGTTGACGTCTTCAAAGTATTCCAGACGCCGCAGGTTTTTAATACTCTCCTTGAGCTTGGTGGCGGAAAACAGATCCTGTTCGTACACCCGCAACTCTCGCCGGATCACCTTGTCCCTGGTCTTGACGTTGCCGGCGATTTCGATGCGGTCGATATAGACCTTTTTGCCCTTGCGAAAATCGAAGGTGACATCTACCGTCAGGTTCTCCGGATTTTCCTTAATCAGGGGGGTGATGTCGGCATTGGCGTAGCCAAAATCCGCGTAAAAGTCGGACAGGGTGGTCATGTCCTTCTGAACCACCTCCCGGCTGTAAATCTTTTCCTGGGGCAGTTCGATGAGGCTCCGGAGCTTTGTCTTATCCTCCAACAGCTCGCCTTGAAAATCGATTTTCCCTACCTTATATTGGGGGCCTTCCTCCAGGGGAATGAGGATATAGATGTCGTTCCCCTTAATAGTAATCTTGGGTTCCCCCACCTTGGCCTTGATGTACCCATGGTTGAAATAGTAGGCCGCTATTTTTTCCAGGTCCCGCTCCAGGGTATCTTTGCTCAGTTTCCCGGTACCCATGAACCAGGAGATGATAAGTCTACGCTTCTTGGTTTCCATAACATTGAGCAAATCTTTGCTCTTGATGGAGCGGTTGCCCTCGAAGGCGATTTCCTTGATGCCCAATTTTCCGCCTTCGTTGATATTCAAGACCAGGTTGACTTCCGTATCGGTTACCGGCTGCAGCTGATAAGTGACCTGGGCTTGATAAAACCCCTTTTCCCGGTAAAACTTAAGGATTTTATTGATATTTGCCTGAATATGGCCTTCCGAGACCACGGTAAAAGGCTTGAGGTCGGTAACTTCCAGGATTTTATCCCGTTTTTCCTTTTCATTGCCGGTGACAATTATTTCTTTGATGGCCGGTTTTTCTTTCACCAGCAAGGTCAGGACCCGGCCTTCGGGGGTATCGCTCACGTCTAATTTCACGTCCGTGAAATACCCCATCTTATAGATGGACTTCAAATCTTCCCTAAGGCGGGCGGGGGAAACGATTTCTCCCTCCCGGGTCTGCATGGCTCCCAGGATGGCGTCTCTTTCTATGCGGCGGTTGCCTTTGACGATGATTTTGGCAATCCGCTCTTTGCCCAAGATTTTCAGCGCAGTTTCCTGGGATATCTGGCGGCTCAGGCCGGTGAGGGATTTCAAGCCGGTGCCTTGACCTTTGAGGGTCACCGTCGCCGGCTTCCTGGCAAGATCAATGATCTTGACCTCCAGGGACAGGGCCGGGCCGACTTTGAGCAATTGGCCCATAATCACCGTGTCCGCCCCCACTAGGCGGCCCACCTCTTTGGCCAGGGCTTCGCTCATCGGCTCTTTGATCTTGGCCAATTCCCGTTGCAAATCCTCCTGGGGCACCAGGGTTAGCCCCTCGGCCTTCAGACGTTCCTGCATCTCCCCCCGGACCTTCTCCCCCAGATATTCCATGGGTTCCTTGCTGATAACGGTGAAGGGTAGGACCGCGACTTTTTTGATGACAATATCCTGTTGCTGGGCCAAGGCCGGCCAGGAGCAGGTCAGCACCAGAACAATAATTAACGCCAGGCGCTTTAACACCTTAATCCCCCTGTAAAATTACCGCTTTTCCGTCCACCAGGGTGACCCGGCGGTTTAAGGCCTGGGCCAAATCCATGTTGTGGGTGACGATGACAGAAGTTAGGCCCCGTTCCTGGTTGAGCTTGAGCAACAGCTCCTGCAACTGCGCCCCGCTCTTGGGGTCCAGATTGCCCGTGGGTTCATCAGCTAGAAGCACTTCCGGGTTCAAGACCAGAGCCCGGGCCACGGCCACCCTCTGCTGCTCGCCCCCGGAAAGGGTGGAAACCCGGTGGGTCAGGCGTTCCTTCAAACCCACGCTCACCAGAATAGCCTCGGCCTGTTCCCGGATCTCTGTCTGGGGCCGGCGGGCGATTAGTCCGGGAATCATCACGTTCTCCAGGGCATTGAACTCCGGGAGCAGATGGTGAAATTGAAAAACGAAACCCACCTTTCGGTTGCGGAAGGCCGCCAAATGGCGATCATCCAGCCCAAAGACATCCTCCCCGTCCCAGAGCACCTGCCCCCCGGAAGGCCGCTCCAAAGTCCCCAAAATATGGAGCAGAGTGGACTTCCCCACCCCGGAGGCTCCCACCACGGCCAGGGTCTCCCCGGAGTAGATATCCAAATCCACTCCGTGGAGCACTTCCACTTGGATGCCATTATGCTGAAAGGTCTTGGTCAGACCCAGAATCTGGATTTTCACCATTTTTCTTTTAGACGCCCGCCTACCATAACACTTTCCCCAGGGGGCGTCAATCTTGGGAGTTTCGAGTTTCCAGTTCCGCTAGATAAACCGTTAATTATTGATAAATATTCATAAAAACTAACACCTGCCCCATGCTCACTCATACCTGATGGCCTCCACCGGGTCCAGGCGGGCCGCCTGCCAGGAGGGGTAGAGGGTGGCCACAAAACTGATGGCCATGGCCGCGCCGATGATCAGCACCAGGTCCAGGCCCTGGACCTGCACCGGTAAGGTGGAGATATAATAAACGTCCCGGGGCAGCTTGATGAACTCATAATGTTTCAGGAGGCCGCAGAGCAACAGTCCCAGCCCCACCCCGATACTGGTGCCGATCAAACCGATGACCAGACCCTTGAGAATAAAGATCTGCATGATACTTTGCCGGGTGGCCCCCATGGATTTGAGGATGGCGATGTCTTTGGTCTTTTTCATGACCATCATGAACAGGGTGCTGGCGATGCCGAACGCGGCCACCAGGATGATCAGGGTGAGGATGATGAACATGGTGATCTTTTCCAGCTTCAAGGCCGAAAAAAGGCTGCGGTTCATCTGCATCCAATCCTTGGTGGTGAAGGCGGGGCCCAATTTCTGCTGAATGGCCTCGGCTATCCGGTTGGCCGCGTAAATATCGTTGACTTCCACTTCCAGGCCGGTGACCCGGTCCCCCAGACCCAAAAACTTTTGCAGGTCCGGAATGCTGGTATAGACCAGGGTGTTGTCGAATTCATACATGCCGGAATGGAAAATGGCACTCACCCGGAAAGGTTTCATCCGGGGCATCCGGCCCATGGGGGTGAGGGTGCCCAGAGGGGAGATGATGTTCAGGTAGTCTCCCGGCAGGAGATTCAGGTTCCGGGCCAGCTCGTTGCCGATGGCGATCCGGGATGGCTCCCCCGGTGCGGCCGCGGCCAGGTCCATAAACCGCCCTTTGGTCACTTCCAGACCCCGGGGGCCGCCCCGGCGGATGGTCTCCAGGTCCAGACCCCGGATGACCCCGCCGGAGATATTGCCGGGCGCGGAAAACATCACCTGGGTATAGATAAAGGGGAAATCGTCCGCCACTCCGGGGACTGTCTTGACCCGGGCCGCCAACTGGCGGTAATCCGTCAGTGACGCCCCTTTCTTTAAAACAATGACGTGGGCGTTGACGCTGAGGATCTTTTTCTTCAGGTCCTGGTCAAAACCGGTCATCACCCCGATGACCACAATCAAGGCCATGACTCCCACCGCCACCCCCGCGGTGGAAATGAGAGTGCTCAGGGAAATGAAGCCTTTAGTCTTTTTGACTCCCCGCAGATAGCGCAAGGCGACGAATGTCTCGAAAAAGCCCAAGAACCTCACCTTTCAGGTCTTAATTGGGGGAAAAGAATCACGTCCCGGATGGAGGGGGAATCGGTCAGGAGCATCACCAGGCGGTCGATACCGATGCCTTCCCCTGCGGTAGGGGGCATGCCGTGCTCCAGGGCCAAGACAAAATCCTCATCCAGGGCATGGGGCATCTCTTCGTCCCCGGCCTGGTGGGCGGCCAACTGCTGTTCGAACCGCTGCCGCTGGTCATCCGGGTCGTTGAGTTCGGAAAAGGCGTTGGCCATCTCCCGCCCGGCAATGAACAGCTCAAAGCGGTCCACCACCTCCGGGTCCGTGTCGCTCTTCCGGGACAAAGGGGAGGTCTCCAGGGGGTAGCCCAAGACAAAAGTGCGCTGTTGCAGCTTTCCTTCCACCAGCAGGTCGAAGAGCTTGGTCAGGGCCCGGCCGTACCCCTCTCCGGGCCTAAGTGTGACCCCTTCCTCCCGGGCCAGGGCCACCAGGGCTTCCCGGTCCCGGACCACCTCCCGGGGGATGCCCCCGATGGCCGTGAGAGACTCTCTGAGATCCAGACGCCGCCAGGGAGGCGTGAGATCGATCTCCTGGCCCTGATATTGGAGCTTCGAAGTCCCCAGAAGAGTTCGGGCCACATGGGCGATGATCTCTTCCGTAAAGGACATCAGGTCTTCATAAGTG
>ENA-OSEO01003634-OSEO01003634.1-sediment-metagenome-genome-assembly--contig:-NODE-3634-length-17713-cov-12.676230_pt1 | contig 17713 bp, 18 predicted proteins | sample MGYA00237883_ERZ534232 | MGnify/ENA metagenome assembly ERZ534232
ATCGTACTCTTCGATAGGCACCATAATATCCTTTACCCTTTTTTCTTCGGCCATGTGCTTGATTCTCCTTCCAAATAGATGAAATAGTCTCCGGACGAACCCCCCTATCTGGGATTTGAGATTTATGCCCAGTGTTTACAGCTAGCTGAACCCGCATTCGGTTTCAAATCAACAATCATAAATCAACAATCCAACCCGGAGGTTTTCATATGGCCATTCAGCGCGCTGCACAGCATTCCATCGCGAGCACCAACATCGCAGACCTGCTCGAACGTATTCTGGACAAGGGAATCGTGATCGCCGGGGATATCAAAATCAGCCTCGTGGATGTGGAGTTGCTGACCGTACAGCTTCGCCTGGTCATATGTTCCGTGGATAAGGCCAGGGAAATGGGCATGGACTGGTGGGTCAACAATCCCTGCTTCACCCGGGGGGCAAAAAACGATCAGGTCGTTGAATCCCTTGCCAGGATCGAGCAAAGGTTGGAAAAGCTGGAGGCTTCCCCAACGCAATAGCGTGAAAGCCTTGTACGAGCAGAGACCGGTTCACCGGTCTTGAGGACAAAAGATGAAAGAGCAATTGCACGGAAGGAGGGTGACGATGCGCCGGCTTGCCGAAATAGTGATGGAACGATTGGAAGGGAAAGGGTTATAGCCCCTGTGGAGAGCCATCGATTTATTAAGGATGTCACGAATAACATCTCTTTTGATCATGGCTGCGGCTTCAGGGACGTCAACATCCGCCTGCGCCTGCTGGGCTGGGATCCCCGGTACACCCTCGAGGACACCCTCCGGAAGACCCTTTCCTCGATGGTCTCCAAAACTCCGTCATGAGCGTTATTCTCGGTCTCAAGCTTGACGTCGACACGCTGAGGGGCTACCGGGAGGGAGTTCCCGCCCTCCTGGCGCTTCTCGACCGTTTCAATATTCGCGCCACCATGTTTTTTTCCATGGGACCCGACAACAGCGGCAAGGCTATACGGCGGATCTTCCGCAAGGGGTTTCTCTCGAAGATGCGGAGGACTCGTGCCGTGAGCACCTACGGCCTGAAGACCCTGCTTTACGGCACGCTGCTGCCCGCTCCCCTCATCGTCGAATCCGAACCGTCGATCCTCCGGCAGGCCGTGGAGCGGGGACACGAGTGCGCCGTCCATGCATGGGACCATGTCGAGTGGCAGGACGAACTTGACGGGATGAGCGCCCCGGCCATCCGCCGTTCCTTCGACCAGGCCTTCGGGCTTTTTGAGCGATTCGCAGGGTTTTCCGCCAGGTCCTGCGCCGCTCCCGCCTGGAAGGTTTCCCGCAGCAGCCTGGCAATCCAGGATGAACTGGGGCTCGATTACTGCAGCGACAGCCGGGGGAAGAGCCCATTCTTCCCCGTCTGGAACGGGCAAAGATTTTCGACCCTCCAGATCCCTTCGACCCTTCCAACCCTGGACGAGATCCTGGGACTGGACGGCCAGGGGCCCGAACAGGCCAACGGGACCCTTCTCGAAGGGCTCACGCAGGGAATCAATGTCCATACCTTCCACGCCGAGATGGAGGGTATCGGCCAGATCGCCCTCTTTGAAAATTTCCTGAAGGAATGTCTGTCCCGGGGCGTGTGTTTCTCAACCCTGGGGGAAATTGCCCAGTCCCTGCCAAGGGAAAATGTTCCGGCCTGCGTCATCGAACCGGGTGAAATTCCGGGACGGGCGGGGACAGTCGCCTTGCAGGGGAAGGAGATGAAGGCATGAAGCTGGCAGTGGTGGGAACAGGGTATGTCGGCCTCGTGACGGGAAGCTGCCTTGCCAATTTCGGCAACGAGGTCGTTTGCGTCGACGTGGATGCGGAAAAGGTCGAAACGCTGAAGAACGGACGCGTCCCTTTTTTTGAACCCGGCCTGTCCGACGTGATGGGGTCGAACCTCGCTTCGGGACGGCTGGATTTCACTACCGACCTCGCCTCGGCGGTCAACGGTTCCGAGATGGTTTTCATCACCGTCGGGACTCCTCCGGACACAACCGGTTCCGCGGATCTCTCAACGGTTTGGGAGGTCGCCCGGGCCATAGGCCGGTGCATGGAAGACACGAAGATCATCGTGACGAAATCGACGGTCCCCGTGGGGACCACCCTTAAGGTCAAGGCGCTAATCCAGGCGGAATTGTCCGCGCGAGGCCGGGAAATCCCCTTCTCCGTGGCGAACAACCCGGAATTCCTGAGGGAGGGCTCCGCCGTCCTCGACTTCATGGACCCCGACCGCGTGGTCGTCGGGACGGAAAGCGACGGGGAAAGGGAAGCCCTTGCGAAGCTTTATTCGTTCCTTGACGAGGAAAAGCTCCTTTTCATGGACATCCCCTCCTCGGAGATGACCAAGTACACGGCCAACGCCTTGCTGGCGACAAAAATCTCTTTCATGAACGAAATCGCCGGGATCTGCGAAAACGTCGGAGCCGACGTCGAAAAAGTCCGGCTTGGAATCGGGTCCGACTCCCGTATCGGCTACGCCTTCATCTCGCCTGGCTGCGGTTACGGCGGATCCTGTTTCCCGAAGGACGTTCGAGCCCTCATCCAGACGGCTTCAAGCCTGGGCTACAATCCTCGCATCCTGGAAGCCGGAGAAAAGGTCAACAACGTCCAGAAACATATCCTGTTCAAGAAGATCGCCCGGCATTTCGAGAGCACTGCGGGCAAGACCGTGGCGGTCTGGGGGCTTTCCTTCAAGCCGAACACGTCCGACACGCGCGAGGCATCCGCCCTGGTCCTGATCGAAGACCTGCTCCGGGCAGGAGCCCTTGTCCGGGCGCATGATCCCGTAGCCATACCCGAGGCAAGGAAAGCCATCCTGCCCCATCCGAACCTCGAGTTCACGGAAAACCACCTGGAGGCCGTTCGCGGCGCCGATGCCCTCGTCCTCGTCACGGAATGGGATCTTTACAAGCAGCCTGATTTTGACCGGCTGGCCCGGCTGATGAATTCGCCCGTGGTCTTCGACGGAAGGAACCAGTACAACCCCCATGAAATGAGGCGCCACGGATTCACCTATTACTCCATCGGGCGCCCCTCCGTCAGCGGCGGGAATTCAGAACCTTAAAGCCAGCCCTTGCGGTGGAAATACCGCAGCATGAACCCCGCTACGGCGATCATGACACCCCAGGCTGCAGGGTAACCCCAATGCCAGTCCAGTTCAGGCATGAAACGGAAATTCATCCCGTAAACCCCAACGATGAAGGTCAGGGGGATGAAGAGCGTGGAGATCACCGTCAGGACCTTCATGATCTCGTTCATGCGGTTGCTGAGGCTGGAGAGATAGATGTCGAGAAGCCCCGATAGGGTTTCCCTCAGGTTTTCCACCGTTTCGAGCACCTGGATCGTGTGGTCGTAAAGATCCCGCAGGTAGGGAGCCAGCTGCCCGCTCAGAAGGGGAGACTCGCCCCGCTCGAGGTTGCCGATCAATTCCCGCAGCGGCCAGATGGAGTGCCGGAGGAAGATCAATTCCCGTTTCTGGTGGTGGAGGGCGCGGAGAGTTTCGGGGGTCGGTTTGGTGACCAGTTCCTCTTCCAGGGTTTCCACCTGGTCCCCGAGTTTTTCAAGGATACTGAAATAGCCGTCCACGACGGCATCGAGAAGGCTATAGGCCAGGGCGTCCGAGCCCATTTTCCGAAGTCTTCCCTTCCCCGCCCTCAGCCGGTCCCTGACGGGACCGAAAACATCACCGGGCCGCTCCTGTATGGACAGGACGAAACGGTCCCCGAGTATGATGCTGACCTGCTCCGATAGGAGCCGCCCGGTTTCCTCCTCGATGCTCAGCATGTTCAGGACGGCAAAAAGGTATTCCCCGTAATCTTCCAGCTTGGGCCGCTGTTCAAGCGCAGCGACATCTTCCATGACAAGGGGATGGATGCCGAACCTCCCCAGGAGGGTTTCCAGGAGAGCCGGGTCCGACAGGCCGTCCACGTTGATCCAGCGGATTCCACCCCCGTTGTGCGACTCCAGGCACTCCTCCAGGCTGCAGGGCACCTGCTCGGAGAAGTGTTCGGCATCATAGGAGATCAGGCTGAGCCTGGGAGCTTCCCCGTGAACCGGCCCGGTTTTCCCTTTCCCCGGTCCTGGGCGAACCCTGGTTTTCCTGTCCCTCGGCAAGAGGACAGCCTCCCTAGGCGAGGTCGGCGACGGACCGGTTTCTCAATATCCCGATCCCTTCGATTTCCACTTCCACCTCGTCGCCGGCCGTCATGGGACCGACACCGGCAGGCGTCCCCGTGGCAACGACATCTCCCGCATGAAGCGTCGCAAAGCGGCTGATATGGGAAATCAGGCGCGGGACGGGAAAGATCATCATGTCCGTATTGGCGGACTGGACAACCTGCCCGTTCAGGCGAGTCTCGATTCGACGGCCCTCGGTCTCCGACGACCTGACGATCCAGGGGCCCAACGGGCAGAACGTGTCGAACCCCTTGGACCTCGTCCATTGCCCGTCTTTGTTCTGCAGGTCCCTTGCCGTGACGTCGTTCAGGCAGGTCAGGCCGAATATGGCTCCGCGCGCCTCCTCCTCGGAAACGTTGCGGCAGGTTTTCCCGATGACAACGGCCAGTTCCCCCTCGTAATCGATGCGCCCCGCCCATAAGGGGATCCTTACCGTTCCTTCCGGCGCCAGTACGGAACCCGGGGCTTTGAGGAAGATCAACGGCTCATCGGGCAAGTCGTGGCCCAGTTCCTTGGCGTGTTCGGTGTAATTTCTTCCGACGCAAAAAATATTGGCCGGTTCCAGGGGGGCAAGAAGGCTGATTTCCTCAAGCGCAAAACTTTCTCCCGAAAGCGGCTCCACGTTCCAAAGGTCACCCCTGAGCGGAGTGACGATCCCGTTTTCAAGGACACCGAAGCGGATATTCCCTTCTTTTTCAAACCTTACAAAACGCATTCGCTCTTCCCTCCCATTTTCTTTCAAGTCGCGTCACTTCCAGTTCGGAACGATCAGGGCCAGCGACGATCCGTAGCTGATCACAAGGGCCAGGAGCACGGATGCCGACAGCATGTCCTTCGTCCTTTTCACGTCCTCGTTGAATTCGGTTCCCACGTGGCTATCGATCAAAAGCTCCAGGGACGTATTGATCAGCTCGATGACCATCGGGACAAGGCTGAGCAGGAAAACCCTGAAGGCCAGCCAGAAATTCCCTTTCCCCGCATAAATCGCCAAGGCAGTGAAGAGAAAGGCACAGGCCGTTTCCCGGGCAATGGCGGTTTCCATGAAAAAGGCCGCCTTCAATCCGTTGAACGAATTCATGCATTTCCTGCCCAGGGAGTCATTTTTCCAGCTGCACTTTGCCTTCGTAAGGTCTGACATCAGGCCCTTCCCCTTTCTGTCGCTGAAGACCTGGCGAAATCCCTGGCTCTCCCGATGATCGAGCGTACCCGAGGCTCGGCCGGGAGACGGGCTTCGATCCTTTCGATCACGCCCCTGTCAAGAACCCTGCGGAAGGAAGGCGGGTAGTTCATGTCGAAAATCCAGGACAGCTGGACAAGGAGGAAATCCGCTACGGAACCGACCTCGCTGTAGGATGCCCTTCCCGTTTCCGCCAGTGAATCCAGAAGGCTCCCGCTGACCTCCCTGGATTCGGGGATCCGGGGCAAAAGTTCCCGAATTCGTCCCTGGTCGAGATAACGCTGCACCACCTCGAAAACATCCAGCTTGTCCGCATCCCGGATTAGCCTGACCATGCCCCCGCTTGACGGGCGCAGGTCAGGGGGAATTTCCTTCCTGTTGTGATATCGAATCCCGTCCAGGATCGCAAGCCTATCCCCTTCGTCGAGGGTAGACAGGATTTGGGATTCGGAGACGGTTTTCCACCCCAATTCCCCGTGGTCGACCGAGGCCGCATCGTAAAAAGTTCCGAAATCACGATACTGGGGAAACCTTCCGACGTCATGAAGCAGCCCCAGGATCTCTGCGTGCAGGACCTTTCGGGGTTCGTACTCCATCCCCCGGGCAATACAGCCAGCCTCAAGGGAAACGCTGAAACTGTGACTCCACTTCAGGGCCAAAAGCGGTTCGAGGCCTCCGCCATCGGCCTCGAATCCGCTTGTATATCCCCTGAACCAATCAAGGACATCGTTCATTGACGTCATGGCAAGACATCCCTTTCGTCTTCTTCGTCAGGTCCATATTCCGTTGCGGCCGTTACTTCGGGCTGTTATAGTAATCGCAACAGCCGTCAGGGAAGGAGCGATTTTCGGTGGATTCCTCCGAGCGTTACAAAAAAACTTTTCCCATATCATGGGACCTGCTCCACAGGGACTGCAAGACCCTGGCCCTGAGGCTCCACGAAAAGGGAAAGTGGAACCGGATTCTCGCGATCGCCCGCGGAGGGCTGGTCCCTGCAGCGATCATCGCCCGTGAACTGGATATCCATTTTGTCGATACCATCTGCGTTTCCAGCTACACCCTGCGCACCCAGGGCGAACCTGCCATCCTCAAGCAGGCGGTCTCTTCCGAGGCCGACCCGAAAGGTTGTCTCATCATCGACGACCTCGTAGACACCGGCCGAACCGCGCAATTGGTCAGGCAGATGTTTCCCGAAGCCTATTTTGCGACGGTCTACGCGAAACCCGACGGGCGCCCCCTTGTCGACTCCTTCATCACCGAGGTCAGCCAGGACACCTGGATCCTCTTCCCTTGGGATTCCGAGTTTTCATTCTCCCAGCCGATCATTGGTCGAACCTAGTCCCTTTCCTCCCGGTGGAAGGACTGCCCCAAGGCCGCCGGGGCCCCCAGGAGGATGCCTTTCCCCTTCTTGATGGAGATCGCCACGAGCACGACGATGGTCAGCACGTAGGGCAGCATCAGGAGAAGCGGAGCCGGTATCGTCGTCCCGGCCGCCTGTATTCGAAGCTGCAGGGCTCCCACCCCTCCGAACAGGTAGGAACCGAAAGCGGCTCTCAAGGGGTTCCATATCCCGAATATGACGAGGGCCACGGCGATCCATCCCCTGCCTGCCGTCATCATCTCCACCCACATCTGGGTATAGACGACCGACAGGTAGGCCCCACCCAGCGCGGCCAGGCCGCCCCCCACCATCGTGTAGGCATATCTCAGGCGAGACACGTTCAAACCTGCCGAATCGACGGCCCTCGGGTTTTCCCCGACAGCCCTCAGGGTCAGTCCCCACCTTGTGGAAGCAATGAACCAGCAGAGGAAACCGACTAGAACGTAGGAGACGTACACCAGGGGATCGTGGTTGAAGAGAACCGGGCCCAGGATGGGAATCTTTCCCAATAAAGGGATCGGCATGACGCCGATGCCCTGGATCGTCTCCCCGACATAGGCTTTTCCAAGAAGCGCGCTCAGGCCGGTTCCGAACATGGTGATCGCCAGGCCGCTGACCACCTGGTTTGCCCCCATGCTCACGCAAAGGAAGGCATGGATGGCCGAAACGGCCATTCCCACGATCACTGCCGCCGCCAGTCCAAGCCAGGGGTTCCCGGTTGCCATCGTCACGGAAAACCCGGAAAAGGCTCCCAGGAGCATCAGCCCCTCCAGCCCGAGATTGAGGACTCCGGCCTTCTCGGTCAGGATCTCCCCAAGTGTAGCGTAAAGAATCGGCGTTCCGCTCCGGATCGCGGCAGAAAGGATCGGGATCAGGATTTCCACTCGTCTCATTCCCCCTTGCCGATGGGCACTATCCGGTAATTCCTGAAAAACTCTCCCCCCAGGACGCAGAACAGGATAAGCCCCTGGAGGACCTGGACGCTGGCGAGCGGCAGCCTCATGACGACCTGCAAGGTGTCCCCCCCCACGAGGAGCGCCCCCAGGAGAAAGGAGACGAGGATGGTTCCAAGGGGGTTCAGCCTCGCTAGCCAGGCCACGATGATGGCCGTGTAGCCGTATCCCGATGAAAAACCGGGCTGGATTCGCCCCTGGAGCCCGGCAACTTCAGTCATTCCCGCTATGCCCGCCACGGCCCCCGAAACGAACATGGCCAGGAGGACATTCTTCATGTAATCCATCCCCGCGTAACGGGCGGCGTTGGCGTTGTTCCCGATGACGCGGAGCTCGAAACCCCAGCGCGTCCAGCGGTAGAGCACGCGGAAAAGGAGGGCGAGGAGGATGGCCAGGACAAGTCCCACGTGAACCCGGGTTCCGCCGAACAGGGGAAGCCTCGCCGCATCCGGGAATGGGGCCGTCATCGGGAAACCCAGGCTGGAAGGATCCCGCCACGGTCCGTAAATGAAATACTCGGTCAGGAGGATGGCGATATAGTTCATCATGAGGGTCGTAATGATCTCGTTAACGTTCCACCTGGCCTTAAGGAATCCGGCGAACCCCGCCCATAGACCTCCAGCCAGGGCTGCCGAAAGGAACATGAGAACAAACATGACAGGGAGGCTGTCCACGAAGGCATAGCGAACGACCGCCACCGCAGCAAGCGCTCCCATGACGATCTGTCCTTCCGCCCCGATGTTCCAGACGACCATGGTGAACGAAAGGCCAACCGCAAGCCCCGCAAGCGTCAACGGTATCGCCTTCACGATCGTTTCGCTCAGGCCCCAGGCGTCACCCAGGGCTCCCCGGAACATCGCCGTGTACGCCGCAAGCGGTGAAACACCAAGGAAAAACAACAGGACCGCGCCTGCCAGAAGAGCCGTCGCAACCGCACCCACGGGAATCGCCCAGTTTAGCCAGGCGGGACAGTCAAGGCGGCGTTCAACCCGGAAAGGAACGCTCATCGGCCGCACGCCTCCCTCATTGCCACAGACATGGGTGTCCCCGCCATCATCAGCCCCAGCGCTTCCTCTGTAACGCCGCGAGGATCATCGACAACCCCCATGATTTCCCCCTTGTGTATGACAGCCAGTCGGTCGCTCAGGGCCATGACCTCTTCCAGGTCTTCGGAAACGAGAAGGACGGCCGCTCCCCTTTCCCGCTGCAGCAGAAGTTGCTCCCTGACAAATTCCGTCGCTCCGACGTCGAGCCCCCATGTGGGCTGCATCGCCACGATAAGGCGCGGGGTTCCAGAAAGTTCCCGGCCCAGCATGAGGCGCTGCTGGTTTCCGCCGGAAAGATTCCGCACGGGCACACCGAGCCCCGGGGTGGAGACCCCGAACCTTTCCACGATCCGGCCCGTTTCACCGGCCACGTTTTCCCAGCTCAGGAAGATCCCCCTGGAGTAGGGTTTTTTCCAGAAGTTCTTGAGGGTGAAGTTCTCGCGCAGGTTCATGGCACCGACCAGTCCCGTTCCTTTTCTGTCGGCGGGGATATAGCCCACTCCCGCCTGTATGAATTTCATGGGATGGGCCCCGGTCATGTCCACACCCATAAGCCTGACGCTGCCGAACTGGATGGGCCGCAGCCCTGAAAGGGCTTCGCAAAGTTCCCTCTGGCCGTTGCCGGCAATCCCGGCCATGCCCAGGATCTCGCCTTCCCTTATGGACAGGCTCAAATTGCGCACCGCGGGCAATCCCCGGTCGTTCAGGGCGCACAACCCATCGGCCTCGAGTACCGTCTCGCCAGCGTTCAGGACCGTCTTGTCCACGGCAAAAACGACCTTCCGCCCGACCATTTTCTCCGCCAGTTCTTCCCTGGTCGCCTTCCTCCCCGGAAGAGTCTCAACCACCTCGCCCTTCCTGAGGATCGTTATGCGGTCGGAAATTTCCATGACCTCGTCAAGCTTGTGGGAAATGAAGACGACGCCATGTCCTTCGGAGGTCATCTGCCGGATCGTGTCGAAAAGGTGACGGACCTCCTGTGGCGTCAGAACCGAGGTCGGCTCGTCGAGGACAAGGAGTTCCGCCCTGCGGTAGAGCATCTTCAGGATTTCCACCCGTTGCTGCTCTCCGACTGAAAGCTGCCACACGGGGGTTTCGGGCTCAACCCCGAGCCCGTAGCGGGTGGAAAGGTCACGAATCCTTTCAACGACGGCCTTCTTCGGAAGGATCGCTTCCAGCCCCGGCAGCCCCATGATCATGTTTTCCCAGACCGTGAGAACAGGCACGAGCATGAAATGCTGGTGAACCATGCCGATCCCTGCGGCAATGGCGTCCCTCGGCGAGGAAAAGCGGCGGTTCTCCCCCTTGACCCGTATCGTTCCGGAATCGGGGATGTAGAGACCGTTCAGGATGTTCATCAACGTGCTCTTGCCGGCACCGTTTTCGCCCAGGAGCGTATGCACCTCTCCAGGCCTGACGTCAAAGTCGACGCCCACATTCGCCCGGACATTGGCGAAGGCCTTGCATATTCCCCGCATCTCCACGATCGGTGTTTGCAAAGAGGGATCCATCGGGTTCCACGCTCCAGGGAAAAATTTTCTTTATGACCATCCAAGTTTGCCTCAAAGGCCCGAATTGTCAAACCTGACAAGAAGAGGGGGCCCCTCGAACGGGCCCCCTCGCCTTGCCGTTTTATTTTTCCAAGGCCTACTTCGGGATCGTTCCCTCGACGCCCTGGACGAACCAGCTCATGGAAAGCATGTCTCCATCGGACATCCGTTTGCCGGCCTCGACCCTAACCTTGCCTGCCTGGTCCTTGACGGGGCCCGTGAAGACATCCCACTTGCCCGAAACGATCTTCGCCTGCTCGTCGGCAACGATTTTCTTCACGCTTTCCGGGACAGCCTTGCCGAAGGGAGCCAGGCCCACCATCTTCTCCTTCAGTCCCCACCAGATCGATTCGGACTTCCAGGTTCCCTTGACGACCTTATCCGCCGTGTACTTGTAAAGCATGCCCCAATCCCAGATGGGGGCGGTCAGGTGACGGGTCGGTGCGTACTTGCTCATGTCGTTGTTGTACCCGACGACCCAGACCTTGGCCTCCTCGGCAGCCTGCGGGGCGGCGCCGGAGTCGGCATGCATGGCGATAACGTCGGCACCCGAGTCGATCAGGGCCTTGGTCGCTTCCTTTTCCTTGCCCGGGTCAAACCAGGAAAACAGCCAGACAACCTTGACCTTTGCCTTGGGGTTGACCTTGCGGACCCCGAGGGTGAAGGCATTGATTCCCCGGATGACTTCGGGGATCGGGTTCGCAGCCACGTAACCGATGATGTTGCTCTTCGTCATTTTGCCTGCAACGAGGCCGGAGAGGTAACGCGGCTGGTAAATCCGGCCAAAATAGGTTCCTACGTTCGGCGCCGACTTGTAGCCGGAGCAATGCATGAAAACGACGTCGGGATACTTCTTTGCCACTTCCTGCACAAAGTCCATGTACCCGAAGGACGTTGCGAAAACAAGTTTTGAGCCGTTGCGAACAAAAGTCTCCATGACGCGGACGGCATCGGGGCCCTCCGGCACGGATTCGACGATGCTCGAGGTCAGGCCGGGGAATGCCTTCTCCATTTCAAGGCGGCCCTTGTCGTGCATGTAGGTCCAGCCGCCGTCTCCAACCGGTCCGACATAAACGAAACCGGCCTTGATCTCCTTCGCAGGAACAGGAGCGATTGCCCATGCCGCTGTAGCCACAAGGAGAAACGCCATGACGACCGCGATTGCCCAGTTCTTCCTCATCCGTTATTCCGCCTCCCGAATTTGACTTCGATCTTCGACTTTTGCCTCATCACCATTGATAACATGGCGTAAATTTTGCCGCAAGGCCCAAATAATTCCAACCTCATGGGCCCACGCTCCCCTTCCCGGTACGATCAATCCCCGCCGTTTTCCCCTCTCGTGATCCGGATTTCAAAAAGACGGCCCCAAGGGTAGCTTACCTGGTAATCCACGGCTCCGAATTCAGCCAGGGCCAAACCCGAAAAGGCGGACAGCGCTTCAAGGATATCCGCTTCAAGCTTCCCGGGGGAAGCCTGCCCTCCGAAAGGACCTTTCGAAGAAACTGCAGGGCGAACATTGGCCTGGTATCCCCATTCATCCAGCAGGCGGGAGAAAAGGATCCACTTCCTATGGGATTCCGGCATCCACCGGGATAGGACACCGGTCGCCAGGGCGAGGCCGATGGCATTATCCGACGTGTTTCCACCGGAATAAGCCGCAAGGCGATCCAGCAGTTTCCTTTCCCTAAGTACTTCCATCAACCCGTTGTCTGCCCCGTTGTCGAAGGCAAGATCAGCCAGTGCCACCCGCTTCCCCATCGAAAGGAATCCTTCGATCTCTCCGGCCAGGGCCCGGTCTGCCCCGTCCGCGAGCGGGCGGTTCGCAGCGGAAGACGCTTCCCTTGTGCAGCCGTCGGGGGGAAGGTTTCCCACCAGGACCAGGTCGGCTTCGTTTGCGTCCTCTACGAGCCGCACTCCCAGGACATCCGCCTGGATTTCAAGCGACTCCCTGGGGGAAAAACCCGAGTAGTTCGGCCTGGGATCTGTCTCGGAAGGTGCGGGAAAGAACGGGTAAACCTTCTGGGGGGGCTTCTCCTCCAAAAAGAGCCTGCCGAAAAGAAGAAGCCCCATCTGGTCCACGCCGGGCACGACCGCCGCCTGGTGGCGTGAAGCATTCCCGATGGTCCCCTTCATGGATGAAAATTCCTGGTCCAGCCAGAGGGGAGAAACGTTATCGTCAAGTCCAATCCCGACAAAATCGATTCCCCTTGAACTGTGGAGGGCCAGAAGCCGGTTGGCGGCCCGCAGGCTCTGGTTCCGCCGGTTTGCCCATTCCTGCATCACGGGGACGGGTATGGTCCTGAGCAGCTTTTCAGCCGATACCAGCTCTTCCCCGGACAATAACCCCCGGGAAGCCGCCGATTGAAGCCTGGCCAGACGAAACAAATGGGGCGCCCACCTGGCGTTGTAATCTGCATCCAGGATACCCTGGCTCTGCCTTGGCAACCGCAGAAGGGTCCCGAAAATTGCATAGGAAGGGTTCGAGAGAGCGGAACTCAGGATCTTGAGCGCCTCGAACCGCCTGGAAATTTCTTGTTCATCCAGGCCGTGGGTCCGGGACGAAACAAGGCCCCCGAAAAGGAAGGCGTCCGCGGCAACGACCGCAGGACCGTCCTTCCGGTGGGAGGCCAGCCATTCGCAAAGCCCTTCGAAATCGGGGATTCCCTCCTGTCCCCTGAAAAAGGTTTCGGGAGGCAGGAGAAGCCTCACCCGGAGGGCGTTAGCTGCCTCCACAACCCGGTCGAGGGAATAGGGTCGGTCGTCGAGCGGGATATAAACCACCGTTTGGGCCCATGCGGCCTGAACCTGAAAAGCCAGGATTCCCAGCAGGGACAGGATCGCCAGGAACCCTCTTGCAGGTTTTCTCATCGGCCTTCCCCCCCGATTCGCAAATGGAAAAAGCCCCATCTTGCGATGGGGCTTCACTCTTCTGGCTCCCCGACGAGGACTTGAACCTCGAACCTAGTGGTTAACAGCCACCCGCTCTGCCGATTGAGCTATCGGGGAATCTTCGCTTCGCACCCGTGGGCGCTGTAACACCCACAGCGGTTGGAAATATAGCATAACCGCAACGGGCTGGCAAGAGGTTAAATGCGCCTCTTTATCTAGCATTTGCCTTGCATGCACAACGGGGGTTCGAGGTGACACCTTTCAAGAAGTTCGGCATTTTCGAAAATTTCCCTGGAAGGACCGTCTGCTGCCACTTTTCCCTCGTGAAGGACGATCGTCCGGGGGCAGGCTTCCATCACGAGATCCAGGTCGTGGGTTGCAACAAGCCGGGTGTGCGTGAATTTTTTCAGCAGTTCGATGAGAAGTCGCCGTCCCTTCGGGTCAAGACCGGAACTCGGCTCGTCCATGACCAATATGTCCGGCAGCATGGATAGCACCGTAGCAATCGCAACCGCCCGTTTCTCCCCCCCCGATAGCCGGTAGGTCGGCCTCTCCGACAGGTGAGCCGCACCGACACCCTCCAGCGACTCCCTGACCCGGGAAGAGACCTCGGGGAGGGATAGCCCCTGGTTTAAAGGGCCAAAAGCCACGTCATCGAAGACGGTGGGCATGAAAAGCTGGTCTTCCGGATCCTGGAACACGAACCCCATACGCTTCCGGATCTCCCCTACGGTGTTTTTGGCCAGGATCGTCCCCCCGACATTCACCGTTCCGCCGGAGGGGAGAACCAGCCCTGCCAGCGCTAATAGCATGGTCGATTTCCCCGCCCCGTTTGCTCCCACCAAACCGACGGCTTCTCCGTGCTCAAGCCTGAAAGAAACCCCGTTTAGGGCCTCCGTCCCATCCGGGTAGGCAAAACAAAGATCCGCGACGTCAAGAAAATGATGACTCACTTCCCCACCACCCATCCAAAAAGCCATTCAGGCAAGTTGACGAACCGGACCAGTGCAAAGAAGAGGATCCAGGCCAGGGTGAAAACCCCGTCCCGAGACCATGAAAAACCTAGGGGCTGAAGCACCCGGACTTCCCCGTCAAATCCCCTGACAAGCATGGCCCGGTGTACCCTTGTCGCCCGGTCCAGGGCCCTCAAAAGGAGGAGCCCGATCATCGAGCCGGCGGTTGAAAGGGCGATCTTCGGCTTGTTGCCCTGGGCCCTAAGGTCGTGGGCACGGACCATGCGCAGGGCTTCTCCCCGAAGCAGGAACATGTAGCGGTAAAGGAACTGGAGCTGGGTGACCAGGACCCGGGGGACCCTCATCTTCTCCAGTCCCAGGCATAGCCGGTCAAAAGGCGTCGTCATGACCAGGAGGATCGCCGAGGTTACCGCAAGAAGAGACCGCATCGTGATGGAAAAAAAGGAAACCCAGCCCCCGCTTATGGCGTATCCCCCTACCACCAGCAGTGCCTGCCGGTCGAAAAGAGGGTTGAAAAGGCCGACGAAAAGGGCAAAGGGAAGGACGAAAAGCGCCTTCCGCAGGAGGGACCGGGCAGAAACACCGTATAGGGTCGTAATTGCGACGGGATAGAAGAAAAGAGGGGTGAGCCTCGAAATCTCGTACTTGCCAAAAGAAGTGACCGTGAGGACGAACGCGAACGTCACAATCCAGAACGCCCGGGGGTCCGGCCGATTCGACTGGCCGGACCCCTGGGCGTAAGAAGGGGAAAAGAGCGAAGGATCAACCCTTCCCATCTAGACGATTTTCAATTGCGACCGGAAGAGAGTCGCCTTAGCAGGATTCCCGCCATCCCGGCCAGGAGAAGCGTCAGGCCCCCGCCGACAAGGCCGGACACGCTTGTCCCCGGATCGACCGCTGGCCAGTGCGCGGGTTCCTCCATCGCCGTTTCGGTTTCATTGGCAGGAGCCTTCCTGAATCCATAATCAGGCAGGAAGGCGCTCTTCTCCTGCAAGGATGAAAGAATGGCGTGGATGCCTCCTTCCGGGGCCTCCAGTTCTTCGGAACCCGATGTCCTGGCCATGGACCATTCAAGGCCATCCGGATAACTCGAAGCGAACCAGGAAAACACCCCGCCGGTCACCACGGCAGCCAATGCCAGCCCTGTCAACACTTTTTTCATGGAAATACCCCTCAAACCGGTTTTGCGGGAGGAGGCTTCCAGCACTTCGGGACGTGCTTGCCACACAAAGGTCACGACCGCAGTGGTGATGAGCCCTTCGATGAATCCTATCGCCAGGTGGATCGGCTGCATGAGGAGCACGAACGTCTTGAACGGCAATTCGGAGATCCCCGAAGCCATGGTTTCCAGGACAACCGAGAAGGCTCCAAGCTGAAGGCCGATCACTGCCGAAAGGGTCGCCGCAAGAAGGATTTTTTTCCTGGTCGGGTTTTGCCCGGCAATTTTCAGGTAAATAAAGGGGTACGCAATGAAACAGGGGAAAAAGCCCATGTTGAAGATGTTGCACCCTAAAGCCAACAGGCCGCCATCTGCAAAGAACAGGGCCTGCACGGTGAGAACCGAAACAAGGACAAGAAAGGCGGCATAGGGGCCCAGGAGGATCGCCAGGATCATCCCTCCCCCGATATGTCCGCTGGAGCCTGTAACTGGTATGCTGAAGTTGATCATCTGGGCGGCGAAGATGAAAGCTCCGAGGACCCCCATCAGCGGAACCCTTGATTCATCGGGCGAATCCTTCAGTTTTTTCGCCGAATAGGCTGTCAGTCCCGCCGCAACGGCCCACATGGTTCCACCAACCGCCGGAGAAAGCAACGCATCTGCCATGTGCATCGGTAGGCCACCCCTTCGTGTTACGTTTTGTCATTTTAATAACACTAGAGAACGCCCTTGTCAACGGGAAAGGGGCGGGAATTTTTGCCCCCGCCCCTTCAGTTTCCGCTCCTTGTTCGCAACAGTTTATGACTTTTGCTGCGCCTTCGCCCAGCTGTCCTTCAGCGAAACGATCCGGTTAAAGACAGGCATTCCCGGGCGCGTGTCCGGGTCGACACAGAAATACCCGTGCCTGAGGAACTGGAAGCGGTTCCCCGCCTCAGCGGATGCCAAGCCGGGCTCGACCAGGCACCCGAACAGCACTTCAATGGAATCCGGGTTCAGGTAATCCCGGTAATCCTTCCCTTCTTCCATCTCGTCCAGGCTTTTCAGGGTGAACAGGTGGTCGTAGAGCCGGACCTCCGCCTGGACTGCGTGGGCGGCCGAAACCCAGTGGAGGGTTCCTTTCACCTTCCGGCCGTCGGGGGCGTCCCCGCCCCGCGTCTCAGGATCGTACTCGCACCGGAGTTCGGCGATCTCTCCGCTTTCGTTTCGGACAACGGACTTGCAAGTGATGAAATAGGCATGCTTGAGCCGGACTTCCTTCCCGGGTGAAAGCCGGAAGTATCCTTTCGGGGGTTCTTCCATGAAATCGTCCCGCTCGATGAAGATTTCCCTGGAGAAGGGCACCTTCCTAAGGGTCTGATTTTCCGCCTCGGGGTTGTCCAGGGCCTCGATTTCTTCAACCTGGTTTTCGGGGTAGTTTTCGATCACGACCTTGAGCGGCCTCAGGACCGCCATGACCCGGCCTGCAGTTTTGTTGAGCTCTTCACGGATGCAGAACTGCAGGAACTCCATGTCGACCATGCTGTTGGTCTTCGCGACCCCGATATCGTCGCAAAACCGGCGGATGGCGGATGGGGTATAGCCACGCCTGCGGAGGCCGGAAATGGTGGGCATTCGCGGGTCATCCCAACCGGAGACGCACTTCGTGGCGACAAGCTCCAGGAGTTTCCGCTTGCTCATGACGGTATAGGTCAGGTTAAGGCGGGCAAACTCGTACTGGCGGGGCTTGTGGGGCACGGACACGTTATCGATGAACCACTCGTAAAGCGGCCGGTGGTCCTGGAATTCCAGCGTGCAGATCGAGTGGGTAACCCCTTCGATGGCGTCCTCGTACCCGTGGGCAAAATCATACATCGGGTAGACGACCCACTTGTCACCGGTGTTGTGGTGGGGTTGCTTGAGGATTCGGTACATGACCGGATCCCGCATGTTGACGTTGGGATGCGCCATGTCGATTTTTGCCCTGAGGACGCACTCTCCTTCGGCAAACTCCCCGTTCTTCATCCTTTCGAAAAGGTCGAGATTCTCGGCAACAGACCGTCCCCGCCAGGGGGATTCGACGCCTGGTTCGGTCAGGGTACCGCGAGTCCTGCGAATCTCCTCGGGAGACTGGTGGTCGACATAAGCCTTTCCCGCCTCTACCAGTTCGAGGGCCCAGAGGTAAAACTGGTCGAAATAGTCGGAGGCGTAACGAAGGTTGGCCCACTTGAAACCAAGCCACTTCACGTCCGCCTTGATGGACTCCACGTATTCGATTTCCTCTTTTGTCGGGTTCGTGTCGTCGAAACGAAGGTTGCAATCCCCGCCGAATTTTTCCGCCAGGCCAAAATTCAGGCAGATCGACTTGGCATGGCCGATATGGAGGTAACCGTTCGGTTCGGGAGGAAAACGGGTGATGACCTT
>ENA-OSEO01003636-OSEO01003636.1-sediment-metagenome-genome-assembly--contig:-NODE-3636-length-17699-cov-9.985189_pt1 | contig 17699 bp, 15 predicted proteins | sample MGYA00237883_ERZ534232 | MGnify/ENA metagenome assembly ERZ534232
GGATTTATCCACCTCTCCATCGGCCAGGAAGCCTCGTCGGTGGGGACCTGCTCGGTGCTTCGGCCGGATGACTATGTGGCCAGTACCCATCGAGGCCACGGCCACATGATCGCCAAGGGTGCGGACCCGAAGCGCATGTTTGCCGAACTCCTGGGAAAAGCCGGCGGCTACTGCAAGGGAAAGGGCGGGTCCATGCACATCGCCGACTTTTCCCTCGGGATCCTGGGCGCCAACGGGGTCGTAGCAGGCGGCTTCCCCATCATTGTCGGTGCAGGCCTTTCCATCAAGCTCAGGAAAACGGATCAGGTCGCCGTCGTGTTTTTCGGCGACGGCGCAGCCAACCGGGGGCCGTTTCATGAGGCCGCGAACATGGCGGCCATTTGGAACTTGCCGGTCATTTTTGTCTGCGAGAACAATCTTTACGCGTCCACGACTTCTTCCTCCTATTCCCTTGCAGGCGGAACAGTGGCCGGCCGGGCCTGCGCCTACGGCATTCCCGGCCGCACCGTGGACGGCAACGATATTTTCGAAGTCCGGAAAGCCGTTGAGGAAGCCGTTCAGAGGGCCAGGTCCGGACAAGGCCCATCCATCGTGGAAAACCAGACCTACCGGTACCGGGGGCACTTCGAGGGAGACCCTCAGAAGTACCGCTCGGCGGAGGAAGTGAACGGCTTCCGAAAAGAAAAGGACCCGATCATGGCCTTTGCCGGCCGCCTGAAAAAGGAAAAAGTCCTCACGGACAAAAATGAAAAGGCGCTCAAAGCAGAGGTGGCACGCATCATCGACGAAGCGCTTCGCTATGCTCAGGCGGCCCCCCTGCCCCGTCCTGAAGATGCGCTGGATGACGTGTATGCAAACCCGTAGGAGCCAAAACCAGTGATCAGTGATCAGTGATCAGTAATCAGTGATCAGTGATCAGTAATCACCATTCTTGCCACGGCGCTTCGCTCAAATCCCCCTTGCTCCCCCTTTTTCAAAGGGGGAAAGCCGCTGGAAGTCCTCCCCTTTGTAAAGGGGAGACAGAGGGGATTTTGGATGGATGAACCATTGAGATTCTTAGAAGTAATTCGGTCGAAGGGCGATCATCCGAACTGTAGGAGCAAGCTCCGCTTGCGATAATTTCAGGCACCTTAGGCATTTTAGACGAAGTCCCTGAGCCCTGAGCTTGTCGAGGGGTCGAAGGGGCACTTTAGGCACTGGATCCAATAAGGGGGCAATTGATGGCGGACAGACTTCTATCCTGCTCTGAAGCCCTTGCCGAGGCGCTCGCCGAGGAGATGGAAAGGGACGACACGGTGTTCATTATCGGCGAGGATCTCCGGGCTCATGACGGGATCTTCGGACAGTTCAAGGGACTTCCCGACAAGTACCCCGAGAGGGTCATTGATACGCCCATCTCGGAAACCTGCATTGTCGGCGCCGGCCTCGGCGCAGCCCTGACCGGCATGAGGCCGCTCGTGGATCTGCACTTTGCGGACTTTTTCACCACGGCCATGGATGAGATCGCCAATCAGACGGCTAAAATCAGGTACATGTTCGGAGGCCAGGCAAAAATCCCTCTCGTGATCTGGGCGCCGGACGGAGGAGGGCTTTCCGCGGCCGCTCATCACTCCCAGAGCCTGGAGGCATGGTTTGTCCACACGCCGGGGCTCAAGGTGGTCGTCCCCTCTGAGCCTGCGGATGTGAAAGGTCTGATCAAGACCGCTATCCGCGATGACGACCCGGTGGTCTTTTTTCAGCACAAGAAGCTCTTTGCCCAGAAAGGGCCGGTCCCCGAGGGGGAATACCTCATCCCGCTCGGCAAGGGAGATACTAAGAGGAAGGGACGGGACATCACGGTCATCACCTATTCCAGGATGGTCTACTCCTGTCTGGAGGCGGCCGAACGCCTGGCCGAAGAGGGTATCGAAGCGGAGGTCATCGATCTCCGTACCCTGAAGCCCTTCGATTTTGAGATCATCGCGGAGTCGGTGAAGAAAACCTACCACGCCCTCGTGGTCCATGAAGCCTGCCTCACTGGAGGCTTCGGCGCTGAAATCGCTGCAAGGATCGGAGAAGAGCTCTTCGACGACCTGGATGCTCCGGTCAAGAGAATCGGAGCCAAAGATGTGCCCATTCCGTTCAGCCCGGTGCTTGAAAACTTCGTTCTTCCCCAGGTTGGGGACATTGTGAAGGGGGCTAAGCACGTGCTTAACCGGGCGTGAGCACGCCCTACTCCGGAGGTCTCATCACCATGATCTCGATTACCATTCCTAAACTGGGTCTCACCATGGAGAGCGCCAAGCTGCTCCGCTGGAATGTTGCTTCGGGCGAGGAGGTCCGGGAAGGAGACCCTATTCTTGTCATAGAGACGGACAAGGTAACCTACGAAGTGCCGTCGCCGGCATCAGGCATGATCCACCCCGTAGCCCCGGAAGGCAAGGAATGCGAGGTGGAAGAGGTGGTGGGATATATCGCCATGAACCGGGAAGAGTACGATCGCCTGGCGGCCCGGTACCCAGCGGCGACCCCGGAAGAAGAACCGGCTTCAGCAGCCCCGGCCCATGGGGCCGCGCCGCAGTCCTCACCCCCGCCTCGAGGGTTCCGCGTGAAGGCCTCGCCCCTGGCCCGGGCCATGGCTGAAGAACACGGCCTCGATCTTCAAAGGGTCCAGGGAACCGGCCCGGGAGGAAGGATCGTACGAGCGGACATCCTGCGTGCCCTTGAGGGAAAGGCCAAAGAGGCGGCCAGGAGGATCGAGGGGTTGAATGAGCCGACGGACAGGGAAATGAGCGAAAGCATCCCCATCCGCGGTGTCAGAAAAATCATCTTCGACAACATGCACAGGAGCCTGAGCCAGTCGGCTCAACTGACCCTCCACACGGAGGCCGGCGCGGAGGCCTTGGTTGCCCTCAGAGAGCGCTTGTCCGGCGACGGGCGGAAGGTCTCCTTCAATGCCATCTTCGTGAAAATTGCGGCCATGGCCCTCAGAATCCACCCCAAAGTGAATGCAAGCGTTGAGGAGGGCTCCATCACCGTATGGAAACAGATCCATATCGGCCTGGCCATGGAGGCGAATGACGCCCTCATCGTGCCTGTCGTGCGGAGGCCCGATGCAAAAACCATCGGGGAAATCGACCGGGAGATTGCAGCACTGATTCTGAAGCTCAGGGAAAACAGGCTCTCCCCGGATGACCTGGCCAACGGAACCTTTACGATCACCAACCTGGGCTTCTCGGATATCGATCACTTCACGCCCATCATTCGGCCTCCTGAGAGCGCCATTCTGGGTGTGGGGCGCATCGTAAAAAAGCCGGTGGTCAGAGCGGATTCCGTCATCCCCGAGCAACGGGTCGCCTTGAGCCTCACCTTTGACCATCGGATTATCGACGGCGCTCCAGGGGCGAGGTTCCTGAAGACCATCAAAGACATGATCGAAGATCCCCTGCTCCTCATCAGATGACCAGGGAGCTCAGACAGAGCATGGACCAATACGATGTCATGGTTATCGGCGGAGGCGCCGGCGGCGCGGCGGCCGCCATTCGCGCGGCCCAGATGGGCGCCAAGGTGGCCGTCGTGGAAGACAAGTTTCTCGGCGGTTTGTGCATGAACCGGGGATGTGTCCCTTTCGGCCACATGCTGGCGGCTTCCCATATTCTGGGCAGCCTGACCCTGGGCAAAGACATGGGGATCGAGTGCTCCGGTCTGAGGATGAATTTTACCGCTCTCATGAAAAGACAGAACGAACTGGTCTCCTTTATGCGCCAGGGCGTCCAGGGACTTTTCACAAAACACCGAATCACGCTGATCAAAGGCATCGGCAAAATCGGAGGACCCGGCAGAGTCGAAGTTGCTGAAAAAACTTTCACGGCCGGCAAGATCATTCTGGCTTCGGGAGGCCGGTGGTTGAGGCCAGAGATCCCGGGGAACGACCTCCCCGAAGTGGTCAACAGCGATTATCTCCTCACGGCAAACGCTCTGCCTCAAACCTGCCTTGTGCTCGGCCATGGGCCGCGCACGATCGAGGTCGCCCAGGTGCTTCATCATTTCGGCTGCAAGGCCTGGATCGCCACGGAAGAAACCGCACTCCTTCCCCATGAGAACAAGACCATCCGAACCAGGCTCACCAAGGCGCTTCAAGCCCAAGGGCTCAGGGTGCTCACGAAAACCAGCATCAAGGCTTTGAATCCTTTGAAACAGGCTCTCACGGTAAGCATCGTAAGGGGAGACAAGGAGGAAACCCTATCGGTCGATTTGCTGATCAGTCTTCACAGGGGAGCGGCCCTTCAGAACCTTGGCCTTGAAAAAGTCGGCCTGGACGCGAACCTTCCATTCCTGAAGGTGAACGAGCGCCTGGAGACGCAAGCGCCGGGGGTATACGCGATCGGCGACCTGATTGCGCCTGAAGACATGCATTATTCGCACCTGGCTTCAGCAGGCGGCATTGCGGCCGCAGAAAATGCCATGGGCCGAGCCTCCACCCTCAATCCCCGCACGGCGGTCCGCGTGGCCCACACCAGCCCTCAGGTGGCCTGCGTAGGGCTCACAAGCAGGGAAGCGAAACAAGAAGGATTCGATGTGGTGGAAGGCGCAGCGCCCTTTTCCATGAATCCCAAGGGAATGATTCTTTCCCAGACCGAGGGCCTGGTGGAAATCGTGGCGGACAGGAAATACGGGGAAATCCTGGGGATTCATTTGATCGGAGAACGGGTCGATGAGATGGTGGGCATAGGCGTCCTTGCCATTCAGATGGAAGCCACCCTCGAGGAGCTGGCCGGATTGCCGTTACCGCACCCCACGCTCAGCGAATCTCTGGCGGATGCGGCTCGTGACGCCCTAGGCCGTGCCATCTACCTGCCGTGAAAACCGCGTCACCTCCCTCTCCGAGCAGATCAGCAGCCCACCCGGCCCGGATTGTTCGATCCTTGCGCGCTTCGTAAAAGACCCCACACCGCATGGGAGAGGCTTGCAGACTATCTTCGTCAAACCAACTTCACAAGCACAATGTGAAAATCTTAAGAACGTGCCACACCCCCCCCCACGACGCGTGGGTGTGATAAGGTGAACGGGAGAAGGTCCCGGGACCGCTTCACTCAATCCGGGAGCCATTCTGCAGCGGCAACCTTGACAATCTGGATGTCATCATCCAGGTTCAGGAAAAAGTTCAGCACCAACAATCGCAGAGGGTTGAATCGATCCACTCCCTCGGTTCTGGGCTCGCAAGTGTACGATTTGTAGGCGGCTATGGTTTCACCCATGGAGCCTGGATTTGAATCGGACAGGTCGGCGTAAAGCAAAGGGAAAGTCCCCGCTTTCAGAGCGCCCAGGGGATATTGCGTTGATACAAGAAAGGGACCCGGCCTTGTCCTAAGACGATTTTGAAGGTCAGGATGGTTTAGGATCATGCCTGCAAGCCGGTTAATGTAACTCATCGCAAGACCGGAGTTGTAGTTGGTCACATCGAACTTCTGATTTACCTCAGGCTTTTTGGATGGAATGTAGAAGATATTCGTGTTCTTTTTGATCGGCCTCGCCTCACCGCTTGTAAGGGTTGAACCGGTTATTGCTTGGATGACTTGCTTGTATCGTTCCAGGACTTCCGGATTTGTCTGAACCAGACCTTCTACGCGCCTTCCGAACAAAACGTACGTGTACATGCCGTACCCGGGCACTTCCTGCTTCTCCTTCTGCAGGCAATCCCAAACATGACTCGTCGGTGACTTTGCCATCTCTAAAGGTTCAGGAGCCGAAGACATGGCCTCCTCTTTCTGCTCCGTTGCACAGGCGAGCATCACCGCCACGCCTGCCAGGCACAGACAAATCACTGTGAACGACTTCCAAACTTTACTGTGGAGAAGCATCTTTCTTCCTCCTTGCTCGCCACCTCGATAAGACCTCATTGAGCACAACAGCAGCAGCCAGAGAGATTATGACTACCACCGTGAGGACCTCCGTCGGCGAAGTATTGGGGTAAATGATCCGGAATACTCCGAGCAGGATCGCCCCGATCACGATCGTGAACAGTGAAACATTCCCTATCTTTTTTTTGTCCATTCTCCCCCCTCATCCCTCTGCGCTGCTTGGCGGATGCAGGAAATCGTCGAGTATCCCCCGGCTCGGTCCTCACGGTGAAAAGTCAGATCTTTGCGAGAGCGTTAATCTAAACGCTCTCCGTACCAAAATAGTACCTGGCTCCCTCAACCAAGCGAAGGACCTGGCCTCCAACGACGATTTGGGCAATTTTTACGTCCCGCAACAGCTTCTCCATTCTCCCTTCTTTTGCATACCCATAGGATCCCATCAATTCCAGCGCACGATTAACGACCTTCCATACACATTCCGTAACGACATTTTGGGTAATGCTTGCTGTCGCAAGCTGCTTGTGGTCCCATGGTGGTCCATAGGCTTCGGGGTGATCCAGCCTTATGAGGGTATTCCACAGAAAGGACTCCGCACACAGCATATCCGACGCGATTTGACCCAACTCATGCACGATAGCCCCGTGCTCCTTCATAGGCATTCCACCTATCTCCCTGTTGTCGACATAAAATTTCAGCACTTCGTAGGCCCTTCTCATAATTCCGACCGCAAAGGCGGACACGAAAGCCCTTCCTATGGTTTCTTTGGCCAGCAGGGACAGGACCTCATCTTCTCCTTCATGCAGACGATATTCTCTGGGCACGCGAACATTATCAAACCATATATCTCCATTCGTATCTATGGCGGTGCCCATTTTTTCGTAAGGCTTGCTGACCGCGGTCCCTTGGGTGCCTGCAGGCACGATAAATTGCCCTATGTTGTTTGGAAACTGTTCTCCTTCTACAGCACAGATCACGAGAAACGCCTTGGCTTCTCTAAAGGCGGAGGGCCATAGCTTGTGACCATTAATGACCCATTGGTCTCCTTCCAAACGCGCCTTTGTCCTGACCTGTGATCCCTTAAGCCTCATATCTTCGACGGCTCCTCCGCCGTGAGGCTCCGTAATCGCATTACACATTGGACAGACCTCATCGGCCAAAAGCCATTCGGCGATCTTTTTCATGAGCCCGTCATTGGGCTTGGGAAGCATCGTTGAGGCCACCAGCCATGACGAAAGAAAAGCCGACTCTGCCAGCCCGTGGTCCCCCCGGGCTACCTCCGTAATGATGGCACCGGATTCGACCATCGACCAATCCCCTGTTCCTCCATAGGGAGGCGGCACAAATCCCTTTTGTAGACCCAGATCTATCAGGAGTTTTTTAAACAAGCCTGCCACGAATGTTTGCTCTTTTCTCTCCGTCCAGTCCCAATATTCGTCAAATTCGGTTTCATGAGGCAACACTTCAGCATCCACAAATTTTCTGAGGGTATTACAGTACGCCTTGATCTCTTCCCTGATCAGGTGATCGGGCCTCAGAAAATCATCGAGTCCTCTTGCCTTCTCGTTCATGGTGCACCTCCTCCGCTGATCCTTTTCGATCCTTCTATCCGCGCCTGCGCTGCCGCGGCTTGAAGCCTCTACTTGGCTTCTCCATAATAGACCTCGACGCCGCCGAGCACGTAGAAGTCGGCGACCCATTTGGAGAACCACTGGGGGAAGAATTCCTCCTTGAAGGCCGTTGTCTCATGGGCCTTGCCCCAGTCCTCCAGACTCGTTACATCCATGATGCCGACGTACTTGAACGGAGGGCTCGCCGGTCCCGGGGGGGTACCCTTTTGTCCGTTGCCGGTGATGCCTCCCAGCATTTTTACGAGTGCAAAACTTTTGGCACCGTTCAGGCCCAGCAGAAGCGGGCCCTTGTATTGCTCGCACCACTTCTGATAGTCCTCATCCTTGACTCCCTCTTTCAGATTGTAGAGAATGATTTCCTTCGGCATGTGTCCCCTCCTTTCGATCTGTTCAGAAGCGTTCTCGATATCCGCCTTTTCCTTTCCCCCATGTTTCAGGCGGTGTCCGTGAGGCCCTCGGTTTGCAGAGGTTTCCGTACATACCTCAAGCGCTTACTGCCGGCGGCACAAAATGGTTTGGGATCGTTCAAAAGTGTTTGCACGGGCTGTTGAAACGTAATTGAGGATGAGCTTCGCCTGTTGCAAAGGGCCGGTGCCTTTTCTGCAGTGCGGAGCTTGGCCAGGCTGCGGGAGACAAGAATCAGGATACTTCAGACAGGCCCACTTCATAACGTCCTCGAAAAAGGATTTACGTGTGCCTCGGCCGGTTGGTGAAGATATTCCAGATACTGGACCGCAGGCCATCTGAAGTCAAGAAGATTCTGTCGGAGTCCACCGGCGATCAGGGGCCGCCTTTCCCGTTGACAAGACCATGCAAATTCCCTATAGTCCCTGCTCTAAATAACCTCAACACCCGGACGGCGTGCTCAGCCCCTTGATTTCATTTCAGGTCATTACACTGCTTGCGATTGTCGCCGCAGCGCTTGTCTTTTTCATCGGCGGTTGGCTGCGCGTCGATGTAGTAGGGCTGCTCGTGTTGTCCGCCCTTGCGCTCACCGGTTTGGTCACACCCCAGGAGGCATTGGCCGGCTTCAGCAGCCCTGCAGTGGTCACCGTGTGGGCCATGTTCATCCTTTCCGCGGCACTGACCCGCACCGGCATCGCCCATCGCCTCGGCCGGCCTTTGCAGCGCTTCACAAAGCGCAGCGAAGCCCTGCTCATGGCCGCCCTGATGCTCGCCGCGAGCCTGCTCTCGGCGCTCATCAACACGGTGACCGTTGCGGCCATCCTGCTGCCGGCAACCATGGAACTGGCACGGCGCAGCCGTCGTTCTCCCGCCCGGTTGCTGATGCCCCTGGCGCTCGGTTGCCTTCTCGGCGGTCCCTTCACAGGGATCTCGACGCCTCCCAACATCCTTGTAACCGACGCTCTGCGCGGCGCCGGACTGCGTCCCTTCGGCATCTTCGAATTCACGCCCATCACCGCCGCCGTCGTCGCAGCCGGCATCGCCTTCATGGTGCTTGTGGGTCGTTACCTGCTCCCCAGGAGAGTGCCCGGTGCAAACGCGGACGCCCGGTTGTCGCTTGCTTCCGCCTACGAGCTTGAATCGCACATCTTCACCATTCGCATTCCCAGGGGATCGTCCTTTGATGGACGGACTCTCGCCGAAAGCCGGTTGGGCTCGGCCCTTTACCTGACGGTGCTGGCGCTCCAGCGCAAGGGGGCCCTGATGCTCGCCCCGCGGCCGACCGAACTCATTCAGGCCGGAGACACACTCATCGTGCACGGTCATCCGGAACATTTGCAGCGCTTCCACGGCAGGCATCATCTCCGGGTCGAGTCATCCGATCGTATCCAGGATCTCGTGTGCCGGCGACTGGCCGTGGCCGAGGGAGTTGTGGATGAAAAGTCACCCCTGCTTGGCGCCGCGTTGAGGGAGAGCGGCTTGCGCAGTGAGCACCGGGTCCACGTGCTGGCCTTATATGGCTCGGCGGAAGGAGAAATCAAGGACCTGCAGCGGCGCCGGATCTCGACAGGGGACCGGCTCCTGTTGCAGGGAGACCGGGAGGCCCTGGAAGACGTGGCTCGCCAGGGATTTGTCACAAACTTGCGCTTTCTGGAGGCAGGCGAGGTGAACGCTACGGCAGGTGCCTGTGCCCTCTTGTTGCCCGTGCGGATCCCGGAGGGGTCGGTGCTGGCAGGCCATGATCTGGTCGAAAGCCGTTTGGGCAACGCATTCGGACTGACCGTGGTCGCCGTCCAGCGCGGCAATGACCTGATATTCATGCCCTCACCCCATGAAAAGGTATTGCCGGAAGATCTGCTCCTGCTGCAGGGTTCACCGCGCGACCTCGAAGTCCTCGAAGGTCTTCAAGGCCTAAAAGTCGAAGAGCAAACGCCAAGCCTTGCCGAAGATCTGGAGTCCCAGCAGATAGGCGCCACCGAGGTGCTGCTGTCCCCGAGAACCACGCTTGCAGGACGAACCTTGGCCGACCTGCTCTTTCGTGATCATTACGGAATCAGTGTGCTTGCCGTCTGGAGAAAAGGCCGCGCCTATCGCACAGGGCTTCAGGACATGCCCCTGCAGTTCGGGGATGCCTTGCTGGTTTACGGACGTCGCAGCAACCTGGAGGTCTTATCCCGCGATCCCAACTTCCTGGTGCTCGATGAGGCCGCGGCACGGGCACCACGGCTGGAAAAGGCCACCATCGCCGCAGCCATCATGCTGGCCGTGCTCCTGAGCGCCATCCTCGGCTTTGTTCCCATCGCCGTGGCCGGACTCACCGGCGCCGCGCTCATGGTGCTCGTCGGGTGTTTGACCATGGAGGAAGCCTATCGCGCGATCGATTGGAAGGTCGTGTTTCTCATCGCCGGCATGCTGCCCTTGGGCGCAGCCATCCAAAACACGGGGCTGGCCCAGATGGCGGCAGCGGGCCTGATCGCCGCAGTCGGTGATCTCGGAACCCGCTGGGTCGTCGCCGCGCTCTTTACGGTCACCGTGCTCGCCACGCAGATCGTGCCCACCGCGGCGCTCGTGGTCCTCATGGCTCCCGTGGCGCTCAGCACAGCAGCCGCCCTCGGAATTTCTCCCCACCTGCTAATGATGACCGTGGCGATCTCGGCCTCAGCGAGCTTCGCCAGCCCGCTGTCACACCCTGCCCACCTGCTCGTCATGGGACCCGGCGGTTATCGCTTTGCCGACTACGTGAAGGTCGGCGTGCCCCTGACCGTCGTGGTTATTTTGCTGTCCGTGTGGCTGCTGCCTATCCTTTGGCCGCCCTAGGACTTTGCCGCCCTCTGTCTCAAGGTCAATCGAGAAAGGACGCTTCTTTTCCCGTCCCGGCTCACCAGGACAAACCCTTTTCTGATTCCGCCTTCTCATATTTCCTCGGTGTAGAAACCTTCAGGTCCAAACGAAGCGAGGCGCTTGCATACCTTCCCCATGAGGGTGGTCTTTCCCACTCCGGGAACACCGGTAACCAGAAAATTCTTCACCTGCCCGGTTTCGGACTCTGCCACCTTGCCGCCTCAAACCCCTGAACTTGAATGCTCAACCTATTTGCTGTAGGTGTATTCCTCCCCGGGCTCCAGTTTGACAACCTCCACATTAGGGGCTTCTTTCTTGGCCAGCGCGATGAAGTCCGAAGGGTCCTGAACCAGGATGGGGAAGGTCTTGAAGTGCATGGGAATGACTTTCTTGGGCGATATCATCCTGGCGGCCCGAGCCGCCTGGACCGGATCCATGGTGAACACGCTCCCGATGGGAAGCATGGCCACATCGATCTGATAGAGTTCGCCAAAGGTTTTCATGGACTCGAAGATGCCTGTATCGCCTGCGTGATAGATGGTCGTTCCGTCTTCCAGCCGGACGACGTAACCGCACGGGGCGCCGGTGGCCGTGGAATGGAAAGCCTGGGTCATGGTGACGGAGATTCCCTCATAAAGCAGGTTGCCCCCGATGTTCATGCCGTAGCCGAAGTAGCACACTTTCTCAGCCGGGATTTTGGCATCCTCTTGAAGGCGTCTGGCGGTTTCTACGTTGGCCACCAAAAGGCCGCTGGTCTTGTGCACGATTTCCGCAGACTGCCCTACGTGGTCGAAATGATCATGGGTGACCAAAACCAGGGTGGCCTCTTTGACCTCGTCCAGCTTCATGGCGGCCAGGGGATTATCGAACCAGGGGTCGATGTATATGACCTTCCCCGTTCCGCTCGTGATCCGAAACCCTGCGTGGGATATCCATTTGATTTTCGTGTCAGCCATCGGATCCTCCTTGTCTTCTCGTGGTGGATAATGGTGCCGAGTTTTCACCCGTGAGCTGCGAGCCCCGGGTTCGGAATGCTCTTCTGTTCTAGTCCATACTCAATTTCTTATCCATCTTGTCGAGCTCGATTTCTTTCTTTCCTTCTTTGTCAAACAGCAAAACCATGTTTCTGAAGTCCCGGCGTTCGATCTTCTCCTTGACCCATTCGCTCCAATCCTCCCGGTGAGCATCGAGGATCGCACCGAAATCCTTCGATGCGCCGAACCGCGACATGGCCTCATCTTCGATCCACACGCAGTCGTTGCATTTCCTCTTCCCTTTCTCCGAGACAAGGAAAAAATACTGGAAATGCTTGCTGCCCGGTTTGAATCCATCCTCAACGTCGAAGCCCTTGTATGACCATTTCTTTTCCATGATTTCTCCTCCTTGAAACGTTTCGACTTCTCGCTCAAGTGCCATGCTCTGATGGATTTCCCCATGCTGCACCAAATCCTGTCGGTGGCAAATCTTAGCCGTTATGAAACTACAAAGTGCCCCAAACGGTCAACCCATTGTTTTGCGGGTCGCACCCGTTGCGGTGCCTTGTGCCGCGGTTGGTGTCTCCTTCAGCGGAGTCGGGCCCGGTTTACTTTCCACGGATCATCGCGGCATGGGACATGGGATACAATTCCGTGACATGGAGCGCCCCGGTATCGGTGCCGGCCCCTGGGGGTGCTACCCTTTGCGAAGTTCAGGAGATATTTTTATACCACGCCCCGGAAGGAGCACCTCAGGGCGCCCTTTACTTTTGCCGAACACCAAGAGCCGGGCAAAGCTGACTAATTTCTCAATTTCAAGGGCGTCCCTCTAACCTGCATAGCAATTATCGTTAGAGAGCGGAGCTTGAAGTGAAGCGACCTATTGCTATATCACTCGGTCGGTCCCCTACTCTCCCTTCTGTCCTCAAATATCTTTCCTCTTTCATTCCCTCCTGCAATAATAGGATGCAGCGCCCCCGGCGTATCTGATCGTGATTGCCTTGGCATGTAAGCCAACTATCCTCGTCAAACCAACTTCACAAGCACAATGTGAAAATCTTAAGAATGTGCTACATCCCCCCACTGTTGTCACTTGCCCTTGTATCGTCGAAAACACGTCAGATTATCGGCCCCTTTTGGTGGGCCCGTCGTCGTTTTCGCCCTCTCTAAATCCCCGAAACAGACCGGTGAAGAGACTGAAGGTGGCTCCTGCGATCGGTCTGATGTGGCTGACACGGAAGATGAGCTCTCGATGGCGAATCGGTTCCACAGGCCGCACCTCTTTGAACTTTGGGAGAAAGATCGCTGTGGCGACAAACCGAATCAGTCCTGAGATAAAGAAGATGACCGGCAGGATAAACGCCGGCTTCCAAACCCAGAAACCGAGGGAAAAGCTCTGAGGTAGATGCTCGGCCGCATACCCGCCCGCCACAGAGCCCAGGAACACACAGAACCCGTTGACCAGCCCCTGATAGGCGACGCATCGTGCCCGCTTTGGAGGCGTCACTGCGTCGAAGATGAAATTTGCAGAGGCCAGGCTGAACCCTGACCAGACGAATCCACTGTAGGTCTGGATGACCATGAGGTAGAAGATATGTGGAGAGACCAGCCACAGCATGGGAACCAACGCAACTCCCCAGCCGCAGAGGTTGAGGATCTTTTTGTTGCCGAAGCGATCACTCAATTCCCCCCAGTATCGGAAGGTGAGGAACTGCGTGATCGTAGCAACGCCGCTGACTATGGTGAATTCCGCGTAGGGGAAACGGAGATCCCGCAGCATGTAGAGAGCGAAATAGGGAGCGGAGAAAGCAACACCGAAGTTAATCGCTCCGACATAGAAGACAAATTTGGCAAAATTCGAGTGAGGCGAACGCCGCAGGAACTGCCGGAAGGTGAATGTTTGCTCCGGCGTGATCCGGAATTCCGGATCCTCATATTTCGAAAGCCAGCGCACGGAATTCATTCGGGCTAGAAAAGCCACAGAAAATATGATCAGGAAACCTGATTCGGCCTTGCCCGCCCTGTCAAAGAGGTCGAGGACGCCTCCGGCCAGGAAAAGAGCGATAAAGGTGCTCATTCCCGTCAACCTGTTCCGGTGGCCGAAAAAGCGACCTCTGATGTTGGCCGGTACGAGATCCCCTATCAGGCTGTTCCAGATCGGCACGGTGGATCCGCAGGCGCCCTGGTAGACGATCATGAGCGCCAGCAGGTAAAGGACCGACAGGCTGCCGCTTCCGAAGAGAAAGGGGAGAAGCGCCATGGGAATGAAGGTTGCGCCCTGCGTTGCGGCCCCTGCGAGGATGACTTTACGCCGGCTTCGAAAGCGATCCATGTTCACGGCCCCGACCCACTGCATCAGCGCTCCGAAGAGTTGGGGCAAGGTCGCCAGAAACCCGACTTGGAGGGTGCTGGCCCGGAGGAATATACCGAATGGTCCGAGGTAGGTCTCCCCGCAACCCATCATCACCGCGTAGGATACCCCGTCCTTTACAGCAGCCCGAAGGGATGGAGCCTCTTCCTCCTTCTTTTCATTTGGTTCCGTTGTGTTCATTTCCGAAGACAGCGTCGTGAAGTGGGGACGCCGCTAAAAAAAATAAAGCAGTCACTCAATCAATTCGAATTGGTTTTTCCTGGCGATACCCTCAGTTCTGCGCCTGGAAGGCCCTTTGTGAGGCTGACAATGCGGTTCTAAGCCCCGGTTCTCCTATCGTCAAATCAAAGCGTTGCCTTGGACCGACCCCAATCCAACTACGTCCCGCATTCCCCACTTCATTTCCAGCCGAAGTTGCAGATTTCGATGCGCCCGGTTGCGGAGATTTTTTGAACTTAATAGCCCCTGTTGATCCTCCCTCAAAACGTGGGAGGGGCACGGAGAACAGCCATCGTATAATCTTATCATCAAATCAGTTTCTGATTAGATTATCATATCAGCCTTTGACCTTTTGCCATTCTGCATCAGGACCTCTCCCCAAGCATTTCAATCGACCTGCCTTCCGCATATCCCCAAGCGCTCGCTGGAGTGTAGGGTAGCTCACCCCAGGGCAGGCTTGCCGGAGATCAGCGATCTTGAACCTTTCCGGCAGATGCTCAACGGCACGCTGAACCATCTCCCTTTTGGCCCCCCGAGCTGAAGCGATGTTTCCTACCCTGGTTTCGAACTCTTTGTACGCGGCCACGAGCATACCAAGAAAGTAGTTCCACCATGGACGGAGATCATGATCCGCTTCATGCCATTGAGCTGAGCTCTTTTGGAGAGCCTCATAATACGTCTCCTTGCTCTCCTCGACGATGCGCTCAAGGCTGATATATCTGCCGACTTCATATCCACTTTGGTAAAGCAACAAAAGCGTCAAGAGTCTTCCTATTCGCCCGTTCCCGTCCAAAAAAGGATGAACGCATTCAAAATCGAGAACAAAGGAGGCGATGAGGAAAAGGGGATCCGACTTTCCTTCATCGAGCGCATGGGTAAATAAGGCTATAAGCCTTTCCATGAATTTTGGGGTGGCTAAGGCCGACACTGCCTTGAAGCGAATGTATTGCTTCCCCTCTGGGCCGATTTCGACAATGGCATTGTCCTTCTTTTTCCAGGAACCGCCCGGCTCCCCCGTGTAGCGGTAGAGTCTACGGTGCCATCCCCTGATCAGATCCGCCGAAAGCCTCATCCTGGAGAAATTCGTATGGATGTCGGCCAAAACATCGCGATACCCAGCTACCTCGTGTTCGGACCGATCCTTTGGTTGGGCTTTCTTCATGACAATCTGATTTACCCTACCAGGCGCCACGGTAATCCCTTCTATCCGGTTAGAGGATTCCGTGCTCTGAATCATTGCCGCTTTGCGCAATGTCTCCAGGACATCGGGCGACTGTTCGGCATAGAGTACCTCTCTTCCACGATACTCACCGAGGGCACGCAAGGTCATTGCCAGATGGTGGCTTATAGGAGTTTCAAGCAAATACTCATACTCAAATGATCTCATGCTTTTTTTCTCCATAGGACACTCGCCCCTCGCAGACATGCATTGGCTGGGTAAGGGCATCTACCGAAAGATAATAGTGCGCAATTTTGGTCACTTCATTCCACTCAAAGCGGGCACGATCTCAGATCGGCCCCTGAAGCTTCGGCAGAGTGGCGCAGTCGGTGACGACATACATCCAGTAGTAATCACAGCAGAGTCAATCTAGCACGCACGCACTGCGTGCTGGTGCCCCTGCCCTGTAAAGCCGATATCAAGGGAGAGTGTTCGTAACAGTGAAACTCACGGTGCCGTCTTGAAATGCAACAAACTTAAAAACCTAACGCCGCCCCATCCCCCTCACAATCCCTTTTGCCCTCAAAGATTTTTCGTCTTTCGTTCCCTCCGGCAAAAATAGATGCAGCGCCCCCGGCGTATCTAATCGTGATTGTCTTGGCATTCAAGCCAACTATCCTAGTGAAACCAACTTCACAAGCACAATGTGAAAATGTTAAGATGTCCCGCATCCCACACATCCCACATGGGAGAGGCTTCCAGATTATCTCAATCACCGGCTCTCCCCACCTCACTTTCACTTGGGAAATCCTTTGTTGTAACAGTACGCCGGAATGTCGTTGGCCACAGCAGCGAGACATCGATTGCATGAAACGCAGGAAACCTTAGGCATCTCCCCTCGCTTGATTCTCTCCACGAGAAAGGGCTCCCGGATAAAAGGGCGGGACATGGATATGAAATCCGCATACCCCTTCTCCAGAACCTCTTCCATGTGGGAGACGGTGCGCAGGCCGCCCACGACGAGGAGCGGCGTATCCCCCAGAACCGGCTTGATCAGCTTCGCAGCTTCAAGGTTATAGCCCTCTTCCATGTCATATTTGCCTTCGAGCCTGCCGATCATCAGCCGCCCCACGGGCCTTTCCCACCACGAAAGGCTCTTGAGCAGTTCCGCCGTGGGCACCTCCCCCCGACACATGTTCATGTAGGAATAGTTTGTCGTTCCTGAGCTCACCTCGATTCCATCGGCTCCCAATTGCGCCAGCCACGCGGCATACCTTTTGGCCAGCGGTGGGGTCACCCCCCCTCTCGGCGTGTAGTCGTGGGCGTTGAGCTTCACCAGGACTGGAAAACCCTCAGGCACCCGGCTCTTGACCTCCCTCAAAACCTCTTTCAGGAACCGGAAGCGATTTTCATCGCTGCCGCCCCATGCATCTTCCCGCACATTGAAGTAAGGGGAAAGGAATTCGCTGATCAAATAGCCGTGGGCTCCATGGATCTGAAGGCCGTCCGCCCCGGCTTGCACTGTCCGCTCTGCCGCTGCTCCAAAAGCTTTGATCATTTCCGCGATGTCCTCTTCCGTCATCTCCCTGGGCTTCACCAAATTGATCGGGTCCCGGCCTCGGCTCGAGGGAGCCACGGGCTTTTGCCCCGCCATCTTCTTCGTGGTCTGCCTGCCGCAGTGGGCCAGTTGAAAGGCGATCTTTCCGCCCGCGCCGTGCACCGTATCGACCATGCGCTTCAACCCTGGAATCATCCGGTCTTCGTGGATGGCGGTTTGGTGCCTGTATCCGCGCCCTGAAGGATGGATGGACATGAGCCCGGTGATCGCCAATCCAACCCCACCCTTGGCTGACTTTTCGTAGCGTCTGATCAATTCATCGCTCACCTCGCCGTTTTCTTCGGCCATGCCTTCGTGTGTCGCGGACTGGACAAACCGGTTAGGCATTTCCACGTTCCCGATTTTCTTCGGGGTAAAGAGCTTGGACATTTCCACACTCCTCACGGTTTGAATCTTCGTCTTCCACCGTGATATCGAATTCTTCATTTGGTACGACCCCAACCCCAACCCAAAAAGTCAAGACTTGACCACCTGTTTCTCAATTCTTCGTGATCTTAGAACTTGCGGACCAGCCCTGCGGCCCATCCGCTATTTGAATTTTACTGGGGATAGGGGGACGCTGGTAAAAAAGTAAGAAAGCTATTTCATCAATGCGTAATTATTCTCACGAACAAGGGCCGCTCCTCTTTCTACCGCATAACCGA
>ENA-OSEO01003641-OSEO01003641.1-sediment-metagenome-genome-assembly--contig:-NODE-3641-length-17666-cov-4.325829_pt1 | contig 17666 bp, 17 predicted proteins | sample MGYA00237883_ERZ534232 | MGnify/ENA metagenome assembly ERZ534232
CTAAAACAATGGATTGAGGATTCAAAGTCATCCACAATGCCAGATTTTAAAAACTTGTTAAGGCTCTCAATACACTCTTTAGTGAGTTTAAATGTTTCTTCAATACTTTTGAGTGAATTAAGAATTATACGACCCCCTTTTAACTTAAATGTATTTATACAGAACAATGGTTTTTTATTTCCTGCCCTTATTGAAAAAAATTCATAGTGACGGATAATGTCTCTTATATAAATAAATCCAGCTGGAGTAATTTGTACCTTAACTGTATTAATAAAGGCGTAATTCTTATCTTTTAATGCTTCAATCTCTTCTTTAAAAACTTCATTAGAATATACGTGTTTTCCAGAAAAAGAAACTAAATGACACCAGTTTCCTTCATGAAATAAAAACAACTTTGATAAAATATCAAAAAAAACATCTTCGTTTTTGTTTTCAGTAAATATTTCATTAAAGGAATGATAAAGTTTAAACAGGTCTACGGGTATTACAGTTGTTTCTCCTGAAATCGCATTCATAGCGAATTTATTCAAATTATGGAGATTTGTCAGAATAATCCTTGCTTCATTCACATAGCCACCTTCAACACCTCCGATTAAACGCCCCTCCTCAAGAAAAATTTTATTCTTTAGATAATCTTTTGAAAGTAAATATTTGATTAACAAAAAATATTCTATGCCCCGACTGCCAGAAATTACTGTTTCATCAACTGTTAAGTCTTTAATTTGCTTAAAATAAAGATGTTCTTGCTCATTTTCAATAGTAATCCCAACAAAGAATTCAGATAATTTTCTAAGATTAAAATTGAATAGTGGTAGAAATGCTTTCTTCGTGAATTTATCAGTAAATACATATTTTAAAAACTCAATTTTTTCTTTATTAAAATTTACATATTCCTGTTCTGCAACTGAAATTCTTCTACTTAGGATTATGTCTTCTTTTAAAGAGGGAGCAAATTCAACGTCATGACGTGATCTAATATCAGCCAACTGTCTGTTTATTATAGAACAATTTGCATCCCTTAAACAGAATAAAAAATATATCGGATTTCCTTTTTTATCTAACTCTCTTAATAATAACTTTAGATTGTGATAAGTAGCTTCAATACGACGAGGGAAATCTGCATTATTATGTTCTATTTCAATGTGATCAATATTATCGAAAATAAATATTAGGGGTTTGTTTTTAGATATTTTAACATCACTGATTTCTTCAAGATCGTCAGGACAATAGAAAAATAAAAGTAAGATTAGCAGTAATAAATCTTGATAACTACTATTTTTAGTTAAATTTTTAATATTGGATAATGAGATATCATCAATTCCATCTATCCCATTAATAGCGATGTCTAAATAGTTTAAAAAGGATTCAGAAAAAGTATTAGAAATTCTTAGTTGAATGCCATGCAGAGAAAATAAAATATTGGAAAGTGTATTAGAATGTGAGTCGTAAATTTTCAAAATTTTATCCCTATAGTATTGATCAAATACTTTAATACTCTTAATTTCTTTATTATTGTTGTCTTTTAAATATTCATGTTTACTTCCAATTACATCAGCAAAATCAAAAAATACTACATTGTAAGACTGTAGAAATTGTTGTGCAAACCATCTAATATAGGTAGTCTTACCAATTCCACTATACCCGTATAAAAAAATGGAAAGAGGTAATTGAGGTGAGGCTTCATTAAATATTGTAATGATTTGTTCATTTAATTTTGAATAAGTACCATCATCTGCTCCAATAAAATATTTCTTGTAAAAAATATCTTTCGTTAATTCACCTTTGAAATCAGTATCGCGACTAAATGGACTAGCGATCAGATAATCTTTTATCGAGTATTTCATAATTTAATCATGTTATTGGTTTATAAAACATTATCAAAACCTCAATTAATTATTTGATAATTAAAATATTGTCTTAGAATGTGCTATATATGATTGTTCCGTATTTTATTAAAAATCATTATCTAAGTTTTCAAGTTAGCAATCAACTCTTCTAAACTTATCATGTTAAATTTGAACTTTTCAATTGTCCATTCAGCTTCTAAAGAACCATTTACAGAAATAATAAATTTTGTAATATTTTCAATTGAAGTATGGTCGATAAAATCAAATTTTGAAATTGAATACAAACTAATTATAAGTTCTTGGAAACTATCAACTACAATATTATGACTAAAATTTTCAGCACATGCTTTCATGCTTTTATGAACACTTTCAAGCGTTTTAACTAAATGACCTATTTTATCTGTTACATGAATAAGCCTTGAAGAATCAATATTTTTTAATTTACTTATAGAATTTGTTGTAATCAATAAGTTGTCAATTGCTTTGCTATTTTTAATAGCATCTTCAGATTTGCTAAGAGCTTCATTTGCATTGTTTTTGGCTTGAATAGCTTCTTCTTTTGCGACTGAAGAGTTTTTTAATGCTTCTGAAATATTTTCTTCCAATGCTTTCGCCTTCTCATCAATTTCATCAACTTTTAACAAGATTGGCTCAGCATCGTCAATTCTTTTTTTAGCTTCTTTTGCTGTTTGGGAAGCAGCATTACTATCATTTTTAGCAGAAATGGCACCTTCCTTTGCTTTATTTGATTCACTTATTGCAGTATTAATATTTTCTTCAAGCGTTGTTAACTTGGCTTCTATACCATCGACTTTGTCTAAAGTTGGCTCAGCCGCATCAATTTTGTTTTCTGCTTTTTCTGCTTTTGAAATAGCGTTTTCTAGTTCCTTATCAATATTTTTTGATGTTTGATAGTTAAGTAAAATTGGAATAAAAATCCCCAAAAATCCAATTACACCAATCCAGATACTGACCCACATATTTAATTTGTCAATACTGTTTGATATTTCATTTTTTGCTTCACTAACAGCTTTATCAACTTGGTTCGTTAAAAAAAGAATATTTTGTTTGAATTCAGATAACTGCCTTTCTGTTAGCTTGTATGAACCATCTTTATCTTTATTTGTGGGAAAAAGGAAATATGGTGTCTGAATAGCTTTATTCTTAATTGTTGAATCTGTATCAAGATATCTTTCGAGCAAAACATTCTTTAAATAAGTAACTAATGAATCATTAATTTGAGATTTTGTTATTGTGTCAAATGATACAATTAATGTTTCTGGAATGATGGCATCATTATCTACATGAAACTTAAGAGATTTAAGTATAACCTCAGAGATTTTAAGGTCTTTAGTCTCTAAAATTTTATTAACTCTGACATCTCTCAGAACCCAAAATGCTGTAGATAATGCAATTATTATCAAAATCCAGCTGCTAGTGCTTAACCAAGCAGGGATTCTTGCCGATTTATTATTTGAATCTTTTTGTTCTGCCATTGTCATTAGATTTTGCTAAAAATTCTTTGAGGTAAATATGTCGGAATCTTGTAGATGAGATTTAAATAATCTACTTTTTCTTTTGAATCTGTATAAGGGAAAAGACGAGCAAAAGAAATATTATCCACTTGATTTTCTGCTGCAGCATTTATTGCACTTTCGAAAACCAATTCATCGTGTGTAAATAATATCATTTGTAAAGGTAAGTCAGGGGTAAAGTCTTCGAATATTTTAAACAGACTTTTTATAAAATTCTGCACTGTTGTTTTGTTCTTAAAATCACTAGCATAGAAAATATCATCAAGAACTAATGGTAGGTTAATGCCTGTATTTATTCTTGATGCGATGGCAATGCTAATACCTACCATTGTTGAGAATAGCCTGTAATGAAATGTATTAAGATATTTTTTTACAGGAAGAGGTTGAATGTTTTTATCTTTTGGGATTGCATAAGCAGTAATGATTTCAGAAAGTACTTCACCTGTTTCTTCATCAACAGTTTCAGGTCTTTTACTTATTTCAATATGGACATCTCTGTCATCCATCGTAGTAAAATAGTACTCCAGTATTTCTTCAACGATCAATTTTATCGGAGTAAATGCTTTTTCAACCTCTTTGTTTAATTTCTTGTGATAAAATTCTAAATAAGTGGCTGTCTCTCTTTTAATATTATCAAATCTTGCCAACTCTTGTTGAAGTGACATAATTTCAGATTCATTTTTTACAATGTCTTTTTCTAAATTTACAATTCTTATGTTTACATCGTGAATATCTTTCTTTAGTTCTATAGATTGTTCTGTGATGGATTTATTCTGAGATTTTTCAGAAATTTTTTTTTCAATGTTTGAAATAATTTCTTTTCTTCTTTCTATCAAGGCAGGAATATCATTTACTACATATTTGAAAAGTTGATTGTTAATAAAATCTGCATTTGACTTTAAATAATTGAAAAGAAAATTGAATTTATCTTTAATATAATTTGGATTCTCTTCCAGATTTTGACCTTCTGAGAACATATCACTACCAACTAAACTTGAAATATCACTTAAGAACTTATTTTCAATTTCAAGAAGTTCAAGAAAATCTACTTTACCCTTAAGTGTTTTAGTTTCTTCATTAATTTTATTTCTAGCTAAATTTATTTGATTAAATAAATTGCTCAGCTGTTCAGTTATTTGATTAAATGAATTATTCAGCTTTTGAGTTACCTTATTAAGTGATTCTATTTTCTCTATTCTAGTTTTAACATTTAATGAAATTGCCTCTATTTCATCTTTTGAGTTTCTGCAAAATGGACAATTTTCCGATTCTTTTAAAAGTTCTAAACCCATTGAAAGAAACTGTGACTCTTTATAATCACCTTTAACTTTAATAGCAACAAATTCTTTATATGATTCTTGGTAGGATAGAATCTTTAAAACTAAGTCATCAAATTCAAAATTGAAAGAAAAATAATTTTGCTTTATGGTATTTAACATTTCAAATAAATCTCTGACTTTCTTTTCATCATTGTTATTTTTTTGCTTTTTGAGAACAGAATCAAGCAAGTCATTCTTTTCAATTAAAGCTTTTTTTGATGTTTCAATTGATTCTTCAGACGATTTGTTTTCTCTTTGCAGTGCTGTTATTCTTCGGCTTTCAGTTTGTCTTTTATAATAAATGAAAGATTTTATATTTTTTTCAAATTCCAATAATTCTGTTAACCCCAGGCTTTTTGCAATTGTGTAATGAAATGATTTATCATTTCCGTCCTCATAATCTAATCTTCCCTTATAATATATATCAAAGTCACTAATGAAGTGAGTATCAGGATTTACTTTCTGTCTTACAATTGAGGGAATACTTTCTTCATGGATATTGAAAGTCTTAAAATCACTTTGATTAATATTTATTCGACAAATACTTTCAGAAAATCCATAATTAAAATGGGTTAAATAGTCTTCAAACCATTTATCATTATCAATACAATCTTTAAATGTTCTTAGTTCTGCCTCACCAACTCTTCTGCAAAATGTATATTCTAATGCTTCATAAATTGATGATTTACCTGAGCCATTTGTTCCAAGTAAAATCATACTCTGAGGCTCTCCTTTTTCATTGCAGAAGTCAATTCCAAACAGTTTGTTAGATTTTGGAAATCCTCTTATAGACGACAGCTTAACATCTTTAATTCGAAAGTCTTTATTTCGATATCGTTCAATTATTTCAGTTTCATCTGTTTCGATTAATTCAAGTGGGTGCCTGTCTGTTTTTTTTAGCCTTTCGTAGAAAGGCAAAACAAATTCAACGAATTTCTCCTTTTTTGAGATATCAATATTAGAATTTAGAGCAAAAACTAATGAGATTGTATTTTCCTGCAATTCAGGTTCATTTGCAAGCTCTTTGAGAAATATGTCTTTATTTTTTATCATTATATGTAGTTTATCTGTATGATTGCAAAATATTGCTCTTTTGGTTTTTATTTGTTTGGTTTGTGCGTTGGTAAAAATCAAATGCGATAAATGTGTGCCTGCCTTCTTTACAATGAACTTTGTTATCTAAATGTTTATGTTGTCTTATATTGTAAAATACAGTAGATATAATGCATATTTACTTATATTTTAAAACCATCAACTGGCTTTCTAATTTTTTGGAACGAAATTCTAAAACCTATTGAAATTTTCCCATCAACTGTATTTCGTCACACTTTGAATAAGTATGTTGAAGCACTCCCACGCCTATAAAGTTAGGTATTAATATATTAATACAAACCATTGTTTATAAAAAAATGCACAAATGCTTTTCAAAAACAATAAAACGGTATATTGAGATTGGATCTGGAATAATTAGGATTTCCTTTAAAAGTAAAGAGGACTGCATAAAAACAGCCCTCCTAGTTAACCCCCAAACACACAAGCAATGCAGAATGCATTGCATCACAAATGTAACAATAATGACGCAACCAACAAACCAAAATCCCAATAATTACAGAGATTTCAGAGGTAGGTAGGTAAAGAAACGACCAAACAAAACCCCGCCGAAGCGGGGAATTTTTTAAGCTTCTGCCTGTTGGGGCTTCCTGGCTTTTTTCTTTGAAGCGGAAGCTTTATCAGGCTCATTTTCCATTGTGCTTACATAAGCTGTATGGGTACGGTCAAATTTGTCAGGGGATTGCATCCTGGCCAATTCGAATGAAATGTACTGTTCGCCGTTGTATTCATGCTGGTATTTCAGCAGTTCGTCGACTTTTAGGGTTACTTTAACGATGTCTAAGGTTTCATGCCTTGTACCTTTTCCGATGTAATTTTTTTTGTAAGTTTTCATGATATTAAGTTTTAAAAGTAAAAAATTCATGCAGGTACAGACACCCGGTAATCAGGGCTTGCAAGGAGGAACTGGAATACCGGAATCAGTTTACGGTTAAATGAGGATATGCCGGGAAAATCCTTGCAAGATTCATTTTCCCTGAGGGCACAGCCGGATCCGGGTGGCACCTTAGCATGTGATTTTTCACTTAAAACTCATGAAAACCGGTTATCAAAATCAATTCAGGAAAAGGGGTTATGAAACTTGGACACCATCATTGAAAGCAGGAATTGCGTCCGGCACGGGTACAGGTTTAGGCAAACGTTATCTGAAATGGCCGCAAAACATAACCAGTACACCTGCCGCGTAAGCACCTCAAGAACTGGTTAGCGAAGAAATATAGCAATACATGGAAAGACTTCTGCAACAGAATCAAAAGTCCCTGTATAAGAAAGTCTTTGGAATTTTTTTAACTAAAAAATTAATATTTTAAAATTGGAGAGCCTTGAAATTTTTCTGATATATGAGGTGAAAATTTCAGAATTAAATTTAACGATTCCAGAATTATTCTTTTCTCAAAGCTGCTGATTCTTTAGTAGCCTTGAATATTAGTCAAATCGATCAAATTCTTCAAATTGCACCTGATTGGTATGTCCTTTTTGGTGAATTCACTTTTACCGTTTTTGATTAAATTAGTTAACTCTATTTTATTTTTTCAAAAAATCAAAATGGCACCAAATAAATCACTGGACTTTTATATCAAAATGATTCTTTTTTAACGCATTATCGTTAGTATAGAACTTTAATATCATTTCTTATTCTTTTTCAAAGATTGTTTTATCAGGCTTAAAATGTATTCCAATTCTTCATCTGTATGCATTATAATTTCATAGTCTCCATTTCCCCAATGACCAACTGAAGAAACATTTCTTGTAATTTCTTTCGGGTCGTCTAGTTCACCTTGTTGAAGATTTAGCCACATTTTCAAAGCGTTTTTCTGAATGTGTATGTCAACTACATTTGAGCCTGAAACAAAAGCAATGTATTTTTTCTTTGGCTTTACTTCAAGTTCGTCTAAATTGAGAATAGCACTTTTTACTGCATCATATAGCTCTTTTGTTCCTACTGTCGCTTTTTCCAAATGCTCGTCTTCTGTGTAAACTTTTATCTCTTTGGTTACTTTCTCAATTGCTTCATCTTGCCGACTGATTGTCTTAACGCTTTCTTGAGCACCCGAAGTTTTTATTTGTGTGTAGTTAACTGTCTGGTTATTATATCTCTTGATTTCCCAAAGTTCAATTGGCAAATCCTTAAAGTTAATAGCTTCTTTTTGGTAAGTTGTAAAAGATGGTGAGATGAATATTATTCTTGATTGTGACCAATCAACATCATCCCGCTTCAAAGTGTCTTTAGAATTTTCATTGTATTCAAGTATGAAGTCCGCTTTATTATTCAGCATTAATGACAAGTACGCATATCCCTGGTCAATTACACTGAAGTTCTTATCGCGTTTATATTCAATTATTACGAATGTTCCTGCATCCTTGTCAAATGCTAAAGTGTCAATTCGAAAACTGTTTAAACTAAATTCTGTTTTTACAAATTCCAGCCCGAAAATTGATTTCAAGTTTTTTTCTGTCAGCGATTGAATTTCTTTTTCAAGTTTAAAAGGCTGTTCCTTTATATTTTCAAGTTGCTGGTTATTTTCTATTTTAAAAAGTGTCATTCTTAATTAGAATTTTATGAGATTATTTCTTTTATATCTTTACGGGTTGAGCCATTATACAGGCTATTAATTTTAGGAGATAGTGCTCTGATTTTTGATATTTGCAGTCTGCACTTTTGAAAGGTTCTGAATTTTGCATATTTTAGGTCCTTCTTATTTTTTAGATAAAATCCAAGCCTAAGGAAAAGCATTTCATAATTCATGAATATCGCAATTAAATATCCACAGGGTATAAATAAAATCGAAAGGATTATTGGTAACAGAAAGGATTTTAAGGTTGAATAGCTTGCAAAACCAGTAATGTCATTTACAATATCCCGAATAGAAATTATTAAGAATATCAAGGCGACAACTATAAATATCCAGTCAATTGCAGTTTTAATAATTTTCATTTGTTCTTCTCTTTCAGCCATGACCTGAATCACGGCAAGAAATGCAAGTATTGGAATCATGAACATTTCTGTAAATAAGCTAAACTGATGAAAATTTATTACCAACTCTAATATTAAAATCAGCTTTAAATTGTCGCGCAGAATATTTTTAAAGAAATTTTTTTCTTTTTCAGCTTTGTTCAGGTTCATCAGAACAAAGAACCCTGAACCAATGAACCAAAATATGGTATCCTTTAAAAGCATTTGATCCCAAAATTTTAGCAACCATAGAATCCAAACAATTATAGCAGAATATGAAATTGCCAATAGATTTATTAAGGTTATTTTCCAATTAAAAAAAACTCGAAGAAAATTTCCAGTCGCTTTTCTTGTGGGACCATATATTTGCAATGAAAATCCTATAATCAAGATCCAAATAATCGATGCTAATTCTCTATTGTTAAATATTTCCTGAATTTTCCCCATTCCACCATACTTATTTTGATTTTCTGCTCTTAATTGGTTTTTTATTAATGTAAGCATGTTATGTACTGGTTCATTATATCATTATAAATTATTTAGTTTAGCTTTAAAATATAGCAATGCTCCGTTTTCATAAGAAAATGGCTCAAAACTGAAATTTTTATTCTCAAACATTTTTTTTAAATCATCAAGCTTATATAAACTACCATGAATGGTCGCTTTTGATTTTTTCCTTTCGGAAATAGGTACACTACAATAAAAAATTCCGTTTGGCTTAAGTACTCTATGTAATTCTGAAATAAAGTTGTCAATATTTTGAAGAAAATTCATTGATAGATTGCAAATTGCAATATTAAAAGTGTCGTCTTGAAAAGGAGTTTCACATGCATCAGCATTGTAAAGTTCAAATCTTGTAAATCCATATTGGTCAAATTTCTTTTTGGCTAAACGAAGAAGTCCGGAACTTATGTCAATACCTGTATAAATATTGTTAGTATTTAAAAATTTAACAGCATCACCACTTCCTGTTGCGAATTCTATTATAATTTTATCGGAAATATTTTCAAATATTTTTCCCAATATTTTATAATGTTCTTCAATAGAAGCATTAAATTTTTTTGGAAAAACAGATTTCTCCATAATCCTGTCATAGAGGAAGGAAAATAAATCTCCAAGCCATGGTTTATTCTTTATCAGTTTATTGTTATCATCAAGCAAATGATTAATTCCATTTTTCTTGGTAATTTTGACAAAATTTTTAATTTTTATTTCATCCATTATGTTTCCTTTTTATTAACTTGCAAACAACATTTGGCAATAAGAAACTGGCATTTCGAAACTCCTACTTATCAATTTGACAAGCTGTTTATTAAATGTTATTTCGTTAAAAATTAGCACTTTTCGCCCTTTTTTATTGCGTGTGTGTATCGGTTTTTTATTCATTTATAATATCTCTGTCCTGAAAAGTTGTAATTCCATTTTCAATATTTTTAAAGAAATACTTGCGTTTATCTTTTTGTATTTTTGAAGCGAGATTATTTATTGAGGGATAATTTTTAATATTAGGTTTAGTGCATGTTACAAGAACAAAATCAAATTCATTTACTAATTCTATATATGTTTTGTTAAGTGGCTGAAGCCAATTAATTAAGAGCTCCCCTTTTTCTGAAAGATGTGAATACTCTTCATCAACCTTATAGTCTTGATAATCTGATAATCCATCATCTTTTTTGAGCAAATTTTCCCACCATTTTAACATTTCATTTTTTTGTTCATTAGTCAATTTGGGGTTGAGTAATAATCCAATTGTTGCCCATTTATTGTAATTTCCTTTGCATAATTTATCATTTCCGCCTTCTGCGTCGGATAAATATCGTGCTTGATTTTCAATCCCTCTGTAGGTTTTTATATTTTGGTTTTTTAAGGGAACTAAATATGCTGTGCCGAATAAATTTTCTTTTTCACACTCTTTTGAAAATACCATTGTGTAATTTTCCTCATTGTTTTTTCTTGAAAGTCTTCCGTAACGAATCGGCAATTTTACATGAATCTTATTTTTTACAATTAATCTTTTTTCTCTCCATTCTTTTCGAAATCCAATAGTATCATTTTTGTCTGGGTCCCATAATAGAGATCCAATTATTAATATTGCTCCTTTCATTGTTTTGTATTTTCTAAACAGGTACATAACATCGGTCTAAATGTACCAGTTAATTCATGTAATTTAATAAATTTTGGACTAATGTGCTTTAATAAATCCCCACAATTTAAGAATTTACACATAGATAAACAACGAAATCCTGTTTTACTTCTTCCCCTTTTGGTTCTTTTGGCTTTTACCGTCCCCTTAAAAGAGAAAAGAACACGAGCGAGTTATGGGTGCGTAGCAGGGTCCCGTAACGTACCCATTTCAGGAAAATGGGGCGCGTTTTTTTTGGCCGCTTTTTTGACAACAAAAAAGCGTAGATGCGTGCAAAAAACCATTGTCATTTATTGTTAAATAAATTACTGGTTATGAGCAGGAAACAAAGGAAATTTTTAAAAACTACGTTTTTAAATGCCAATGGATGCCAGACCCGCCCTATCGGTATGGGCAGAAAAAAAGGCAGAAAATCAGGAAATATGATCAGACTGGGCAGTCCTTTTCTTTCATTTGCCAACAGTCCTGCTCTATCAATTTCAGACAGTCCTGTTACGGAATAGCAGAAGGATTGGATACATCAGATGCAGGTAGTCCTGCTTCTGATACCGATTGGATGGTTTGCCGGCTTTATTTAAGCGGGCAAACAGACAGGTTAAAGTCTTGGAGAAACAAACGTGGATGATTTGTTGTAAAGGATGTTGCCGTACTTTGTCCAGATACGTTTATCGGCAGCATCGCCAAAGTGTGTTGCTTCCTCGGGCAGGATCACCTTGCTGGCTTCTGATTTCTTATCCTTATCAAACTTTCCGCCTCGTTCAATTACTTTGGTATTGTTCATGGAGATCAGGGTGTATTTGCAGTTGCGCCCGTTGAATAAAATCTTAGGATACTTCGGATCACTGCCTTTCAGGATGTTTACCCACAACAGGTACTTATCATGCTGTGGGGGTTCCATTCCCCGGTGAGACCGGGGTTCAACGGTCCAGCCCCTGTTTTCAAACCGTTCTATGGCCTGCAGGTTGTATGACTGGGAGTTCTTCACGTTAGGTTGCCGGTGATCACCATACCTGTCACGGTAATAGATCACCTTACGGTTGGGATGGTACTGGTAATAATCACAGAACCGGTCCACCAAATCAACGATCATTACCTTGCTGGTCTGTTGCGGTTTGTTGAAGAATTCATTGATGAAACAGTCCACCGGTTCCACCATCCGGGTGACAAAGTTAAAATTCCGTTCCTGTCCCACAGAAAACAAATTGATCTTCGAACCCCAGTCGGGAACTACCTCCAGCGGACGTGAAGGATCACAATCCAGATCAAAACGGCTGTCAGGTGATTCCAGCGAACCGGCATCCCAGTTGCTGTCTTCTGCCACGCCCCGGATATACTCTTCATTCAGGGCATCATAATAAACATGTTTTTGCGGATCGATATGGTAATAACAATCCTCAACTTTATCTACGATCCAGTTTAGAATCTCAATCATAAAGGTGAGCAACGACTGCTTTTCATATTCCCGTAAAATATATGAGAATCCCAGGTTTTCAATATTGTCAAAAGCATTAGCCAGGGTGAAGAGCACCCCTGACCGGGAAGAAAACGGAGCAATCTGCCGTTTCATCCGGACGATCTCATTCCATATATCTTTAAATAAACCGGTATCGTTTTTCTGCCTGGCTTCAATCAGTTGAAGCTGCATTTTCACAATCCGGTTCCAGGTATCAAAAAGCATCACACCGGCCTCTTCCTGATAGTATTTCCCGTAATCCAGAAGCCATCGCTGGTCCTGTGAAAAAGGCATGGAGGAAACATACCTGAATCCATGATGGTGAATACAGGGATTTGGTGACTTCTTTCCAAAGTGTTCCTCATTTCCACGGTTGGCCGGAGAGACCTCCTGATCGTAACGTTCTTTGTTCAGAGTAAGTGCTTCATCCACAATTTCCCGGTCGAGGTTAGGCCCACGTGCCGATCCTTCCCGCTCCTGGGAGAGCATTAAGAATCCGGTACCGTTGGCAAAGGAGATAAAGTTATCATACCGGGTAATGCGCTCGTATGGATCCACCCATCCTTTGGGAGGTTTTTTACCGATGACATAATCCTTATCCTTTTCATAGCCTATTGTCTCTAGGAATTTCAATGAAGAAGGAAGTGTACGGGTATAGATCTGCCCGTAAGTCCTGCCTGTTATCGAGGTAACCGACCGGGGCATGCTACGCACCATCCGGCTGATCTCCCAGCCGATGATATAGGATTTACCCGTTCCCCGTCCGTGGATATCCACCTGGCTCCGGGCATTGCTCAGCACGGAAATAAGCTGCGGATTGTTCAGGTTTACCAGCTCGGTTATCATGAGTTCATTATTTGTTCAGCATCGCGTGTATCAATCTCCCTGCCCCCTGATAGTGCCCGGTTGAGTTCACGCAGGGTATCCTCCGGAAGCCGGTGAAGCTGGTCGAGGTTAAACTTTATGTTTTGATTGTTCACCTGCACCAGGATGTAAAACTGGTGCTTTTCATTGCGCTTGGGATCCGGCAGTTCATCGGGCTTTTCCCCGATGGCTTTCAAAAGGTTGGCATGTTCCATGGCAATGATGCGCCTGTCCTGATGGGAGTTGTTGTTACGACACTGCTCGATGTTTTTAATGATATCATTTATGATCCACGAGAGCCAGAAATCATAATTAAATTCATGCAGGCTGTTGTATATTTTACGTGCCAGGCGTGCATCGCGGTATGCGGTTGTTTCACTAAGGTCAGGAAATTTAGAGCGGTGCAATGCCACGGCATTTTTTATCACCGGGTTTTTATCCAGGACTTTTGCCATGGAAACAATCCGATCGAGCTGCTCCTGCAGATGATCAGGTAATGGTGAATTTTCCGGATCAAGGATATGCGCCTTGATCAGTTCATATTTCTGGTCGGTGATGGCTTTTCTGCTCATGGTTTTGAGTTGTTTAAAAATTCGAGCATGGTTGTCTGTGCCGGATTGCTGCCGTTGAGCGCTGCCTGCCATATGGCCTGCCGCAGTTGTGTTTCTGCTGTCAGCCTCCCTTTTTGGTAGGCTGTAAAAGCAGGATGCGAGTGATCGTATTTTATCACTTCTGAAAATTCCCCTTCCAGGTGAAGCGGGATTCCCAGGGCCGTTAATATTTCCGGGATGGAAAAAAACAGTCCTGCCAGTATTTCCAGCTCCTTAAGTTGTTCCTGCGTTAAATTCATTTTCAAGGGCATTTAAATCGAAATCAAAAACTTCTTTACTTGTAAAAATTGTTCCCCGTTCCATTTTCGGATTATCGGTGGCATTTTGGCTGGTCACTACCGAAAGGTTCCACTGATCGTTCCAAATTAGCGCTACCTTGGCATGGATAGAACTGCAACGATAATCAAAACTTTTACTGAGCATCTGAAAAGGCTTCGGGCTCATGGTGCGGACCCTGTTATCAACAATCACCTTAAAGGAAAGCAGCTCTCCGCTGGTGAGCCTGCGTTTTAACTGCTCTATGCTTTTTTGCGAGAAAGAGTAAGAGGTCATAAACACATGCACCGGTCCGGTTTGTTTTATAAGGTAAATGATCAACCGCACCAGGTTAAAGTTACCATAGCTGTAATAATGGATGGTTTTTCCCTGCTCAATCTGACCGATGGCCCGGGTAAGCGGCTGATCCTTTTCGTTTACAAAGGTGTAATCATTTTTACTTTCCACCATTGAGACAGGTTGCGGCTTTTGGGTTTGGTTACCGGCAGCCGCTTTTAAATCTTTTACTATGTTTGACGGATTAAACAGCATTTTCAAGGTCAACTAATTTTTGATCAATTTCTTTAATCTGCGCTTCCCTGTTTTTAATCCTGAACTCAATCCGACGCCGTTTAGGACCTTCGGGCATGGGCTTTTCCTTTTTTCCCCTGCTTTTTTGCTGGTATTGCAACTGGTTGCGGTCTTTTGTATTGGCACTCTGCAGATTTTTCTTTTTTCTTTTCAGCTCCTGTGGATCATCACTCAGTTGCTGCTTCTTTTTTGCCGGCCATATCTCTTCTGAAATGGGAATCACCCCCCTGTTCTCATAATCATCGATAAAGGCATATAAGAATTCCAGCCGGTCGGTTATAGCCCGGATATCCTGCAGCAATACTGCCCGTGAATTCATATTTTGCTGTGAGTTTTCCGGTGGAACAGCTCGCATACGTTTATGCATCAGGCTGCGCTTAGTGAACAGGTCGCTATATTCGTATTTCAGGCGACGGATAACCTTTGGGTACTGTTTTGCAGGCTCCCCGGTAGTCCTTGTTTCTGTGATTTCCGAAGTGCCGGTGACCTTTTTTAATCCGGTATCCTGTTTACCGATTTTACTATCAGATTTTTTCCCAGGTGATTTAACAGGTGAGTTACCAGCTGTTTTTCCAGGTGATTTAACAGGTGTCTTTGCCCGAGTTTCTACCGGGGGTTGCGATCCTGGTTTTGATTGTATCCTACCAATTTTTTCTTTAGATGCACCCGGCATCCTTTTCCAGTCGAGTCCTACAGACTTGGGCAATTCATATTCCAATTTCCTGCGGCCAAACCGTTCATGTTTTTTCATAAAGGTATGCATCAGCATCTTGTTTTTTCCCAGCCGGGCATAGAGCATCACCCCCTGCTGGTAGTCGCGGCCACTATGCCACCATTTTATTACTTCTGTCTGATTTGCGTTCATAATTCCTTGATTGTTTGGGTGAATTTAAATTCCAGTTTTTTGCGCAGCATCCTGCTTTCTCCTGATTTTAACAGGCGCAGCAGGTTTTTATGCTTGTAGTATTTCTCAAAGATATGCACGCCCATATCGTAATTTTGTCCACGGTTGAACCACTGCCACAGATCGGTTATTTTATCCTCCGGAAGGTTGATTTCGTATTTCGATTTTTCAGGGAAATTATCCACCAGCCACCATTTCAGTGACCGGTTCAGTCCCCGGTCGTTATAACCAACAAACGGGATGTTTTCCACCCTTTGTTGTATTTGTTTTATGGTATAATAGCGGTAAATGGTCACTTTGTTTCCTTTTACCGGAATGGCCGGCAGTTCAAGGCAGTTCCCGTACAGGCTCCGAAATGTATAACCGATATCCTGGGTGAAGTTGAACTGCGCCATCACCTCCGGGAAGCGGTGTTTATTCATTAACATGGGGGCATGATAATCGTATTGAATGGTCGGCAGGAATCTTCCTGCCAGCACATCATAGGTCCGTCGCAACCGGTAGCGGTAAAACTGTGCTTTCCAGAATTTTTCAGAACGCTCCTTCATATCCCCTTTATGCATCCATGGAATCTGGCTGGCAACCATTGGCTGGTTAATGATAAAATCATCGTTCATAAATAGGAAATCCTCTGACAGTCCTGTCTCTTCACAAGCCCTTAAAATTTTCAGGGCCATATTGCCATCGGCGTTCCGGCGCAGCGGATCCGGGTGCGGAATATGAATTGCCTCTTGTGTCAGAAACCCGGTATCTTCCCCAATGATATATACTTTTCTCACTCCCCGGAGGTTTTTCTGCACTGAACGCAGTGAGAAACGCAGCTCATTGTTGTTCCAGATGCTACCGCTTCCTAATACATATACCAAATCAACTTTTTGCATAAGGCTATATATTTTTCAGTTTGTTTTTCGATGTTCAGGTTTTCCAGTGCATATTGCCTGCACCATTCCCCTAGTCGGGGTGAATAGTTTTCAACGGCTGTTTTTACCATTTCAGCAATGTTGGTTTTCCTGTAAGCCTGCCCTCTGCAATTGCAGGCAATCAGCTTTTCAATGTTTTCCGGAAGGATGATCCCGTCCCCTTTCAGCTCCCTGCCCGGCCGCCGGTCCACCACCAATACAGGCCGGCCGCATGCCATTGCTTCATAAGCTCCGCGTCCCAGGCTGATCACCATTTCAGCCAGGTTGATGTACTGTTCCACTTCCCATACAGGGTTTTTGCGTTTGTTCAACCTGGATAACTCAATACCGTACTTTTTAAAATGAACCTGCAATTCATCGTTCAATGCATCATCATGGGCAAGTGAAAGCACTTTGGTAAGTTTTTCCCTGACAGGATTTACCGGACTGAATCGGTGGCAGTCGATCCCGTTTAATATGACCGGTGTTTTCACCTCTGTAATGGATTCCACGTGAGCGGAAAGTTCATCTGAAACAGCGACATAAGCATGCGCAAAGGGTGAGGGTTGTTCCAGGGCAGTGGTAATCCCGTGACAGGTTTGAATAATAAACCCTGCTTTTTTCTCCCGCAGCGCTTTTACAGTAGTGCTGTGGTTGGCCAGTATCACATCATATTTACCCGTGGCATTGCTAGTTTGTACTCCCAGGTCACGTTTCATCCGGTCGCTTATCAGTCCTTTACGAAAAGTGAATGTCTCTACCCGGTGACCGGTTTTAACCAGTTGCGCGGCAAGTGCATAAGTGTAGGTTTCTGTTCCTCCCAGGTAGCGAAGTTTATTATTGGCAAGCAGGATGTTCATTTGATGGTTAATTTAATTATCATGGTTTATTTCACAGTAAATGGCCCCTTCCTTTATCTTTTAACCGATAGTAGTGGAGGATATACATTCCTTCCATAACCTTGATTTTTAGATTGACTTTTCGGACTGCCCTTGAAACGGCGGTGTCCGTATCCAACAGGCCGCTGTTCTGGGTGTACTTTTTTACCAGCGGACGGATTTTTATCCATGTTTCTTTCTTGATCACCAGCAGGTGGCCATAAGCTTTAAAAATATCTTTTGACTGGGGGAAAAGGGTTTCCCTGCAGTATTCAGCCTGGCACCGGTGAAAAACAAGGTCTGT
>ENA-OSEO01003642-OSEO01003642.1-sediment-metagenome-genome-assembly--contig:-NODE-3642-length-17657-cov-4.064278_pt1 | contig 17657 bp, 12 predicted proteins | sample MGYA00237883_ERZ534232 | MGnify/ENA metagenome assembly ERZ534232
GATCGGGGCTTCCATGACCCTGATTTTCAGCCCCTTGAGGTCTTGCAGGGTGTTGACCGGGGTATTCTTTGTGGTCAACTGTCGCGGGCCGAAATAGACGAAGTCCAAGAGACGGAGCCCCCCGCTTTCCTTAAGAACCCGCTCCTTCCAGTGCCGGCCGATGTCCCCCTGGAGCACGCGTGTCGCGTGATCGTTGTCTCGAAAGATGTAGGGCCCCCAGATGACATCGAGAAAGGGCATGAGGGTCAGCCCGATGAGGCTCATGTGAACGGATCCGACGCGCATGCCTTCCATTACGTCTTTTTCCCCCCCAAGGGAACCCCCGGGAAAAATGGCGACCTTGACCGCCCCCCCGGTACGCTCTTCCACGAGACGTGAAAATTTGGCCTCATACCGCGCATAGATCCCCTGGGCCGGCTGAACTTCGGCGAACTTGAACTCCAGGGTCTTGGTTTTTGCAGCCGCAGGCGCGCTGAACCCAAATTGGGATAAAACGAAAAGGCCCAGGCAAAGCGCCGTGAGTTTCAGCAATCCCTGAAACCTCCCGCTGCGAAGACCCACCAATGGTTTTTTCCCCTGATTCTTTAAGCTAGTCGATTTTTTCCGTTGCATGCCGAATTCTCCTTTCCCTGTGAGGCGTTTTAATTGCCAAGCCTTTCCGAACGACGGATAAGGCTAAATGCCCATGAATCTATTGGGCAACCAGAGCACGAGCTGTGGGAACAGCGTGATGATGACCAGCATCACCACCATCACGATAAAAAAGGCGACCGAATCCCGCGCGATCTGTATTATCGGAACCTTGGATATGGCCGATACGATGAACAGGTTGAGCCCGACCGGCGGGGTCAGCATCCCGATCATCAAGTTGATCGTCATCACCACCCCCAAATGAATGGGGTCGATGCCGAGTTTGACCAACGGGGGGAAAAAGATCGGCACGGTCAAAAGGATGATCGGAACCGGCTCCATGATGCATCCGATGATCAGCAATGCGGCGTTGATGATGAACAAGAGGATGTGGGGGTTTTGGCTGACATGGGTGAACAGCCGCATCAGCTTCGGACCCATCTGTTCGGCCGTTGCAATAAACCCGAGCAGGGTGGCCGCCGCGATTGTCAGCATGATCGCCGCGGAAAGGCTTCCCATCCGAACCAGAAGGGCATAGCATTCCTTCCAGCTCAGCTCTTTGTAGACCCCCATGGAAAGAAAGAAGGCGTAGAGTACCGCAATCACCGCCGCTTCCGTGGGCGTGGTGATGCCGGTGAGAATGCACCCCAAGACAAGGACCGGCATCCCCAGGGCGGGTAGCGAATCCCAGAAACTGATCGCCAGCTCCTTGAGGCCGGCACGCTCCTCCACGGCATACCCCCTTTGTTTGGCCACGATAAAACACGCGATCATCAGAAAAATACCGATGATGATCCCGGGGATTGCCCCACCCAAAAAAAGCCTGCCGATGGACACCTGGGCGATGCTTCCGATCAAAACAAAGGGGATACTCGGGGGGATGATCGGACCGATGGTGCTTGCAACGGCGGTTACCGCAGCCGCAAAGGATGCCGGAATACCGGAACGAACCATGGCCGGGATGAGAATGGATCCGGTGGCCGCGGCATCGGCCACTGCGGATCCGGACATGCCGGCCATGATCATGTTGACCACGATATTGACGTGTGCCAACCCGCCGGGGATCCACCCCACCAGCGCGGTGCAAAACCTGACGATCCTCGAGGTGATGCCCCCCATGGCCATCAAATCGCCTGCAAGCATAAACAAAGGCACCGCCAGGAGGGGAAACGAATCGACCCCATAGAGCAACTTTGAGGGCATAACCGCCAGCGGAATGGAAAGCGCATCCCCGCTGTGCAAAACGAGATAGGCGAAGCTGCTGGCGATCATGGCAACCCCGATATCCATCCCGACGACCATCAGAAACATCATGAAGGCAAAAAGCAGAAGCAGGGTCACCTTACCGCCTCCTTGGCGTCTTGACTTACGGAATTTGTGGGGAGCACGCCAAGTAAATTGAACCCTGTGAACACCACCATGCCGAAGCAGCCGATGATAACCGGAAGGTAGAAGAATGTGGTGGGCCAATCCAGGGCTGCCGAACGAACGGGCCAAAACTTCCAGAGCAGGGGGATCCCCTGCCACACCACCACGCCAAGAACGACAATCGAAACGATGTCCACCCCGATTTCAAACAGGCGCCTGACCCACAGGGGAAGCTTTTGGGTCACCACGTCAAGGCGCAGAAGCTGGTTTCTTCGAAGGGCGACGATGGATCCGATAAAGGTCAGGTAAATCAGATTCAGTCTGGCCAGCTCCTCGGTCCAGTCGAATGCGGCGTGCAGCGCATAGCGGCTGAATACCTGCAGAAAGGTGAGCGCCACCATGGATCCCAGGAGAAACCCGGTGATCGCCTCGAGGAAAAAATCAATACGCCGGATGATGCGCATGGGGCAGGTTTTCCTGTTGAGACACGGGTAACGGTTTCACGGGGCTGCCATCCCTACCGCCAAGGATTAAGCGATAAAAACTGCCTGTCACGCACCGGAACATGGCAAAAGTGCACCTGCATGTCAAGGAAATTTCAAAAACAGGGTCCGGATGCGAACCTTTGCTTGACTATTCGTTCTGTTTTCCGATATTTAGACACTGCTTTGGGCCCGAGGGATTTTTCCTCGTTGCCCCCATCTGCCGCCCAGACTTTTTTGGGCGGCGGGCGATTCTTTTTCAATCCACAGGATAGGGAAATACACCATGGGGCTGAATAGACTTCTGCGGGTTCGGTTGAAAGTTAAGATCATCGGATTGGCCGCCTTTGCCGCGGTGCTGCCCGTCGTCATCATGACCCTTGTGACCCTTGCGGGAGAGCGGGAGGCCGTGGGCAAGGTGAGCAATGAAATCGAGCAACTGGCCAGGCAGAATATCGCCCAGATCGCCAGCGATGTCTACGGGCTGTGTGAGAGCACCCGGAATGCCCTGGCCGTGCAGCTCCGGCAGACCATGGCCGAGGTGGATCGAACCGTTCGAACCGCGGGTGGATTCAAGATGGGCACCGAGCCGGTAACCTGGCAGGCTGCAAACAGCGAGACGGGAGAGTCGATCCGGGTCTCCTTGCCCCCGCTGACCTACCAGGGCTTACCTTTCGTGCATGCCGCCGACAAGCTGGCCCGGGTGCCGATGGTGGACCGGGTTCGCCAGGGGTACCAAACCGAGTGCAGCATTCTTCAGCGGATCAATGACAAGGGGGACATGCTGCTGGTGGGTTCCAGCATCCGAACCCAGGATGGACAACGGATCCCCCCTTCCATCATTCCGGCCACGCTCGCCGACGGGAAACCCCACCCGCTCTGGCAATGCCTCCGTGAAGGCCAGATGTGCGACGGGTTGTCGATCCTGGGGCAAGCCTACCAGATGGTCTACTCGCCGCTGACCGATGAGGACGGCAAAATCATCGGGATGATCGGTCTGGGAAAAAGCCTCAACACCTTGGGCTACCTGATCAAAGCCATCTCCGACACCAAGGTCGGAAAGACAGGGTATGTCTGGGTGGTCGGCAGTGCGGGACCATTGAAAGGAAAGTATATCGTTTTCAAAGACGGTTCCCGGGTCGGCGAGGACCTATGGGAGGCCAGGGACGCCACGGGGGCCTATCTCGTCCAGCACATGGTCAACACGGCCGTGGCCGATACCCCGGGGAATGTCAATTTTTATCGGTATGCCTGGCAAAACCCGGGGGAAGAAAACCCCCGGATGAAGATTGCCGCCTATACTTACTTTAAACCGTGGGGATGGGTCATCGGGGCCGGATCCTATGAGGAAGATTTCAGCGAGGCCTCCCATCGGATCAACGAAGTGATGCGCGGGCTTCTGGTCAAAGTGGCCATCGGGGGCGGTGCCGTCTTGGTCCTTATCGTTGTGTTGGCATTCTTTGTCGGCACGTACATCGCAAAACCCATTCATCAGATGGTGACGTTGGCCGGGTATGTGGCCGAGGGCGATCTGGACGGCGCCAATCAACAACTGGACACCCTGGGCAATGTCGATACCGCGGCCCGATACACCGACGAGACCAGCCAATTGAGGTATGCTTTCGCCCGGATGATCCGCTCGCTGACGTCGTTGATCGGCCAGGTTCACCAGTCCGGAATTCAGGTGCAGAGTTCGGCCACGGAAATCGCTGCCTCGGCAAAGCAACTCGAATCCACGGTGACCGAACAGGCGGCTTCGACCCATCAGGTCGCCGCCACCTCCCAGGAGATTTCACGCCGCTCCAAGGATCTGGTGGAGGCCATGGCCGAGGTCAGCGGTACGGTGACCAAAACCGGTGAGATGGCCAGCGAGGGCCGGAGCGGGTTGACCGGGATGGAGTCGGCCATGCGTCAGCTCGTGGAAGATACCGGAATTATTTCGTCCCGGTTGGGCAGCATCAACGAAAAGGCGGGCAATATCGGCGGCATCGTGGTGACCATCACCAAAGTCGCGGATCAGACCAATCTGTTGTCGCTGAATGCAGGCATCGAAGCGGAAAAGGCCGGTGAATACGGATTGGGTTTTTCGGTGGTCGCCCGGGAGATTCGGCGATTGGCCGACCAGACCGCCGTGGCGACCCTGGATATTGAAGAAATGGTCAAAGAGATGCACGACGCGGTGTCCTCCGGCATCATGGAAATGGACAAGTTCGTGCAGCGCGTGAAAACCGGGGTGGATGACGTGGCGCGCATCGGCGGCGGCCTGGCCGCCATCATCGACCAGGTGCAGGGGTTGATTCCTCTGTTTGTAAAGGTCACCGAGTCGGTGCGGGCCCAGAGCGACGGCGCCGAAGAGATCAGCGAGGCCATGTGCCAACTCAGCGAATCGGTCGTCCAGACCAAGACATCCCTGCATGAATTTGCCACGGCATCCGGTCAGCTCACCGAGGCCGTTCAGGGGCTGCAGTCGGAGGTGGCCCATCTGTACGGTCGAAAATCGAAATGAAACGAAAATGAGATTTAAATTAAAAGAGAGAATCGTTGGATTGGCGCTGGCGGCCGCACTGCTGCCGGTATTGGTGATGTCCATTCTGATTTATGCCAAAAAGGCTCAGCTCAGGGGTATGATCGAAGGGGAAATGGATGTCATGAGCCGGGAGAATATCGCCCAGACCGCTCGGGACGTCTATCACATGTGCGAGGCGGCAAACGAGCTGATTCAGCAGAAAGTCGGTTATGATCTCAACGTGGCCAGAAAGGTCATGACGGATACGGGGCGCATCGGTCTTGCCGGGGAGAAGGTGTCCTGGAGGGCGATCGATCAGTACACCCTGGAAGAACAGACCGTGGATCTTCCCCGGATGACCATCGGGGGGGGCTGGCTGGGGCAGAACTCGGATTTTTCTGCACCGACACCGGTGGTGGATACGGTAAAGCGCCTGGTCGGGGGGACCTGCACGATTTTCCAGAGAATGAACGAAAAAGGGGATATGCTCCGGGTCGCGACGAATGTGAACACCCCGGATGAAACCCGGGCCATCGGAACCTACATTCCCGCCGTGGACCCCGATGGATCCCCCAATCCGGTGGTCGCCGCGGTGATGGGCGGGGATACCTTTCGCGGCAGGGCCTATGTGGTCAATGCCTGGTATCTGACGGCGTATGAGCCGATCCGCGCCGATTCGGGAGAGATCATCGGCATGCTGTACGTGGGGGCCAAACAGGAAGCGGTGGATTCGCTTCGTAAAGCGATCATGAACATAAAGATCAGGAAAACCGGTTATGTCTGGATCACGGGGGGAACCGGGCGGCTCCGGGGGCGTTACATCCTTTCCAAGGACGGCGAAAGGGACGGGGAAGATATTTGGGATATGAAAGATCCTGAAACCGACGCCTATTTCATACGGGAAATCGTCAACAAGGCGATCGCGCTGGATAATGGGCAGGTCGGTTATGCGACCTATTCGTGGAAAAATGAAGGGGAAGCCAAACCCCGCTTGAAGACATCCGCGTTCACCTATTTTCGGCCCTGGGACTGGATCATCGCGGTGGGGGTGTATGATGATGATTATCTGGAGGCCAAACGGAAGGTGGAAAGCGGTCTGACGGCGCTGCTGTCCGGGGTTTGGATCGGGGGGCTGATCATTTTGGTGCTCGTGGGAAGCCTGGCGGTGCTGCTTGCGGCAAGGATGGCGCGGCCCATTGCCCGGATCACCGGAATCACCCAAAAAATAGCAACAGGGGATCTGCTGTCTGCCGCGAGATCCGTTGACGCACTGGTTCCCTCCATCCGCCCGTCCGGAAACCGGCAGATGTCCTCCGAGAGAGATGAAACCCGAAGGTTGCTCTCGGCGGTTCGGGACATGACCCAGAACTTGAACTCCCTGGTGGGGCATGTGCAGAAATCCTGCATCCAGTTCGTATCCACGGCCGCCCAGATCGCCGCATCCTCCCGGGAGCAGGAAACAACCGTAAACGAATTCGGCGCAACCACCAATGAAATCGTCGCTTCCAGCAAACAGATATCGGCAACGTCCCAGCAACTGGTCGAAACCATGAAACAGGTATCGGATATGTCCGAAAGCGCGGCGCTGCTGGCCGGTTCCGGCCAGAGCGGCCTGGTGGGCATGGGAAGCACCATGCAGCGTCTCCAGGAGGCCACCCGGTCCATATCGTCGAAGCTGGCCATCATCAATGATAAAGCCAACAATATCGGGCAGATCGTCGTCACCATCGCCAAAGTCGCCGATCAAACCAATCTGCTGTCCCTCAATGCCGCCATCGAAGCGGAAAAGGCCGGGGAGTACGGCCTGGGTTTCTCCGTGGTCGCCCGGGAAATCCGCCGGCTGGCCGACCAGACAGCGGTTTCCTCTCTTGACATCGAAAAAATGGTCAAAGAAATGCAAAGCGCCGTCTCATCCGGGGTCATGGAAATGGACAAGTTCACCGAAGAGGTCCGCCAGGGTGTCGAGAGCGCAAAAAACATACGGGAACAACTCGAAAAAATCATTCAACAGGTGCAGTCCATGCCCCCGCTCTTCGACGATGTCTCGGACGGGATGGAGGGCCAGGCCCAGGGGGCCCGCCAGATCAGCGAATCCATGGTCCAGCTCAATGCGGCCGCACGCCAGGCTTCGGAATCGCTCCAGGAATTCAACGAGGCCACAGCGCAGCTCAATGCATCCGCCCGGGATCTGCAGCAGGAGATTTCGATATTCAAGGTGGGTGGATAGGGCGATGAAAACACTCTCTTTTTTAATCGGGGAAAACCGATATGCCATACCCGCGCGGCAGGTGATCGAGATCATCCCATGGGTGATGCTCAGGAAGCTGCCGCATGCACCGGAATATGTGGCGGGTCTTTTGAATTATCGCGGCATCCCCGTTCCGGTGATCGACTTGACCGGCCTGATGCTGGGGTGTCCCTCACGGCAGATGCTGAGCACCCGCATCGTCCTTGTGGATTACCCCGGCAAAAAAGATACAGCGCATATTCTCGGCATCCTGGCCGAGGGGATCGGTGTAACCGACGGCCTGGAGGAAAGGGTGTTTGCCGATACGGGGATCACGGTGAAGAACGCGCCCTACCTCGGCGGCCTATCGATCGATGATCAGCAGACGATTCAAATGGTTCAAATCGAACAGCTCCTTACCGATTCTCTGAGGGAGTCCCTATTTTCGGAGCAGGAGACACCCGTGCCGTGAAGGTTCAAACCCTGCTCAGAAAAAAAATCGGTCTCGATCCGGAGTCCATCGGAAAAAAGAAGATCGCATCGGACATCCGGCGGTGCATGGCGGCGCTCGGCCTGACGGATGAAGCGGAATATGTCCGGCGTTTGGAAACCTCCATTCCCGCGCTGGAAACACTGATCGATGCGGTCACCGTCCCGGAAACATGGTTTTTCCGCAACCGGGGGGCCTTCGATTATCTGGGGGCCTGGGTGCGCGAGGAGGGGTTTGCTGCAAGCGGAAAACCCGCTTTGCGTATTTTGAGTGTCCCTTGCGCCAGCGGAGAAGAGGCGTATTCGATTGCCATGACCCTGCTGCACGCGGGGATGGCGCCGGAACATTTCCATATAGACGCCGCGGATGTCAGCAGCAGGGTCCTTGCCGATGCCCGGCGCGCGGTATATGGAAACAACTCCTTTCGCGGCAATGAATTGGGGTTCCAAAAACGGTATTTCGCGGAGAGTCACGACGGCCGCCATCTGCTTCCGGAAGTAAAGCAAACCGTCCATTTCATCCATGACAATATACTGGCGCCCTTTTTCCTTTCCAATCGGGAACCCTACGACGTCATTTTTTGCCGCAATCTGCTCATCTACTTTGATCGGGAGGCCCAGCAACGGGCCGTGAAGGTGGTGAGCCGGCTGCTCAAGGAAAACGGGCGGCTGTTTGTCGGGCATGCGGAAACCGGTCTGTTTGGGGGCGCCCCTTTTTCACCGGTGCGCCAATCGGGGGTGTTCGCTTTTCAGAAAACATCGGACCTGTCCAGGTCCGGTCCGAAGAAAACCGACGATCCCGACCGGGCCACCCCATTTTTACACGCTCCGGTCCGACCCCTGCCGCGGCACCCCCAGCGCGTGCCCAAGAGCGCCCCCGCGCCTACAAAACCCCCGCCGGCAAGGGACCCTGGGGCCGTGGGCAACGGGCTCGCCGATGTCCTGGTAAAAAAGGCCAGATCTCTGGCAGATGAGGGAAAGCTATTCGAAGCCGCCGAACTGTGTGAAGCCCGATTGCGCGAAGACGATACGGACACGGCGGCATACTGTCTGATGGGTCTGGTTCGATTGGCGTTAAAGGATGATTCGGCGGCCGAACGCTACTTCAACAGGGTCGTTCTGCTGGATCCCAATCACTATGAAGCCCTGGTTCACCTGGCATTGTTGAAAGCGCACCGCGGGGATCGGCAAGCCGCCCCGGCGCTCCAGCAGCGGGCCGATCGCGCCAGGGCGGGTCAGGCAGATGGAGGGGTGGAAAATCAGCCATGATCGAGCATAGCGGGCCGACCTCGCAAAAGAAACGGTGCTGGAACACCATCGGGGTATGGGGATCGGAGGCCCCCCGCTGCGCCCAGCTGGAACACCTGGCCCATTGCCGGAATTGCCCGGTGTTCATCCAGGCCGGAAGGGAACTGTTTGACCGGAAACCCCCGGAAGGATATCTGGAAGCCTGGACCCGGACCCTGACGGTGGAAAAAAAATTCAAATCAAAGGAAGCCGTATCGGTACTGGTTTTCCGCCTCGGACCGGAATGGTTTGCCATGGGGACCCTGGTGTTCAAGGAAGTTTCGGAAGTACAGCCCATTCACAGAATCCCGCACGCAAAGGACCCCGCCCTCCTGGGGGTGATCAACATCCGAGGAGAACTGCAGCTCTGCATCTCGCTTCATCTGCTCCTGGAAATCGAGAAAAAAGACGATGCGGCGCCGATGGGCGGGCGTCTCCTGACCCCCCGGATGATTGTCATGCAAAAGGACCATTCCGCATGGGTGTTTCCGGCGGATGAAGTCTCCGGACTTTTCCGCTACGACCCCAAGCGCCTGCAGAGTCCACCGGCCACCGTTTCCAAGGCCGCCTCGGCATATACCCAGGGTGTTTTCATGCTGACGGACAAGAAAATCGGGCATCTGGATGATTCGCTGCTGTTTGGCGCCATCAATAGGAGATTTTCGTGACGGGTAGAGATCAGCAGAAAGATCTGAGCGATTTTTCCATGATCGGGCTTTTCCGCATGGAGGTGGAGAGCCAGGCGGCCATGCTGAGCCAAGGGCTGCTGGCGCTCGAGGAGAACCCGGGGGCGACTGAAAATCTGGAGTCTTTAATGCGGGCGTCCCATTCCATCAAAGGTGCGGCACGAATCGTCCAGCTCGATGCGGCCGTCACCCTGGCCCATGCCATGGAAGACTGCTTTGTGGCCGCCCAGCAGGGCCGGATCGTTTTCACCGGACACCACATCGATGCGCTGCTTCAATCGGTGGACGTGTTCACCCGCATCGCCAAGGTCTCCGAAGAGGGCATACCGGGGTGGCTGGCCGATCATCAGCAGGAAATCGATACCGTGGTTCAAACCCTTTCAGGGGTTCGGGACGGATCGCCTCTTGCCGAAAGATCGGTGGCACCAAGCTTTGCCGAGGCGTCGCCTCAACCGACCCCCGACCCGGCACCCGTTGCCGAAAAGACGCACCCGCCCCGGATACCGCCCATCCCCGAGGCCCAGGAGAACAAACCGGCCGGGGAGCGGGATGTTGCGGTTCGGGTGACCGCCGAAAAGCTGAACCGATTGATGGGCCTTGCCGGAGAATCGCTGGTCGAGGTGGGAAGGCTCCAATCCTTCGGGGCGTCCCTGCTCGGTTTTAAAAAGATCCTGTCCGATGCGTCCAAGGTGCTGGCCGAAATTCGTGAAACCGCGGAGAGGCTTGACCGGAACCATCCTGTAAAGGACCTTTTGGAGGCCATCCGGCGGCAGCATGCAGAATGTTCCACGGTGCTTGCGGACCGCATGACCGACTTTGACCTTCATTCCAGACGGATGGACAATTTTTCCCATCGCCTCTATCACGAAGTGGTTTCCTGCCGTATGCGGCCCTTTGGAGACGGCACCCAGGGATTTCCCCGGATGGTCCGGGACGTGTCCAAAAAACTGGGCAAGAAGGTGAAGCTGGAAATCATCGGCAAGGACACGGATATCGACAGAGACATGCTGGAAAAGTTGGAAGCCCCCTTGACCCATCTCCTCCGAAACGCCATCGATCACGGCATCGAGCCTCCCGAGGAGCGCCTGGCCGCGGGCAAACCCGAAGTCGGCACCATCCGCCTGATCGCCCGGCATTGGGCCGGGATGCTTTACATCACGGTGGCGGATGACGGCAAGGGAATCGATATCGAGCATCTTCGGGAAAAGGTCGTCGATAAAAAGCTGGCCAGTGCGGAGATGGCCAAGACCCTGAGCGATGCGGAATTGATCGAATTCATGTTTTTGCCCGGATTTTCCACCGCCGCGACGGTCACGGAAATATCCGGCCGGGGGGTCGGGTTGGATGTCGTTCAGAATATGGCACAGCAAGTGCGGGGGGTGGTCCGTTCGGATACCCAGCCCGGCCGGGGAACCCGTTTTCATCTTCAGCTGCCGATCACGCTGTCCGTCATCCGCTCGTTGTTGGTGGACATCGCAGGAGAGCCGTATGCCTTTCCCATGGTTCGCATCGAGCGCATCCTATCGGTCCCCAGAGACGCGATCCGGGTTTTGGAAAACCGCCAGTATCTGACCGTTGAAGACAGCAACATCGGGCTGGTTTCGGCGCACCAGGTTTTGGAGCTGGACAGAGGGCAGAAGGATGCCGATCCGTTGCCGGTGGTGGTGATCGGCGATCGGTTGAACCAGTTCGGCATTGTCGTCGATCGTTTCCTCGGGGAAAAGGATCTGGTCATCAGCCCGCTCGATCCACGGCTCGGTAAAGTGCCGGATATCCACGCCACCGCGCTGCTGGAGGACGGATCCCCGGTGCTCATCATCGATACCGAAGATATGGTGCGATCCATCGATGCCCTGCTCAACGGCGGGCGGCTGCAACACGTCGGAGATCAAGGCAAACGGATCGTGGAACAGAAGCGGAAGCGGATTCTGGTTGTCGATGATTCCATCACCGTCCGCGAGGTCGAACGGAAGCTGCTGGAAGCAAGGGGCTACGAAGTCGACATCGCCGTGGACGGCGCGGACGGGTGGAATGCCCTGCGCACCGGCCGGTACGATATGGTGATATCCGATGTGGACATGCCCCGCATGAACGGCATCGAACTGGTGACCCAAATCAAGGGGCACCCGAGATTCAAGAGCCTGCCGGTGATGATTGTTTCCTATAAAGACAGGGAAGAAGACCGCCGGCGGGGTCTGGATGCCGGCGCCGATTACTATCTGACCAAAAGCAGTTTTCATGACAATACGCTTCTGGACGCCGTTTTCCAGATGATCGGAGAAGCCATCGGATGAGAATCGCAATCGTCAATGACCTCAGAATGGCGGTGGAAATCCTGCGCCGGGTCATCGCCGGCGTCCCGGAATACGAGGTCGCGTGGGTTGCATACGATGGCGCCGAGGCGGTTCAAAAATGCCTTCAGGATACCCCGGACCTGGTATTGATGGACCTGATCATGCCCAAAATGGACGGGGTCGAGGCCACCCGTCAGATCATGCAGCAGTGCCCCTGCACCGTTCTGGTCGTTACCGCCACCGTCGGGGGAAACGCATCCAAGGTCTTCGAAGCCATGGGATACGGTGCGCTGGATGCGGTCAACACCCCGGCCATCGGAACCGGGGGAGATCTGAAAGGGGGGTCTGATCTTCTGGTCAAAATCGCCCGATTGGGAAGACTGGTCGATCGGCCGGTTGCCGGTGCCAAAGAGAAAGTTTCCCTGGGCAAAAAAGCGTTATCAGCCGCGCGGGTCCCCCTGCTGACGGTGGTGGGATCTTCCACCGGCGGCCCCAAGGCCCTGGCTCAACTGCTTTCGCACCTGCCCTCCGATTTGAAAACAGCCATCCTCATTGTCCAGCATGTGGACCAACAGTTTGCACCGGGAATGGCGTCATGGCTGGGTACCCAGAGCGCCCTGCCGGTTGCGCTGGCAGCCGAAGACAGCCGTCCGGAACCGGGCCGGATCCTGTTGGCCGGAACCAACGACCACCTGGTGCTGACCCCGGATCTGAAACTGCACTACACCCCGGAACCCAAAGATTATCCCTACCGCCCGTCGGTGAATGTGTTCTTCAAAAGTGTTGCCCAATACTGGCCGGAAAGGGGCCTGGCCGTGCTGCTCACCGGGATGGGGCAGGACGGCGCCGAAGGGATGCTGGCGCTGCGGAAGGCCGGATGGCGCACCGTGGCCCAGAATCGGGAGAGTTGCGTTGTTTATGGAATGCCGAAAGCCGCAGCCGACCTGGGTGCGGTCGACAGGTTTCTGTCGCCGGACGATATCGGAAAAATGCTCAGAGACCAAATGAACCGGAACCCCCCGGACAAAGGATGACCAGATGACTCCAGAGCCGATCGACGCCAAAACCACCCCATCCGCATTAACCGAGCACAAAATCACCGTGCTTCTGATCGACGATCAGGCCATGATCGGAGAGGCGGTGCGCCGCATGCTGGAACATGCGGACGACATCGATTTTCATTTCTGCAGCGATCCGGCAAAGGCCATGCAGACCGCCGCCTCGGTCTCGCCCACCGTCATCCTCCAGGACCTGGTGATGCCGGAAATCGACGGGCTGACCCTGGTGAAATTCTTCAGGGCCAATCCGGCCACCCGGGACATCCCCCTGATTGTCCTTTCCAGCAAGGAGGAACCCAAAGTGAAAGCGGAAGCGTTTGCGCTGGGAGCCAATGATTATTTGGTCAAACTTCCCGACAAGATCGAACTGGTGGCCCGGATCCGGCACCACTCCCAGGGATATATCAACATGCTCGAGCGCAACGAAGCCTACCGGGCGCTGGTGGAAAGCCAGAAGCTGCTGGCCGCCGAACTTGCCGAGGCAGCCGAGTATGTTCGTTCGCTGCTTCCCAAGCCGCTGGACGGGGATGTGGTCACCGATTGGCAGTTTGTCACCTCCACCTCGCTGGGGGGGGATTCTTTCGGCTACCACTGGCTGGACGACGATCACTTTGCGGTGTATCTGCTGGATGTCTGCGGGCACGGGGTCGGGGCCGCACTCCTGTCCATCTCCGCAATGGAGGTGCTCCGCTCCCAGAACCTGCCGGACACCGATTTTTATGATCCGGCCGACGTTCTGTCGCATCTCAACAACGCCTTTGACATGGAAGCGCACAACAACATGTACTTCACCATGTGGTACGGGGTCTATGCCAAGTCCGAAAAGCGGTTGACCTTTGCCAGCGGGGGACACCCCCCGGCCATTTTGATTTCCCGCTGCGAAGACCAGACCCCCCAGGTCCAGGAACTCAAAACCCCGGGGGTGCTCATCGGGGGGATGCCGGATATGAAATACAAGAACGATTCGGTGAAGGTCCAGAAAATGAGCCAGCTGTTCATCTTCAGCGACGGCGTCTATGAAGTCACCAAGCCGGATGACACCCTCTGGGACTATCGGGAATTTGTCGAACTCCTGGTGGCGTCTTCACGGGGAGAACACGCCACCGTGCAGGACATCTACCGCCGCGTAAAGGAGGTTCGGGGTGCCGAGGATCTTGAAGATGACTTTTCAATGATCCGCATCTCTTTCGCCTAAGTGCTCTGGATCATAAATTCGGTGACGGTTGTTGAATACTGAATTTAAATGGAATTCCTTAAAGAAATCCCCCTGACCCCCTTTAAAAAAGGGGGAAATTATTCTCCTCCCTTTGAAAAGTGAGGCATACACCTCTCCTCTCTTTTGAAAAGTGAGGCATACACCTCTTCTCCCTTTGAAAAGTGAGGCATACCATTCTCCTCCCTTTTGAAAAGGGAGGCCGGGAGGGATTTTAAAACGATATCGTATTTATGCCAACGTGTACTAAAAGTTGGCGGCATCCCGCAAGGGCAAGGTGCTTCTGACGGATCCCCGGCGATACCCCGGCTGGAAAAGCCGGCCCCGGGAGATACCCTGCTCAGCAGTTTCCGATCAGCTCCGGCCAGGCATCGGCGATCAGCGGTTTGAGCTCGCCCACCAGATCTTCCGCCGCGGCCAGCGCGTTATCGATCTCTTTGGACGTCATGGGGGTGGACATGACATGCAAGCCCCGGGATGCGAAAAATACGCCTCTTTCCAGCATGCCCAGGTAGAAGAGGTGCATGAGCTCTTTGTCGGTGGCCTGCGCCGACTTTCCGTCCACCACCGGGGCGGCCCCGAAATGAACATTCTGCAGGGAGCCGATGCCGGTGACCTGCCCCTTGATGCCGTACCGGGCAAAGATGGATCGCATCCCGGCTGCAAAGGCTTCCCCCAGCCGGTTGATCCGATCGATTTCTTCCGCATTCACCTGAAGAAGCGTTGCGACCCCGGCGACGGCGGTCATCGGGTTGGCGTTCAACGTCCCCGAATGGCGAACCCTGCCGGCCTCCGGGGAGAAAAGGTGCATCAGCGCTTCTCGCCCGCCGACCGCCCCCACCGGAAAGCCGCCCCCGATGATTTTCCCCATCGTCGTCAGGTCCGGCCGGATGCCGCACAGGCTCTGGATGCCTCCCATGGCGAGCCTCAGGCTGATGACCTCGTCGAGGATCAGAAGAACGCCGTTTTCTTCGGTGACCTTCCGTAAAAACTGAAGATAGCCGTCTTTCGGGGGGATCATTCCTGCGGACCCCATCGCCCCCTCGAGGATCATGGCGGCCAGCCTCCCCTTATTTTGGACAATCGCCTGCTCTGCAGCCGAAGGGTCGTTGTAGGGGACGATCAGCGAATCCCCGATGACGCTTGCGGGCAGACCGGCCGCGTCCGAGGGGTATACCACCGGGTCGTAGCTGCCGTGGTAGCAGCCCTCGGTCTTGAGGACAAGATCCTTTCCCGTGTACCCCCTGGCCAACCGCACCGCCATCATCACGGCCTCGGTACCCGAGTTGGTGAACCGCACCCGGTCGATCGAGGGCACCCGGGCGCAGATCAGTTCGGCCCACTGCACCACTTTCGGTATCAGGGCCCCCAGGGCCGTTCCCCTTGCCGCCTGCTCGCGGACAGCCGCCACCACCTCGGCATTGGCATGGCCGAGAATCATGGTCGAATAGCAGTTGTGAAAATCGATGTACGAGTTGCCGTCCACATCGATGATGCCGCACCCTTCGGCACTGTCGATCCAGATCGGGTAGGGGGGAAACCATATGGAGGTTCGGGTGTCCCCCCCGGGCATATATTTTTTTGCGGACTCCAGGACTTGAAACGAACGGGGGTTTCTTTTCCGGTACGCGTCTTCGTATTTTTTGATGGCTGCCGACTTTTTGTGGTCCCGGTTCATTCCGTTTCCTCCTTTACATCGCGTTCGTTATCCCTGACTTTCGCCTCGGGTTTCAGACCTCGACCATTAAATCCGCCGGATAAGTTCCTTTTGGGCGTCTGAATATGTCGGAAAAAAAATTGGGCGTCAACCGAAAACGGGCCGAGCACCGAACTTCATGCAAATATCGTGAATCCGGAAGATCAGGCACGCTGGATGATCAAAACCTCACCCGGCGGCTGGGTTCCTGCCGATTTCATATCAGATTTGTCTGGGATGCCCGGTTTCACCGGTATTTTTGAAGCTTTCCCTCTGCCATTAACGCTAGGCCCCCGATTTAATCCTTGAATTTTATCCGGATATCCCTTAAAGGGGGATAGGCAGTTTTTATAAGCGCTAACAAACCCTTACAGCACCAGTCGTTGCCGGAGCGCCCACCATGAAGGTTGTGCTGAAATTTCCAACTGCCGGATTGCCATGAAATGGCAACATCCGCGCAAGATGCGTTAACCACTTATAAAATTTGATTAATATTTCACTCCATGGTGTCCAGGGGGCTCGCAAGGCCGGCCAGGTTTTTATCCATCACATGGGTGTAAATTTCCGTGGTTTTAACGTCGGAATGGCCCATCAGTTCTTGAACCTGCCGGATGTTGACCCCGTTTTCCAGCAGGTGGGTGGCAAAGCAATGCCGGAATGTATGGCAACCGACCCGCTTGGTGATGCCGGCCCTCTCCACGGCGATCTTTACCGCCTTTTGCAGGCCGGATTCCATCACATGGTGGCGGCGCAGCACGCCGGTGCGGGGATCGGTTGAAAGGTTTTTGGAGGGAAACACATATTGCCAGCGAAAGTCCTTGCCCGCCTCGGAATATTTGCGGGCCAGGGCATGGGGCAGGTGGACTGCGCCGTGACCGGCAGCAAGGTCTTGACAATGCAGCTCTTTGACCCTTTCCAGATGCTGTTGAAGTTCGGTGTGCAGGCTCTTGGGAAAAAGCGAGACACGGTCCTTACCGCCCTTGGCGTCACGCACATATATCAGGTTTTTGGTGAAATCCAGGTCCTGGACACGCAGTCGCACGCACTCCATCAGCCGCAGGCCGCTGCCGTAAAGCAGCTTGGCCATGAGCAGGTGGGTGCGGCTCATGAAGGACAGCACGCGCTTGACCTCTGCCTGGGTCATTACAACGGGCACGCGGGGATGGTGCTTGGCCCGCACCGGGGCGATCTCGCCCTCGATGGGTTTGAGCAAAACATCCCGATATAAAAAGACAATAGCGTTAAGGGCCTGGCGCTGGGTGGCGGCGGCAACCTTGCCCTCGGTGGCCAGATGGCTCAAAAATGCTTCAACCTGGGCCTTGCCCATGTCCCTGGGATGGCATTTAGCACCGTGGAATTTGACATAGCGCAGGATCCAGTCGCAATAGGTTTGCTCTGTGCGGTAGGCATAGTGGTAATAGCGTAGGACCTGGCGGACCTGGTCCATCAGCTTGAGGTTGCTGTCAGGGATGAACTTGGGCTTATTTTCCATATTTTGCCCTTAATATCAGCTAACATGGAAAATCAAAACATGGAAAATTTTAAAGCCATTTTTCCATATTTCTGGCTTATTAGAAGTGTTAGATGGAAAAATTAGCATGCTATAAGGGCAATAGCAAGCAAAATTTTCCATCTATCACAACTGTTGGACGAATGATAATAATATCAGGAAGTTAGAATTACTAGTATGGGCAAGGCCAAGCGATTGAGGAATAAGCGCA
>ENA-OSEO01003643-OSEO01003643.1-sediment-metagenome-genome-assembly--contig:-NODE-3643-length-17649-cov-4.999488_pt1 | contig 17649 bp, 11 predicted proteins | sample MGYA00237883_ERZ534232 | MGnify/ENA metagenome assembly ERZ534232
CTGGCCGCCCTGAATCGAATGCTCACGCAGCCGAGACTACGGTTCTTCTTTCCTCGTCCGATCCCCATACTCAATGATCTGAAGGACACCCTGGAGACGCTGCACATATGGAAGTCCGCGTCTTCAACAGAGATCGCCGCACATCTGGTTCAGACCCTCAACAGCGCCGGAGCGCTCCTGAGACGACGCGTAGAAGTGCCCCTGAAGGTGATATCGAACGATCTGGCCGATCTGGCCAGCCGGCTGGATGTGGAGGCTCTGGCGCGAATCGCCGACACGATGACCGTGAGACTACAGGAGATACGCGCGGCTGTGGAAGCCGGCGACCTGACGGCATCGTCACCTGCCGTCGCGGCAGTCAATTCCGCTTTGGACGAGTATGAGGTGCTCTGCTCTCGATTGGGAGGTGAGACGTTGGGCAGCCTCGCCGCACTCGGGCAGCGCGTCGGCGCCGTCGTGAGCGATCTGGATGACCAGATGAGCCACGTGATGTCCGTTCTTCAGCCGGGTTGTGACATGGGGCAGTTTGGCTCTGGGATTACACCGACATCGGAGGTGATGACTGCCGCGGAAGAGGCCTTCCGCACCCTGGACAAATGGTTGGGCTCGATCGTCTTATGGCTCCGGGATCTATTGGAGCAGATCGATGTGACGCGGTGGAGCGAACAACTCGGCAAGCTGGTGGATAGCGTTCAGCATGCCACCCAATCGTTGGACGCGGCGATGGTGAATGCCACCTTGGATGTGCAGAAGTTGTTCGACCGAGTTGGACCCCTCCTCGATCAGATGGACACCGGCGCTCTGGTCAAGGAGGTCCAGACGACGATTGATGGCTTCGCGTCGGAACTCAAGGACCGATTGTCGGGAGTGATGGGGCTCGTACATGGCAACATCAATGAAGCCATCGCCGGCATCGCCAAGGGTACCGAGGCATTTGACCCCGAAGATGTGATCGATGCCCTGCGTCGGGCCATCGACGCTGTCGCCGCTGTTCTGCAAGACCCGTCTATTCTGGCGCCGTTGCAGGAGATTCGCAGTTCCCTGGAGACCATAGGACAGGAGCTTGCATCGATCTCCTTCTATCCGCTCACGGACCAAGTCATCCGCCTGATTGATGATGTCACGGGATTGCTGCGAGGCATCGACGTATCGCAACTCAGCGCACCTCTGCAAGGCGCCTTGCAGGCCGCCGTCGTGGTTTTGCCGAAGGATATTGCCCCCGTGACGAACAAACTGGTGGATGAACTGAACGGGCTCGTCGAGAGCGGACCGGTGGCGCTACTCATATCGGTGCAGAACGAGCCGCAGAAGCTTCTTGATCGAGTGCAGAACTTCCAGCCTGCCGTATTGCTCGGCGACGCCTTGGCCGAGCCATTTGGCCGGCTACGAGACGAACTGAAGAGCTTCCAGCCACGCCAGTTGCTGGCGCCGGCGGAGGCGGAACTCGAAGCATTCAAAGACCGCCTGGGCAAGAGCGCCAACCCGGGACGCATGATCGCACCTCTGGCGACGCCCTTCCGCTTGCTGGTCGATGCCTTCGACGAACTCAAGCCGGACAAGATTGTTCAGGCTGTCGAGGAGGCGATTGCCGGTGCGGTGGATGCCGTTCTGAAGGCAGTGCCGTTGGACGATCTGCTCAACGAGGTCACGGCGCGAGTGAAGGAGACTACTCAGAAACTGGAATCTGTCATCGGCGTCGGGGAACGGCTCGTTCGTCTCCTCGAGCCGTTGCGCGATCTGCTCGGCGGTTTCGCCGGGACACAAGAGCAGGTGAAGACCTGGGTCGATACGATCCTGGACCGACTCGCGCCGCCGGCCAGCGCCAGCTCTGTGCAGCAGGCGCTGGCGGATCTCCGGGTGACCTTTGACGCGTTGCGCGCGGCGTCCCTGGCCGGCATATTTGACACAGGGATTGCCCCCGTGCTCACATCCCTTGAGACTCTCGATGCGCGCGGCCGCCTTACGCCGCTTGTCCAGGCCTATCAGGCCGTGCCGCGTCAGAAGCTGGATCTGCTCCCGGACTCGGCCGAAAAGACGAATCTCCTGGCTGTTCTCAGTCGCTTCGATCCCATGACGTCTGCCTTCGCCGCACCCTTCAACGCACTGGCCGACCTGACCAAGCAGATATCGCAGGCGAAGGCGAACTTGCTTGAGACCCTCGGCGACTGGGATGAACGCTACCATGGGCAGAGCAGTATCTCCGCCTACCTCCGGGACGTGGAGATGACAGCGGACAATCTGCGACAATGGCTGCACGATTCTCTCGAGGGGCCCTGGATTCAACCGCTGACGACCGCCTTCTCGGTGCTGGAGTCCGTCCGGATGCCTATCGGCACGCTCTTGTCGATCGTGCAAGCGGTTGTCGGCGAGATGCAGGACAAGCTGACCGGCCTGCTCCGCGGGCCGGAGGCCCTCGTGGAAATCCACGCGAGCCTGGATGGGGTCATCCAGCGTCTACGCAGCCCGAACCTGGATCTCTTGCGAGATCGCCTGAAGGATCAGTTCGACACGATACGGGCCAAGCTGGAAGAGATCGACCCGAGCCGTCTTCGTCAGGTCATCGAAACCCGTTTCACCGACATGCTGGGCCAGATCACGTTGGACGAGTTGATGCCGGAAATCGGGACTCTCGACGAGACCTATGCCGACGTCGTGAATCGGATCGAGGCCTTGGATCCGAGCACGCTGGTCGTGGCGGTGGTGCAACCCGAATTCGACGAAGCCGTGACCCCGTTGCTGCAGAGCTTCGATCTGACGGCGGCGTTCAACTCCCTGATCGATCGACTCCGCGGCCTGGACGGAGAACTCAAGAACGAAATGAACCGAGCCAATGACGCTTATCGCAGGCTGCTCGCGGCCATCCCTTCGTAGGGTTCGGCCACCGGCGCCGGCCTGGGAATCAGTCTGTGAGTCGGAATTCTGATCATGGTGGTTCTGTGAATCAGGTTTTTCGCAATCAAGTGATCGGCTCTTTGCTGCTGCAGCCTCAGAGGCTGGATCGCGCCGTCAATGTCTCCTCGCTGGACGATCTGGCAAACGACGTGCTATCTCTGCTGGCTCGCGTCGGAACGAACCCGACGATGGGGCCCGAACTCCTGAACGTCTTGAAGGAAGCGGTCGGCGATGTCGCCCTCCACATGCGCGATCAGGCCGGCGCACGTCTGGACGCCGCCCGGGAGCGCCTTCGAGCGTGGGTGAAATCCGTGACCAAGCCCCTTGAGGGCTTCACCACGATCGGCTCGGACGCTCAAGGGCCAGAACTGGCAGCACAACTCGTGGAGCAGATACTTGCCAAGCTCGCCGGCGCGACGCAGAAGCTCACTATCAACGCTCTGCGCGACCGTGTGGGTGAGCTGTTCGACATCGTGGAGAACGACCTGGGATTGACGAACACGTTCATCCAGGAGCAGGTATGGGCGTTCCTCGACGGGATTCACAAGCGTCTCACGACAGTGCCGCCCGCGTTGGACGAACGATCTCGGGCCATTTGGATCGATATGGCTTCCATTCTACGTCGGCTCAAGCGGCTTCTCCAGGGTGTCTTCACGTTCCCGGCGTTCGACGCCGATCGGATCGCGGATGATCTGTTCGCGTTGCTTGGGCGCAACGGCGCCGCAAGGGTAGCGGAGCAGGCAGCTTGTCTCTCCCAGGCGCTGTCCGATACGGTCCGCGCCGGCGGCACACTGATGGACCTCGTGCCCCTGAGCAGCTTCACCACCGGCAGCATAGGGGCCGCCGAGCCCGCGCCAGAGGCCAAAGAGAAATACTGCTGGTACGCTTCCTGGGTCCTGCAAGGAAAACCCAAGGGATGGTGGTCCTACGTTCCCATTGTCTCTCTGGTTGCCCCCGCGATCTTGAACGAAGACGTCTGGGTCAGCGCCGCACGTGACCAGGTGCGCTGGGGTGAGTACGTACTTCACAACGGAAAGGAGCTGACGTGGGACAAGGCGCTTGGCTATGACGGCCAGATCAGGAAGCTCTACTCGGACTCGAAGCAAACGACGCCCAGCAAGGGCAAGGAGGACAAGGTCTTCCACAAGTTCTATGGCTACACCTTTGGCAAGCGACTGGATGCGGAGTTCATGGAGGAGTTCGCTCGCCACTCATCGTGGATCTGCGACTACATGGTAGCACTGTTGCACTTGATCCCGTACCTGTCGCTGAAGAAAGGCGATTGGCTCGCCAACAGTCTCAATGCGGGCATCAAGATCGGTGAAGGAACATTCAAACTGGCAAACAAAGGGCCGTATGGATGGTGGTTGGAGCGGAAGGCCGGAGAGGAAGCTCGATGGGACTTTTTCTTGAAGGAAACTCCGCTCAGCGTCGTGGCGACGGTCGGCGGAGCCCTCGAGGGCATGCATTGGAATGCCTCCCCCGGATCCGGTTTCATGTTCTACTTGACGCAAGTGCTGTCGGACAGTCTCAAGACGGTGCAGTATCGCATTGGGATGAGTACTGTCCGGGATTTTCTTCTCTCCGTGCTCACGTTGTGGAATCACAGCGGGCCCGTGCGGCTGGAGCCCTCGCTGTCCAGTTCGGTTCAGCCGTTCTGGGCGGCTGACGTGCCGGACAAGCGTCCAGACAATCGGTTTGAGGTTGACGGCTTTGTGGATCCGCTCGTCGCCTTGATGGTTACGCTGTTGCTCATCAGAAACATCCCGAGAGAAGACTATGCCTATCCCGGAGCAGATGGCGACACCACGGCGGAATTGCTTCTGCTCTGGGACCTATTGGGTGGCATTGGTGTCGGCCTGGGGTTTGGTTTCGTCTGGACAATGGTGGCGGAAATCATTGCCTGGGCAGGCGACTGGTCCCTTCTCGGCTGGAAGACACTCGACTCGATGAGCAGGGCGGTGGACCCCGTGCGTTTCCTGGTTGCCTACTATCTCAGCAAGGAAGGCGACACGGACGGTGGAAAATACAACCCGCTTGGCGCGGCGTTCGCCGGTTATCCCGATCCTGCAACGTCGCCTTACCGACTGCCTTTCGCCCGGGACTGGGCCAGACGCTGCGGCCAGGGCAATCAAGGGATGTGGAGCCATCATCACCTCGGAAGCTCTCAGGTGTATGCGTATGACTTCGGTCTGGATGCGGGTGAGCAAGTGCTGGCCAGCCGCTCCGGCACGGTAGTGGACTACCGCGACTCGGTCCCGGAGACCAGTCTCCTGCACGAAGCCAATTGGAACTACATCACGATCAGGCACGATCGCGACGACGCCGGCAACTACACGACCGCCCCCAATCCGGACCACGACAAGGGACCAGGCGGCGCACAAGTGACGACCTATGCGGTCTATGGCCACGGTCTGGAAGAGGGTGTTCGCCAGGTCTTTGGTTCTCGAGGGATTGCCGCGGCCGACATCATCGGGCAGCGCGTCATGCGGGGCGACCCGATCATGCTGACAGGCAGTGTCGGCAAGAGTTTTCATAACCACGTACATATGCACGTGCGGGCAGGTCCCGCCCCCCCGGCGACCCCTCCCACTCCAGGGACAGGAACGGTGGGCAGCGGGAGTCTCACGCCAGGCACCATACCCTTTGTCTTCCGGGAGGTGATCAACCCGTGGGTCTTCCCATTCAGCTTCCCTCCTGACGGCGTCCCGCAAGCCCGTACCTATTATACGTCTGAGAATGGATAGCCCTTGGAGGTCACCGAAATCAGATGCTGAGCCTTGCCCAGAGATTGTCGGTTGGCGCGTGGGCGATCGACTCTGCCTCCGATCCGCGGACGGAACTGGTCGCGGTGGAGACGGTGCGGGTGATCAACTCGGCCGGGGACCGGTGCTGCGTCTCGGTGTATGGGCCAGCCGAGGCGGTGGGGGGTGGGATCGCGGGGATGGCGATGCAGGCGACCGGGGCGGCCGGAGGTCTCGGGGGTGGGGGTGAGCGAGAGTTCTCCGTGTCCATTCGCGGCAGTGTGATCAAGCCCGGGGACGCGATCACCCTCGAACTGGGGGTAGGTGATGTATCAGCGAAGGTGATGACGGCAGAGGTGAGTTCCGTGCAGTCCACGCTTGGCCAGACGCACATTACCGGCCGAACGGGCATGCAGAGACTGGCGCGCGCGCGGATCAACCAAGTCTATCAGAATCAGAGCCTCAGTCAGATCGTCAAGGACCTCGCCGATCAGATCGGCGTGGAGACCGGAGAGATCGACACGGGCCAAACCTATCCTTACCTGGTCGTGCACGAATCGAGGAGCGCACTGGAGCACATCCGCTCGCTGGCCGTGCGGGATGGCATGGACTTCTACTTCGATACGGACAACAAGCTCACCCTCAAGGCATCCAACACCTCGGGGCCCAGCCATACGTTCCAGTACGGGCGGGACATTCTCGAACTGCAATTGCTGCGTCGCCAGGCGGGCAGCGATCATGTCCGTGTCTACGGCGAGAGCCCGGCCAGCGGTCAAGGGGCAGACAACTGGCACTGGGTCGCCAAAGATATATCGCCATTCCAGGGCGAGGGCGGCGCGGGCTTGCGAACGCTCACCCTGCAAGATCGGGTGCTGCGGACCAAGGATGCGGCGGACAGGCTGGCGCTGTCCAAGCTCGCGGCGACGCAAAGCTACGCCACCCGCGGCTGGTTGAAGATACTTGGCAACCCCAACGTGAAGCTGGCGGACATCATCGTCATCGAACAGGCCGAACGGCCGGAACTGAATGGGCGCTTCAAGGTTACCTCGGTCAGGCACATGCTCAGCAAGCAGGCTGGCTATGTGACCCATGTTGGGCTGGTCAGCCCCGTTGTCGCCGGGACCCCAGGCGGCGGGTTGGGCGGACTGATATGAAAGACAGCGAAACACGATGAACGACACGATTGGCGTCATCCAGGCGGTCATCCGGGATCAACTACGCGGCTTCCGCACGGCCGATCTGGGCATCGTCACCCAGGTCTACTCCCACGAGAGTGCCTCGGACAGGAACAACTACGAATGCGACGTACGTCTGCGCGATTCCGGACTTGAACTGAAGAAGGTTCCCGTCATGACCCAACGCATTGGGGCGGTGGCCATCCCCAATCAGGACGATTTGGTGATGGTCCAGTACCTTGGCGGCGACATCCATGCGGCGTTTGTGAGCGGCCGGATCTATAACGATACGGACCGGCCGCCGCAGGCCAAACCCCACGAGTTCATTTACGTCTCGCCGGACGCCGCGGAGAGCGGCATTCGCCGCATCTACCTGGAGTTCCCCAAAGGCAACAAGCTGCTGCTGGATGACGACAAGCTCGTGCTGGAGATGGGGAAGACCAAGATCACGGTGAACAACGATGGGGACGTCCAGTTGAGCTCGAACGCCAAGCTCGCCATCGACACCAAAGGGGATGCCACGGTCAAGATAAGTGGCAATCTCGATCTGAGCGCTTCGGGCGATGTCAAGCTCGAGGGCGCCAACGTCTCGGTGAAAGCCCAGGCAAACGCCACGTTCGAAGGCGCCGCCGCGACAACCGTGAAGGGCGCGACGGTCAAGATAGCCGGGATGACGGATTTCTCGGCCGCGTAGGAGGAAGAAGGTGCGCAGATGGCAGGTCCGCCGGTGACAATCGGATGTGCTGTGGTGGTCTCTCCGGGGGCTGCCGGTCCTCCCGACAGTGGTACGATCACCGTCATTCCACCGGGCGGGCCCACGGCCAATGGGATGCCGCTGGCGATGGTCGGCAGTACTTGCCTCATGGTCAATTCGTTGAGTGGGGTCCCCTATCCGCTGCCGGTTGGTCCGTTGTCTCCGAGCCAGGTGCGGATCGGCGGGCAGTCGCTGATTCGGATGGGCGACGCCATTCCGTCGGGCTCTGGCATTCTCACGATCCTGGGGCCGCCAGCGGCGGCATTCATAACCGACAGCACAGCATGAGAGGGCTAAGCGCATGTCCGATGCGAGGTTCTTAGGACAGGACTTGGATCTGGGATTCGTCGCCGACGAGGATGGTTCCGTGTTGGCCACGCCCTGCACCCGCGTGGATCTGCAAGTGGAATTCAGAAACGACGTGTCGCCGCGGACACGAGATCTCCGCGTGGTCAACGGTCGAGCCAATCTTGTGCAGAGTCTCATCATGCGGCTGAAAACCGAGTGCGGGGAGCTTGCAGGCCTCGGGCATTCGGGCTACGGCTCGCGGCACCATGAGCTCATCGGGCAGCCAAACACCACCACCAACCGTAGCCTGCTTAAGCTCCACATTCTCCAGTGCCTCCGACAGGAGCCGCGATTGGAGCGAGCCGTCCGGGTCGAGGTCAGACCTGTCATGGGACCGGAGAACCGAGACAAGACCGACGTCACCATCATCGCCCAGATTAAGGGCGACCCAGAGCCCGTGAACCTGGTCATCCCGTTTTACTTCGAAGGGCCACCGGAATGACTTTTGTCGCCCAACCCTATGAACAGTTCGTTGATGACCTGCTCACGGCACTGACCGGGGGGGTCGCCCGAGAGGAGCATCAATTCCGGGAGACGGACGATCTCTACCGCTTGGCGGCGCCCGAGGTTGATCCGCGAACGATCGTGGTTTTCGGACAGCACAACGAAGAGTTCCTCCTCTTCGAGCGCGGCACGGATTACGTGTACAGCGCAGAGAAGGAGGGGATTGTCTGGCAGAAGGACGAGCGACGCCCGGACGAGCACAGCTTCTTCTACGTCAACTATTATCCGCCGGAACCGTCCGGCCCGCTCACGGACCGGAATCCGGGAAGCGTCACGACCACGCTTGCCGAAGCGATCGCCCGTGAATGTGCCGTCCTGCACCAGCAGATGGAAATGATCTACGAGTCGGCCTTCGCGGATCTGGCGGCGGGCGCCTCACTGGACCACGTGGCCGCCCTGCTGGGCATGACGCGCCGGGATGCGCATTTCGCTCAGGGCCACGTGTTGTTCAAACGCAACACCCCGGCGGAAGGCGATATCGTGATTCCAGCCGGCACGCTCGTCTCCACGGCGACGGGAGAGGTCTTCGAAACGACCGCCAAACGCACCTTGCGGCGTGGGCAGCTCTCCGTGGATGCTCCGATCCGGGCCCAAGCGGAAGGCGCTGCAGGGTTGACGCCGGCCGCGAAGATTCAGATTGTCAATCGACCCGTCTTCGGCATTGAATCCGTGACAAACGAGAAGCCCACGCTCCTGGCCTCCGAAAAGGAGACGGACGCCTCGTTTCGCCTGCGTATGAAGAGTGCCCTGGAACGTGCCGGGCGGTCGACCGTCAATGCAATCAAGTATGGGTTGATCGAGGACGTCGACGAGATCAGTGAGACGAACATTCTGGTCACCGAGCGCAGCGACGTGCCGGGCTTCGTCGATGTCAAGGTCGGGCTCGAGTCTCATGCCGATCTCGTACGGCGCGTCGAGCAGTCTATCGATGATTCGAGAGCCGCGGGCATACGCGTGACCCACAATCTGCGTCAGCGAGTGGAGCCGGAAGGCGCAAGCCCGCCGGGGTCTGCTGCTCTTTCGCCCGGAAAGGCCGAAGGGGCGCCCGCGGCCGAGCGCCCGGGTCCGTCCGGGCGCACTGTTGCCGCACCGAGGGCGGAGATCTCCACGGATCCGTCGCAGGATACGCTACCCCTTGCGGTGCGGGTGTTCCTGCGTCTGGCGGAGCCGAACCTCGCGGTGTCGCAGAAGGAGCGCATCGAAGACGAAGTTCGCGCCAACGTGCAGGCTTACGTTACGAACCTCCCGATGGGCGCGGATTTGATCTATGCCAAGCTCCTGGGGCGCATCGCTTCGGCCGAGGAGATCCTCGACGTTCACTTGTCCGTCAGTCCGAAGGGGACCCAGGAGTCTTATCAGTGCAATCTGGGTATGGCCGGGCAAAAGGCGACGGTAAATATCCACGACATCGCCGTGGGGCTGATGGAAGAAGCCGTGTTCTTGGACGTGAAGGTCCAGGTGGAGGCGAGCCCGCAAGCCCAGGGCCCGGCCCAGGTGTCCGCGCGACTCCGTCAGGCCATCGAGGAGGCCCTTCTTGACGCCCTGGCCAACGCCACCGATAGGCTCACCCAGTCCGACCTGAAGACCCTCGTTGGAACCACCATAAAGGCTACGGATCCGACGCTGCAACTCACTCCCCGCCACGCCGTCGTGATCGACGCAGAATATGAGGAAACGGGACGGCTGCTGAAGGATGCCGAGGAAGTTCTTCTCGATCCGCACCACGTTCCCAAACTGCGGGAGCCGCCGGTCATCCATCTTCGAGAGGAGGCGCTCGATGGTTAAGGCCACGCGGATTCTCGATTCCTTCCCCGGCTACTACCAGGCCAGCGATCCGTACAAGCTGCTCCGGCAGGTGGTCGGATATCTGGCCGAACCTCTGGAGCAAGCCGATACCCTTCTCTTCCGGATTCAACGCGCCCATCGCGTCAAAGTGGCGGAGGATATCGGGGACATCATTCACTTAGCCGCTGCTCTCGGGCTGACGGCCTTCCACTTTGAGGATATCGTGATGGCCGACGGTTCCAGCTATGAGCAGAAGCTGGTCCGGATGCGCGAACGGGTGCGGCGCATCGCGTGTATTCACCTGCAGGGGCTGGGGACACTTTGGGCCGTGATGGAGAGCGCGGCCGTCTTCCTCAACGCGACCATCGTCCCCGAGCCAGTGGGGGCTCCCCTGATCCGGCACATCGATGACGATCGGTTTTCCCATCGCGCCACGATCGAGTTCACGCATCTTCCGGACAAGCCCCGGGCCAATTTGTACCTGCACGAGAATCCATATCGTCGTCGGCGTGTCCCGATGACGCCGAGACGGCCCATGGACAGATGGGTCGTCGACAACCAGAGTTTTCAGGATGCCCCGGTCCGGCTGGCGATCCAGGGTGCGGGAGATCGGACGGTCTTGCCCGGCGTCTTCTGCCCGGCCACGGAGGAAGGGATCATCTTCCACGGGGTCGTGCCGGAGGGCAAGACGCTGATCATCGATAACGTCGGAGGGGCGATCCTTGATGGTCAGCCGGTGGATGATTGGATGATCTACTTTCGCGGGGCGCTGGCAGGCTTCACCCCTTGGGAAGGGGCCCGAGCCGTGCGGGAGCAGTCCGCCAGGGAAGACCCGCTGGATCGGGCCTTGGTTGAGCCTGCGGTTGCTCCCTTCCCGCAGAAGAAGGCGGTGCCCAAGGCTCCGATTGGGAAATCGCCTTGGTATTTCCGGGTGGCGGAGGGTGTCTACGATGCCAGCGATTTCGACTTTGCGGTCTATGCCACCGAACACGAGCCGATCGGCGAGCACGACAGCGAGTCCGAATACGACCGGTGCATCTTCGACTATCCCGTCAGCGGCTTTGTCGGGATGGCTTGGGGCGAGCGGATTCCCTGTTCCTTCAAGCTGAGCATTCCGAGAGAAATCGCGCCGTCGCAGACCCAGGCCCCGCCGGGGGGCGACAGCAGTCCGGAGAGCGAGGATGCAGGGCGTTCGGGAAACCTCATCGGCCGTATCGGCGCCATCCTCCCGCGGTTCAGAGCCGCCGGCGTGCGGGCCTTCGTGGACGTGGCCGCGGACGCCTGGATAGTCGGACAAAGCGTGATCCGCAGTGCGGAGGCGGGCCGTGGGGAAGGTGTGGATTACCATTCGACCCGAGTGCGGGATCAGAACGCTGATATCTTCATACCGCTTGATGAGTCCGGTGGCGTATGACCGCCGGCGAGCATGGAGGTAAGTGCCATGGCAGAATCGCCCGAGAACAGCACGTTCGAGCAGTTGCCCTATCCGTCACCGGGGGAGCGAATCCGGGCGGAAGACTTCGTCACGCTGTCGCGCAGTTTGAAGACCATCTATGACACCTACAAACTGGCCAGTGCGCTTTTCGGCAGCGAGTTTGGCGTCGCCAGGCTGACGTTGACTTCTCAGCAGTACGAGATTCATAAGGTCGTCAGCGTCTTCGGTACGGAACTCGGCAATGCCGAGGATCAGTCTCTGAACCATCGCAAGGTGCTCTACGTGGCGCCAGCCGTGCTCGGTGAACGTCGGCTCATCGTTGTCGTGAGCGAAGCGGTGGAGACGCGCCGGTTCGCCCCCAACCTGCTGGGATTGACCTATGCAGAGGCTTCCGAACGACTGCGATCGATCCTTGGGGATGCCACGCTTCCGAGCACACCGAGGCAGGTCGCCGATCTGGTGGGACAGACCCTGAATCAGGCGAAAGCGACATTCTAAGACGAGACGGGAAAGGAGTGACACGATGAGCATTAACACGATCACGGGATTGCCGTTGCTTGGGTCGCGCCTCGGTGAATCCGGCGCGAGTACGCCGCCGCAGGCCAACACGAGACGCTCGTCCGCCGCCCAGCCCATGGTGGCGTACTTGGCAACGAGCGTGCCGAAGTCCACGACCCCGGCTGTCTCGGACTTGACTGCAGAAGCCCGTTCCAGGGTTGGTGTCACGGCCACGGAGAAGCCCACTCTGGCGGAGGCGACGACGATGTCGCGGACGTTCGAGAGGCCCGTGGTCGCGCCGGTGACCACGAGGCCCATAGTGCCTGTGACGCCTCTGTTCATCACGAAGACAACGACACGGCTGGCCCAAGAAGCCATCCGACAACTCAGTGGGGCCGACCCCAACGACGTGGATCGCGCGCTGAATGCTATTCAGAGCCGTAACGTGCCGGCGGCCCGGCTCGTGGACTATCTCGAACGCAAGGTGAAGATTGGCGAGGTGCTCGCGGATTTCGCGGTCCGATGGACTGACGAGACCAAGGGGGATTTCATCGAAGCCTTTCCCATGGAGCTGGATCAGCTTGCGGTCATGGACTGCGTCGTCTCCATCGCCATCCTGAACGACCCGGACCTCGAAGACGACATCCGCAACGAGAACACGTCCGAGACCACACAATCCGATCTCCTCGAGAACCGTCGGATCGTCTGGCAATACCCTCCGCCGGGGACGCCTCTGGACTTCTCGTCCCCTGTCCTGGTTGCTGTCGAGCATGAGGATGTCAGCCGGGCGGCCGACGTCGTCGAATCCATCCTGGGCGATCTGGTCGCATATCGGGGCTACAAGCTCCCCAAGATCGCCGCGGAGAAGCTAAAGAAGCTTGGGAGGTAACCCGTGCTCCATCTGGCAACGTACAGTATTCCGATGAAGGCCGAGCGAGGGCTGCTGTTCGATGCGGGTGCCTATGCCCTCCGACGTGAGACGCTCCGCATCCCCGCGAAGGCAGCCCCTGACCCGGACTTCGTCGCTCTCGTTGCGGGTGGCGAGGCGACGGTCGTCGTGACTGTCCCCGGTGGACTTGCCCCCAACGCGGACATCAAGTCCGTGAAGGCGACTCTGACCGTCAAAGGCATCGACACGGAGGATGCCACAGCCGCAAGAGTGGCTGCCTTGGCCGACCGGGAACAACAGGCTCAGATCAAGCAGACAGCGCGCGTCACCAAGAACGGCCAAACCACCACGTATGACGTAACGATCGATGTGCCGGAGTCACCGAACAACCTCACGCTTCGTCTTGACCAGGGGGACATCTTCTGGACGGGTAGCGCAAACCGGCAGCGCAGGACGTTTGAGATCCCCGACTTTGCCCAGCACCTCAACGCGTTCCTGGACAAATGGCCTGCGGGCGAGACCCCTGTGACCCTGCGTTTCCTCGTCGGATCGGACGCTCGCGGCTGGGTCAAGGTCGAGATCGTTGAGGCGCCCGCCTGGAAGCTGATCCAGACCGAGACGTGGCCTAACCCTCTGGACGACACGATCCGGCTCGATCGGAACCTGTCCATGACCTACGGCCAGGTTGAACGGTTGCCCCTCACTTTCATCGGCGAGACGAACGTCGGCCGGTTCACGTTCACGGAGATCAGGATGGACGTCCGTGGGTCGTTCGGGCCGGGGCGCTTGCTGGGGTCTCTCGACTTGCGCCGGCGGCGCGAGTTCGCGACCGTAAGCGGTGATTACGCACTGGCGCAGCGTCTTGTCTTGCCCACCGCCGTCCAATGCTCGGGGGTGGCTGGTTGCTTCTTCGCGGACGCCGAGGCCGAAGTCTACGTTGAGATCCAGAAGGACGAGGACGGCTCCCCAGCGGCTCTGGATCCACTGGCCCACGCAACGGTCTCCATGGCCCCGCAGGAGGTGTCGGATGGCACGTGGACGCATGTGCCGTTCGAGACATCGGTGGAACTCGAACCGGCTGTGCTCTACTGGCTCGTGGTCAAAGGCGTGCAAGGCACGAGCCGCCTCGGGCTGGCCGACAAAGCCGCGGAGCGGCTCTTCGAGCTGAGCTGGCCGTCGTTCGCCGCGCTGAACGCAGACGCGGTATTACGTACGGTCGTGCCGCAGTTCGCGAAGCACGCAGCCCCGTTGTCCCAACGCATCAGCGTGCTGATGACGGAGACAGACACCGAGGGAATGATTGTCGACGAGGAGCGCAAAAGTCTGTACGTCGTCCGCCGCAGGGGGGAAAGACTCGAAATCGCCGGAAGTGAGTACCTTTGTGGGCTACGCATCAATCGCGGCGGGCAGCTCTGGAAAGATGTCACGCCCGGTCACAGTGATCCTCCCGTTGGTCTGCTGCGACTCATCTACGTTCCCGAACCGGACAATTGGACCGCATCCCTGGAGATCGGCCTGGAAGGGGTAGAGCAATACCAACGTCACGAGCCCGAGGCGGAGACCAAGACCGTCTGCCTGCCCGGACCGGAGAGAATGGAGCCGGCAACACTGGCCATCCGGTCCTATGCCCAGGGCGAGGTCAACATTGCCAACGTAGTGCAGGAATATGGGCCAAAGGAAGAAACGAGACCGCTCTCCGCAGGGAAGGGAAGAGTGCCATGAAACCGAGACAGATCAGGGTCTTCGATGGATTACGCATCACCACCGAACACCTGAACCACCTGCAAGAGGCGTTCTACTCGGCCGTGCAGGATCTTCGGGGAATCGTGGGAGCCGGCCGGGTCCACCAGGGATTTGAGGTCGTTGCGCAGGATGAACGGACGGTCGCCGTGAGCCCCGGTGTCGCCTTCGATCTTCACAAGAACCGCATCGTCTCCGGTGAGCCCATCCGCCTCGAGGTGGAGTTCGATTCCGGCGCACAGACGCAGTATGTCTGCTTGAAGTACCAGGAAATGGAGGACGGCGCGGTCGAAGGGCAGTGCACTCGCATCTGGGACAGTTGTTTGGCCCTCCTGCGAGCAGAATTGCCTCCCGCGGAGAGTGATCTCATCCCGATCGCCACCGTGATCCGTCAGGATGGAACGCTGGAAGTCCTCCCTCTCCCGGCCGAGCAAGCAGGAGGACCCGAGGAGGATGTCGGCAAAGAGCCCGGGGAGACGTGGGAGGCAACGGGAGGTCCGGCGGCAGGGGCGCCTGCGCCGGAGGAGGAGGGCTATGAAGGGACCCTGCCCGAGGACCACGACGCGGTCGCGGAAGAAGAAGTGTCTCTATCGACCGGCGCCAGTGAAATGGAAGCACCGTCCGGCTTGGAGGGACCTGCCGCCGGTCTGGCTCTGCCGGAACTCCGTGTCCAGCAGGGCATCCTGCGCCTGGATGCAGACCCAGCGCAGACGCACATCCTCCACACGACGCTGGTGGAGGTCCTCTCGGAGAAGCTCCGTCGTGGCGGCTCCACCGAACCGGAGGAACTCCTTCTCAAGCTGGGCGAAGGGAGCGTATCCCTGGACTTCCCGGTGTCCAGTCTGACTTGCCAGGTCATCCTCTCCTGTTCGTGCGGCTCGCCGGCTGGCGTAACGTCCGCTGGCCCCGCGGAAGCTGAAGAGGGCCCCAGCGCCGCGGGGAAAGACGAGACGAGGGCAGCCGAAGACGAAGAAGGGGTCGTTTCGCCTGCCGAGCCCGTGAGTTGCTGGGAATGGCGCGCTACCGCGCGGGGCGAGGCCACGTTTGTCGGCGACGTCGTGTCGCAGTTCGGGCTTTCCGTCGGTCAATCCGGCCCGCAGGGGGAGGCAGGGGCAATTTCCGGGCCCGTCGTGGAACTGACCGACCGCGGCATTGCGCATCTTCCCCTGTGCGTCGCGGGAGAACACCCGGACGATCGAGGCACGGCGGACATGCAGGATGCTTTCCGGCGACTGCAAGTCCTTGTCAAGGTGGACAAGACGCAAGGCCGCGGATTTGAAACCATCTGTTATCTGACGTGGAAAGGAGAAATCCATGAGCAAATAATCGCGAAAGTGCAGAGCCTGCCATCCGAATTCCGGTGGGGGACGCTCATTGCCTGGAAGGCTCTGGGACAGTCACGTGCCTAAAGGAAGCCCGCTCGATACAGACAACGCGCAAAGGGAGGTACACAGAAATGGCTCGGATTATTGTGAAGATTACCAGGAAGAAGGATGGACTCCCGGTTACAGACGCCAAGGTGCTGGTCCAGCCGGAGGGGGAGAACGAGATCGCTCCGACCAAGGCAGGCGGAGGCGAGTACACCTTTGAGGGACTGAAGCTCGTCAAACACACCATCAAGGTCGAAGCCCCTGGGGGATTCAAGGCCCCAAATGAGAAGACGAAGACACTGAAGAAAGAGGACGACGCCCCGGAGGTCCTGTTTGAACTTGAAGAGGCGAACGGCGGTGGGGGCGCCAACGGCGACGGAACCGGCAGCATCGCGGGCCGAGTGACGGATTCGAAGCTCGCTGGAGTTGCAGGAGTCACGGTGTTGGCCAAGGACCCCGACGACGAGAACATCGTCGGGCAGGATGACTCAAAGGGCAAAGAGGGCAAATACGAAATCGCAGGTCTTCCCCCGGGAACCTACAAAGTCGCGGTGAAGGACGCGAAACTGCCGGAGCGCCTGGTGGCGGTCTCCGCAAACAAGGCCACCGGCGGAATCGATTTCTCCGAGAATCCGGCAGAAGACTTCTTCGAATTGCTGGAGGATGATCTCGATTACAGCATCGAGCCCACCATCAGTGTCAACGAGGCAAATGAAGCGATCCGCCTCTTCTCGGTCGTGAATATCATGCTCGCCGGTTTGAGCGAGCGCCGCACCAACGGCGAGACGAAGACTGACCTCCTGGGGATGCTGAATCTCTACTATGGATTGGGGGACAAATCCCTGGTCAATACGCTTGTCTTTGCCGACCCGGATGACGTCTGGAACGCGATCGGTGGACGTCTGACGAGCCTTGCCCAAGCGTTGGATTCGCTGCAGTCAGATGTCGGTTTTCTCCGGAGGGAGGCGAAGAGGCAGTTCAACCTTGGCGTCAACACGGAAGTCGTGGGCAATGCCCAATTCCCGGCTTGGTTCCGGCGGTATGTGGAAATCGGGACCGACCCTCTGCTGGCGGTTGACCTGAAGAAGGCGGACGAGCCGGGTTCCTTCTTCGACAAGGCCAAGCTCGCCCAGGCCTATGATCTGCTGGCGGAATTGAAGCGGCTGCTTGTGCAGATGGTCCGGTCTCTGTCGAAGACCGGTACGAGCGCCACGGAGCAGGTCAACGCACAGTGGGCGAGTTTTGAATCGGCGAGTCTGGAGGTGTTGTCGGAAGTGGCCAAGAAGCGGGTCTCTCCTGATGAGGACGAAAAGACCCCGTGGGCGGTGTTGGCCGCGCTGACCGGCAAGAACCGCGACACCGAAGTCGCTCCCTATGTGGCGCTGGCTCGCCATGGCGGCCGCTTGCTCCGGATCGCCATGGAGGTCTACAATCGCTCCAGAGACCGGCTTGAGGACTACACACGGGACCACCTGCTCAGCATCTTCCAGCAGGGCGATGCGGCACAATGGCTCA
>ENA-OSEO01003644-OSEO01003644.1-sediment-metagenome-genome-assembly--contig:-NODE-3644-length-17637-cov-3.829385_pt1 | contig 17637 bp, 18 predicted proteins | sample MGYA00237883_ERZ534232 | MGnify/ENA metagenome assembly ERZ534232
AGGCGAAGGAGGACGTGGAGCGGCTGGTTTTTACCCTTCATGACGATTACCGGAGCATCCAGGTGCAGGCTTTCACCCGGAAGATTACGCTGGTTCTCTTTTTTGAAGGGTCCGTAAGGGGCCTCCAGCCGGGTGCCCCCGTGGAATTTAAAGGGATCAAGATCGGGTCGGTCAAGGACGTTCGCCTGGAATTCGACAGCCGCGACGCCTCGTTCCGGATTCCGGTGCTGATTACGATCGAACCCGAACGGATCGTTGAAACGGGCCCGGCCGGGGCGGTTTCTCCGGAAAAGACCCTGAAAACCCTTGTGGACCGCGGATTGCGCGCCCAGTTGCAAACCGGCAGTCTTCTCACCGGGCAGCTCTTCATCAGCCTCGATATGCACCCCGGGACCCCTGTGCGGCTGGTAGATGCGGGGGGACCTTACCCGGAGCTGCCCACCATCCCCGCCAGCCTGGACCTGATAACGGACTCTCTCAAGACGACCCTGGCGAAGCTCGAGGGGATCGACATGGAAAGGATAGGGGTGGAACTCCTGGCGACCCTCGAAGGGGCAAACCGGCTGGCCAAAGGGGCGGGCGATCTGATCAACAAGCCGGAGATGCAGGCCTCGGTGGACGATCTCCGCGAACCGACGCCGGAACTCGTCATCGAGCCCATGGGAGGGGACGGGGATCGTGCTCGTTCGGTAGACGACCCGGCCGGAGATCTCAAGCCCCGCGCAGCGGGGGTCGCGGATCGGGAGGAGGAGCATGTAGAGGAGAACCTGGAGCGGATCGGAGGCCCGCGGACGACCGGTCTTGCAGTCCTCGATCACTCCGGTCCCGTCCCGAACCGCCAGTAGGTCCGGCCGCCCGGAGACGATGATCCCCGTCCGCCCCACCCGCTTGAACGCGTTCTCGTCCTCGACGAAGACGTCGTAGCCATCCTCGAGGAGTTGGTCGCGACGCGCGTGGACCAGTTCGTTGTGCTCGAGAGTCCAGGTGGCGAGATCGAAGTCGAGCGGGCGCTTGTCGTAGTCGGTGTGATGCGCGCGGAACCAGGCCGCCCACTCACAGGAACTCTCGCCGGCCAGGAGCTTCGTCAGCCACGTGACCCAGATGTACGGTTGATCTCTCCGTTGCGTCATCTCGCGCCGCTCGAGCCTCCGCACGCCTCAGACGGCGACCACCTCGGTGACGCCCGGGACCTGCTCCTTCAGCACCCGCTCGATTCCGTCCTTGAGGGTCATCATCGCCATCGGGCAGCCGTGGCACGCCCCCTGCAACCGGACGCTCACAACCCCGTCCTCGCTCACCCCGACGAGTTCGACGTCCCCACCGTCGGCCTGCAGGCTCGGGCGAATCCCCTCGAGCGCATCTCGGACTTCATTTTCCATCGGTCGTCCCTCCATCTCCTCGGGTTGCGCCCACACGAGCGCATCGAGTCAAGGATACCCGCTCGCGCGCGAATCGCACGGGGTCGGAGGTTTCGGGGGAGAAAGAAATAGCGCCGCGTCGAGCGGCGCCCTTACTAGCAAGCTACGGTATTCGGCCCGGGGTTGTCAAGGGGATGCCGGTGGCTTGATCCCCTCCTATATACTGGGGGTCAAGTCCAGGAAGCGCCGCGGCGGCGCTGGGAGGTCACCGATGTTGCAGCTCTACGATCCCGGACGGATCGGGTCTCTCTCCCTTCGAAATCGGATCGTCCGGTCGGCGACGGCCGAGTCGATGGCGGATCTCGCCGGCCGGCCGGCTCCGGCGCTCGCTCGGCTCTACCAGGCGCTCGCCGATGGTGGGGTCGGCCTCCTCATCACCGGCCACATGTACGTGCACCCCTCGGGGCGCGCCCACCCGGCAATGACGGGGATCCACGATGATGCGCTCGTTCCCGATCTGCGCCGTCTCGCCGATGCGGCGCATGAGGGGGGTGCGGCGATTGCCGTTCAGATCAACCACGCCGGCCGGCAAACGCGAGACTCTCTGGCCGCGGAGCCGCTCGCACCGTCAGACGAAGTCGGTCCGGACGGCCGGCGAACGGCCCGCGCGATGACAGCCGATGAGATCCGCCGGACGGTCGATTCCTTCGCCGCGGCGGCCGGACGCGCGCGGGCCGCGGGGTTCGACGCCGTCCAACTCCACGCGGCGCACGGGTACCTCATCGGGCAGTTCCTCTCGCCGGCCGCCAACCGCCGGACCGACGAGTGGGGCGGCTTGGTCGAGGGGCGCACGCGATTCTTGGAGGCCGTCGCGACGGCGGCGCGACGCGAAGTCGGACCGGACTATCCGCTTCTCGTCAAACTCGGGTTCGGTGACGAGCCCCCGGATGGGTTGACGCTCGACGATGCGGCGGAGGTCGCCGCCCGACTCGCGCCGTTCGGGCTCGACGCCGTCGAGATCAGCGGCGGGATCGCCGCCTCGCGGGACTTCAACATCCGGATCGGCGTCTGCCCCGGGGACGGCGAAGCGTACTTCCGCCCCCGCGTCCGGCGGGCTCGCGCCGCGACGGAGCTCCCCCTCCTCCTCGTCGGCGGACTCCGGTCCCGGTCGACGATCGATGACATCCTCGCGTCCGGCGACGCAGATTTCGTCTCCCTCTGCCGGCCGCTGATCTGCGAACCCGATCTCGCGAACCGGTTCGCCGAGGGGGCGGCGTCCGCGGCGTGCGTGTCGGGGAACCGCTGTTGGCCAGAGCGTCCCGGGGAGGCGATCGCCTGCAAGTGCCCGCGTCCGGCGGGGTGACCATCCGGGGGAGCGCCGGTATACTCTCCGGCCCAAGACGGGACGGGCCGCCGCACGATCGTTCGTGCGCCAAGAGCGATGCGTCGATGCCGATCGCGGCATCCTCGAGGGAGGTCGCCGTGATCACCGCCGATGGGAGAGCCCCTGCGGGATCTACCTTCGAGGGATGCCGGATTGGGAAACGCGCCGCTTAGCCGGCAGTCCGCCGCTCTTCTTCCATCCGAACGCATCCCGAGACGGGTGCGCGTTGTGTTCCCGCCGGGACGCCCGACCTGCGATCCGAAAGGAGAGGATCATGAGATCGATCGAGCGGCTCGGGTACACCGTGCGTCCAGCGACGTTCGATGACCTTCCGGCCGCGGTCCGCTTGTTCAATGCCTGCTCGAGGGAGATCCTCGGCGTCGACCAGGCCGATCAGAACGCCGTCCGCGTGGAATGGGGGACGCCCCGGTTCGATCTGAGCACGGATACCCGGGTCGTCTGCGACGGGGACCGTCTCGTCGGGTACGTCGAGTTCTGGGACGTCCAAGAACCGCACGTTCGCTACCACTTCTGGGGCCGAGTCGACCCCGGCCACCGGGGCCGCGGAATCGGTTCGGCGCTCGTCGCCTGGGCGGAGGAGCGCGCAGCCGCATCGATCCCGAAGGCGCCGGCCGATGCGCTCGTCTCGCTTGGTCAGGGGATCCCCGAGGCCGACGACGACGCGCGCCGCCTTCTCGAGAGCCGGGGGTACCGCCGCACGCGAAGCTTCTACCGGATGCGGGTCGATTTCGACGGCGCCGTCCCCGACGCGAACTGGCCGGAGGGGATCCGCGTGCGCACGTTCGACCCGGAGGCCGACCTCGACGCGCTCGTCCGGGCGGTCCGGGAAGCGTTTCGAGACCATTGGGGATACGTGGAGGCTTCGCTCGACGAGGAGCGGGCGTCCTGGCGGCAGTGGATCCGCGACGACGACCGATTCGATCCGAGCCTCTGGTTCCTCGCGGTCGACGGCCCCGAGATCGCCGGGGCGTGCCTCTGCCAGGCGTCCGATACAGAGAATCCGTCGCTGGGATGGGTGAACGTCCTCGGCGTTCGCCGGAGGTGGAGGCGACGCGGGCTCGCCCTCGCCCTCCTCCGACACTCGTTCTCCGTCCTCCGGGGACGGGGGCGGTCTGGCGCCGGGCTCGGCGTCGACGCGACGAGCCTCACAGGGGCCCACCGCGTCTACGAGCGGGCGGGGATGCGACCCGAGCGACGGACCGACGCGATGGAGAAGATCCTGCGGGCCGGAGTCGATCTCCGGCGGCAGACGCTGTAGCGCCGCGGCGCGTCAGTCTCCGCGCAGGGGCCCGAGCAGATCGGGAGGGAGGCAGACGGCGAATCGACAGGCGTCGGCGCCGTCGAGCATCGTCTCGATGAGGTCGACCCGGAGGCGCCGCCCGAGCACCGCCTCCCACTCCTGAACGTACCATCCCGCTGAGCAGTGACAGAACGTACGGGAGACCGGGCGTCCGTCGCGCAGCGCTTCGCGGACGAGTGGGCAGAAGCACGCCTGATAGCGCCGCTCGGCGTCGCTTTCGGCGGCGCGGGCGGCGTCCGGCCGCGCGGGCCGCCGTTCGATGTACAGACGCGGTGTCGGACCCGACTCATCGATCCAATACCGGCCGCCCAAGATCCCGCTCTCGCCGATCCGATCGACGAGCGCCCGCACGTCTCCCAGCTCCTCGTACAGCGCCCGGAGCCGCTCCGCGTTCCGCGGGATGTAGTGGTGGGCACATTCGTTCAGGACATCCGCCCGCTCTTCCTCCGCCGGGAGCGCCTCGTCGAGCCGCGAGACGGCGCCTTGGATCCACATCGCAGCCCGGCGCCCGTCGAGCCGCCCCAGCGAGCCGATCCCCGCCAACACCCGGTCAGCGGCCGTCTGTGGGAGAGCCCGACGGACGCCGCGTTCGAACGCGTCGAGCCAGACGGGCAAGTGATCGGGGAGCTGAATCTCGACGCGGTACGGCGGCTCCGCCGTCGGATCGTCATGATAGACGTAGCGGATCGGGTCGTCGTCCGGGACGAGCCCCCGCTCACGAACGAACTCAGCGAGCCGCTCCCCGCCGGACCGCGCCCCCCCCTCCGCGTCGATGATCGACAGGGCCGGCATCGGAGCGAGGACCGCCGACTCGAACCCGTCGATCTCCGTTTCGGGCAGAACGGGGAACGCAAGCTCCACGTCGAGCGATCCGTCCTCGTTCACCTCGAACAGGCGGCAGACCGTCGGCCCCGACGAGACGCCCTCGAGGCGGGAGCGAAGTCGGCCGATCTCCTCGACGATCGCCCGTCGCTCGGGGACGGTCCGGCGGACCCGGACGACGGGGAGAGCGGAGACGTCGATCGCCCGCACACCACAGTCCATATCCGTCATTCTTCCCCTCCCTTGCGATATCGGCCCGATGATCGGCGAGCCCCGTCTCGAAAACGTCTCCCCGCATCTGAGACGGAGGCGAAACGCCGACCGGCGAGACTGCGGCGGACGGCCGACATCGAGTGGAGCGGGAGGAAGCGATGAACGAATCGGGGTTCCGGGTGTTCTTGGGGGAGCGAAACTTGTCGGAGGAGCAGATCGGGCGCGCCGTGGCGATCGCCGCCCGGCTGGAGGGGTTTCTCTCCTCCCGGGGCGTCGCCGGAGCGGCCGCGGCCTCGGGGGAGCAGATGGATGCATTCTCGGACCGGCTGGTCGAATCGGGGGAGAACACTCTGGATCACTACGTGGCCCTCGCGCGACACAGCGCGTTCGTCCGCAACCGTCGGCTCTACACCGCGGTCCTCGAGTACCTCGACGGACACGAGGCGCTCGGGAACTTCCATCAGCGGATCGGCGACGCACTCGGGGAGGCGGCGCGGGACGAGATCTTCCGCGGTCTTCCGCTCCCTCCACTTGGGACCCCGAACCGCCGCAAGCCCGCATCGACGGCGACGGCGATCTCCCGGGCCGAGCGGCGTGACCGGAGCGCCTGCCACCGGATCCTCGCGGGCGGCCTTCGTGATCTGAAGGACGAGTGGTTCCTCGATGCCCGCCGCGCGTACGAAGAGTCCGGAGGGATCGACGCGTACCTCGCGCGGAAGGGAGACGAGTTCATCGAAGAGCTAGAGCGGCATCGGCAGGACGGGCGCTGGTGGTTCGTACAGGAGATCACCGACGAGGTCGTGGAGTACGTCCGGCGGAATCCGGAGATCCGGTCGGGAATCCGAATCGGGTCGATCGTCTACGAGACGAAGATCCCGTACCTGACGAAAGAGTACCTCGCCGCGCGGGACGAAGAGGCGCGGCGGTACTACTACTGCCACTGCCCCTGGGTGCGCGAATCGTTTCGGATGCGGGATGTCGCCGTCCCGGAGTCGTTCTGCCTCTGCAGTGGGGCGTTTCATGGGCGCCCCTACGAGGTGATCTTCGGCCGAGCTCTGCAGGTTGACGTCGTCGAGTCGGTTCTCCGCGGCGATCGGCGGTGCCGGTTTGCGATCCACCTCCCGGAGGGGGTCGTCTGACGCCCGCCGCTACCCGGCGGCCCCGGCGAGCCGCTCGTATCGCCGGAGAGCCGCTTCTTCGCTCGACGGAACGAGCAACTCGTACGCCGCCATTCCGAAGCTCGTCAGCGCCGAGTAGACGAAGTCGTACGGTGTCACATATTGGTACGGATAGACGAGCGACGCCACCCCCGCAGCGAAGTGAAAGAGCCCGGAGAGGTAGCGTTCGCGCCGTGCGGCCTCGGCGAGCCGCTCCAGGGCGAGCGCCGAGTCCGCCTCCGACGATCCGGAACGGGCGTACTCCCGTTCCGCCGCTGACGGCACGGCGAGCGTCACGATCCCCGGCACAGCGACGAGTCCGCCGACGAGCAGCCCGTATCCGGCGAGCTCGGAATCCGCGAGGATCACGGCGCTTCCGATGCCGATCGCCGCACCCGCCCCGATCCAGACGATCCCGCTCATCCGGCGCGCATCTCGCTCCGACTCCGCGAGGTCGCGCAAGACGTCCTGCGCCGGCCCGGCGACTCCACCGATCGTCGAGGCGATCGTGAGCGTGAGCGCGAGCACCCCAACCCACACCGCGCGTCCGTTGATTTCGTCTCCTTCCCGCGGAAGGCGCCCGCGCCTCTTCAGGCGGATAGGCTCTCCGCGAGCTCCCCTGCCCACGCGCGGATCTTCTCCCAGTCGCGGTGGTCCCCGGCCTTCGCCTTGAGAGCGCGCATCAGCCACCGGACGGGCAGCGGCATCTTCGAGAGGTCGACCGCCCCGGCGAAGAGGCCCGTCGCCACGGGGTCGCGCCCGCGGTGCAGCACCGCCAGTGCCCGGAGCGCCTGCGCCCGGTTCTCCGGCGTGTCATCGGCGAGTGAACCGGCGACGGCGAAGAGCGCCAGCCGCTTCCCCGCGAGCCCCTTCCGGTTCTGCTCGAAGAACCGGACGAGCTCCTTTCGGACCCTCGATGCGTAGATCGGGCTCCCGGCGACGATCACGTCGTACTTCTGCGGGTCGGCGGCGTCCTGCACTCGGCGGATCGCCACGTCGTGCCCCCGTTCGGAGAGGACCGCCCCGATCTCCCGCGCAACGCCTTCCGTCGACCCGTACTTGCTCGCGTAGACGACGAGCACCCGACGTCCCATGCTCCCACCTCCCATGCGGCGACCGCCGCACTCGAACGCCCCATTCTCGACGTCGTCCCCGCGCTCGTCAATCCGAGTCGAGGCGGCCCGCCGGCCCGTCTCGGAGCAAGCGGGCGCGACGCCGCTTGGGAGAGAGGAGGACGGACGCGAGGAAAAGGCCGGCGGCGCAGAGCGCGATCGATCCCCCGATCGGCAGGTCCGCCCACAGGGAGAGCAGAAGCCCCCCGACGGCGCCGACCATCCCGAGCAGCGGCGCGACGAAGAAGGCCTTCCTCGCGTCGTAGACCCACTGCAGGGCGGCCGACGCGGGAAGGACCGTCAGCGAGTAGATGAGGAGACCCCCGGCGATCCGCAGAGAGACGGCGACGATGATCGCCGAGGCGAAGAGGATCGCGTAGAAGTACGCGCCCGCCGGGAGGCCGGAGGAGAGCGCGAGCTTTCGATCGAGAAGCAGCGCGACGAAGCCGCGCCCCCAGCCGACGACCATGACCAGGAATGCGGCGGCCGCCGCCCCGAGGACGGCGACGTCCGGCCAGTCGAGGCCCAGCACGCTCCCCCACAGGAGGCTGAGCGCTCCGCTGCCGATCCCCGCGCTCGCCGTGCGATGGACGAAGATCAGTCCGAGCGCCATCGTGATCGGGAAGACGGCGCCGAGGACGGTGTCGATGTGCATCCTCGCGGCGTCGGCGAGCGGACCGAGGGCTCCGGCGGCGGAGAGCGAGAACGCGAGCGCGGTCCAAGTCGGATCGATCCCGCCGATCATCCCGCCGAACGCGGCGCCTGCGAACGCGGCGTGCGCCATGGCGAATCCGAGGGAGGAGAGCTTCAACCGGACGACGAACGTTCCGACGGCCCCGCAAAGCGCCCCGACGATCAGGCTCCCGACGAGTGTCGGGAGGACGATCCCCCAAGGGAGCCCGAACACATCTATCGCCCCGCCGCCCCGCCGACCGGGACCGCGCCCCGCGCCCGATCACCGACGATCCGCCCCGCGTCGAGGCGCAGGGTCCGGTCCGAGGCCTCCGTTAGGGGGCCCGCGTCGTGGGTCACGACGAGCGCCGTCGCGCCGAGCTCGCGCCGCACTCCGAGGATGCAGCGGACGACCTCGTCCTTCGCCGACGGATCCAGATTCGACGTCGGTTCGTCGAGGAGGAGGAGCTCGGCCTTCTGCGCCCACGCCCGCGCAAGGAGGATCCTCCGCTGCTGCCCGCCGGAGAGGCGGCCGATCGGACGGCGCGCCGCCCGCTCCATCCCAACCGCCGCGAGCGCTGCCGCAACGGCCAACCGGTCCTCCGCGCGCATTGGGTGGAACGGCCGAATCGCCGCAGCGCGGGCCGTTCGAACGACATCGACCGCGAGAAACGGCGTCTCCGGCGGGAAGAACAGCTCCTGAGGGAGATACGCGATCCGGCGCCGCAGGCGGTGGGACCGGGTCGTCATCCGGTCGCCGAATACGCGGACCGTCCCTGCGATCACGGGGAGGAGGCCGTTGACGACCTCGAGAAGCGTCGTCTTCCCCGCCCCGTTCGGACCCGTCACCGCCACGAGCCGACCCCGCTCGACCGATACGGTCACGCCCCGGAGCGTCGCCGCCCGCTCTCCCTCGTAGCCGACAGAGACCTCCCGCAGGTCGATCACCCGATCGTCCACGTGAACAGCGCCTCCCTCGGGGCGCGGGCGACCTGCGCGCTCTCCGTCTCGAGGTCGCCGGAGGTAAACGCCGCTGCCGCATCGGGCCGGAGTTCGATCGTCACGTACCGCCCCGCATCGGACCGGAACGTCGCTCGCGGCCGGCGCAGTTCGGTCACGCGGAGATTCCCCTTCCCCGTCGTGCATCCGCTCCCGATCTGAATCCCATCCGACAGGCAGGCGAGCGGTGTTTCGGTCCCGGCATCGGACGTCGCGCTGAGACCGAAGTACCCGGAGCTCCCGAGGAGCTCCAGCGCCAGGAGTCCCATCCGGATCCCGGCGACCAGGTACGGGCCCAGGTGACCGTGGAGTCGGACCCCCTGCTCGATCAACCCCGCGAGGTCCGCGGTCCCCGGGTCGATCGATCGCGCTCTCACTCCCCCGCCTCCAGCGGCTCGATCGCCGAGAGGAGCGCCTCGGCGTTCGCCCTCAGCAGATCCATCACGGACGGCGTTCCCGGCATGGCCCCCGGGAAGTTCGATAAGACGACGTGGACTGCGCCGATCTCGCGTGCGAGCTTCGCCCCGAACTGGACGCCGCTCTGCAGGTTGTCGACCACAACGTCGACCGACACCGCCCGGCCAGCATCGGCGAGACGGACCAAGTCCTTCACCGACAAAGACTCGGGGACCCCGTAGGTCCCGGCGACAGAGATCCCCAGCCAAGCGACGAATTCGGCCTGCCAAGCGATCGAGATCGCCGAGGCGGAAGCGACCCCGGCCGCGGCCGCGCGGGCCTGCAGCTCGTCGCCGAGCGCCCGCAGCTCCGCCGTGTAGCTCCGCGCGTTCTCGTCGATCTCCTCGGCGAGCTCGGGAAACGATCCCGCCAAGGCCTGGCGGATCCGCTCGATGTGGTCGGCCGCCCGAAGCGGAGTGTTCCACTCCCCGGGGAGAGCGACGACGGCAACGCCGTCCCCCGCCGCCTTCGCGAGCGTCTCGATCCACGCTTCGAACCCCGAGTAGAGGATGATGTCGGCGCCGACGACCGCGGCGAAGTCGCTCGGACGAAGATCGTAGTGTCCCGGGCAGAATCCCGACGGGATGATCGCGCGCACTTCGATCCGGTCCCCGCCGATCGTTTGGGCGAACTCGGCGAAGACGGCGTGCGTCGCGACGACCGTCGGCGCCGCGGCGGCGGCGACCGCGAGCACCGCCGACAGAAGGCAGGAGATCCATGCCGATTGGATCGTACGTCTCATCCCATCTCCCTTCCTGATCCGATGTCGCTTCCCTTTCGGCACTACGAGAGCGACCGACCCGTGGAGGTGGCGATCAGCCCTCCGTGCTTCACGCCGGTCCGACTCGCCAGGCGATCCGCGAGCGCTGAGAGAGCGTGCGCGTCGCCCTTCACGGCGATGCACTCGAGGCAATTCCGCTCGTCGAGGTGCACGTGGGTCGTCGAGATCACCAGTCCCAGCGCGTGGTGCTGCTCGTGGGTCAGGTCCTCGGCGAGTCCGGGCCGATGGGGGTCGTAGAGAAGCGTGATCACCCCAGCGACCTCCTCCCCCGCCTCCCACTCCCGTTCGACGAGCCGTGCCCGGATCGCATCCCGGATCGCTTCCGATCGCGACCCGTATCCGCGGCGCGACGCATCTGCATCGAACGCGGTGACGAGGTCTTCATCGATCGACACGCTGAACCGAACCAATCGCCCCACGGCCGTAACACCTCCAGAAGAATCGTAACACGCCGACAGGGTACGCCGTCCCCCGTTGCTTCGCAAGTACGACCGGCCGCGAGGCCGCGCCGATCAGCCCGCGAGGTAGATCGTCGCGCCCAGTCCGAGGAAGTTCATGGCAACGTGCGACAGGACCGTCCATCGGATCGATCCCGTTCGCCAGGCGACCCACCCCCAGCAGAGACCGACGAATAGCGCCCCGCCGAGGAACGTCACCGTCCCGCCGGGCATCGGATTCGCGTGGACCGCTTGCGGCGACAGGTGCCAGACAGCGAACCCCGTCGCGGGATAGAGGAACCCCCAGAAGGCGTCGCCGGGGAACGCGCGGATGTACGCGCCGCGCCACAGGATCTCCTCGAGCGTCCCGTTGACGGCGGCGAGTCCGAGCGACAGGAGGATCACCGCCGCGCCGGCGCCCGGGACCTTCGCCGGGGAGACGGTCCCCGCGGCCAGGGCCGGCGGAAGAAGGAGGAGGCCGATGGCGATCGATCGTGAACGCCCAGCACAGAGACGAATCCCCCGCCAGATCCCAGTGACCCCCCGCCGGCCGAGGATCCACGCCGAGAAGAGGCCGCCCCAGAGCACCCAGTAGACGCCGAACCCCGCCAGATACCCGAGCCGATCGCCCCACAGCGCCGAGAACCCGACGAACGCGGGGTACGTCGTCGCCAAGACGAGAATCGGCGCGAACTTCAGGGCCCGCCGCCGCGCCGCTGACGGGGGGGCGGGCGGCGTCCGCATCGTGTCCACCATCAGACGCTCGGCGCGGAGATCGCCGGCTCGATCAGCTCGTCCATCCCGCCACAGCCGCCTTCGCTGATCGGGAGATTGCACATTCCGCGATAGCAGGACCCGTACGTCGTCAGTCCGTACTCCGCCGGGTCGACCCCCCGAGCCGTCAGCTCCGCGGCCAAGTAGTAGTCCGGGCGGGCGAATCGGAGCCACTCGAGCACCGCCGCCTCGATCGACCCCGCCGTCGCCTCGCCCTGGGCGATCAGGTACGCAGCGAGCCCCTTCCCGCTCCGGACGAGATTGCACGCGCGGCCGTCGGCCTCGCAGCAGCACCGGTACATCGGATTGTCGTCGCAGCAGGGGGCGACGAGGGCGTTCATCGCCTCGACGTATCGCGGCTCGTTCACGACGGACGGAAGCAGGGTATACGACCACTCGATGAACGTCGGCAGAAGATCGAGCGAGAGCGTCATCCCGTATGCCGTCTCCCGGCCCGCCGGCGGGATGATCTCGCTTCGGATCTCATCGAGCGCCCCGCCCGCACCGCCGAGGACGAACACGAGGATCAGGGTCAAGACGAATACGGCGCCCCCCGCGAGACGCCGCGCTGGGAACATCCAATCGTAGAGGTCTCTCATGGTCTCCTCCCCGTTCGCGAAGTACCCATAGCGTACGCCCGATCTGTGGGCAATTCATGAAGGCGGCGGGCGGCGGCGACGTTCCCCCCGTTTGGCGGCGGCCCGGCCGATCGAGACCGCGAGGACCAGAGTGGTCAGTGGGATCACGAACCCCCGGAGCGCGACCTGCAGCGTCGGAAGGGCGCCCCGGAACGCCACGGCGAACGCTTGATAGACGGCGTACGCGACGTAGTATCCGAGGAGGAGCGCTCCTTCCCATCGCGCGATCGTCTGCCCAGTGATGACGATCGGCAGGCAGATCACCGCCGCCGCGATCATGACCGGAAGGTCGAAGCGGACGATCTGCACGGCCACGGACAGCCCGCCGGAGGCGGCGGTCGCCGAGACACCGAGGATCGCCAAGACGTTGAAGATACAGCTGCCGATCAGGTTTCCGACGGCGATGTCGGGCTGCCGCCGCACGGTGGCGATGATCGACGACGCGAGCTCGGGGAGGGATGTCCCGATCGCGACGAGAACGAGCCCGAAGATGACGGAACCCATGCCGAGCGCGTCGGCGATCTGACTCCCCGACGTCACCATCCACCGCGAACCGAGCGCGAGCAGCCCGCACCCGCCGACGATCGCAGCGATCGCCGCCGGGAGGCCCGGCTCGGCCGACCGCGGCGTCTCCCCGGAACGCGCGGTCGGCGCCGATTCGCTCGGGTAAGGGAACCGGCGGGCCTCCCGGATCAGCTGCAGCAAGTAGACGACGAACGCGAGGACGAGGACCGCGCCCTCCCAACGAGCGAGCCGGCCATCGAGCCCGAACGCGAGGACGAGAAACGAGGCGAGGATCATCGCGGGGACGTCGGAGCGGATGATCCGCCGCTCCACCGCGAGCGGCGCCGCCAGTGCCGTCAGGCCGAGGATGAACAGGATGTTGACGATGTTGCTGCCGACGACGTTCCCAACCGCGAGGCCCGCCTCACCGAGGAGCGCCGCTCCGACGCTCACCGCGAATTCGGGGGCGCTCGTCCCGAACGCCACCACCGTCAGGCCGACGATCAGCGGGGAGATCCCGAGCCGCCGGGAGACGCGGACCGCCCCCCGCACCAGCATCTCCGCGCCGAGGATCAGGGCGCCGAGCCCGGTCATGAACCAGATCGCCGTCGCGACGTTCATCTCGCCTCCCGCCTGCTCCGGACCCCCCGGAGTGTACCTCGTCGCCCGGCGGTCGCACACGCTTGCGGCCGCCCGGTCGCGCCGAACGAGCGGGCGGGGTAGACTCGCGGAGGATCGACGTTCGGGAGGTGGACGGCGTGTTCTACCGGCGGCTGGGGCGAAGCGGGATCACGGTCAGCGCTCTCGGGCTGGGCACCGCGCGGATCGGCGGGCTGGGGTTCCGCGACGGCCCACACGAGGCGAAGGAGGATCCGTCCGCACGCGTCGATTCGATCCAGGCGATCGATCGGGCGATCGATCTCGGCGTGACGTTCTTCGATACCGCCGATTCGTACGGCGCCGGGCGGAGCGAGTGCCTTCTGGGGGACGCACTCGACGGGCGGCGCGCCCGGGTGACGATCGCCACCAAGTTCGGGGAGCCGGCAGACGGGGAATCGGCGGACGCCGCCGAGTCCCGGCTCACGCCGGCGTTCGTCCGCGCGGCGTGCGAGGCGAGTCTCGACCGGCTCCGAACTGACTGGATCGACCTCTATCTCCTCCACCATCGGAGCCTCTCCCTCGATCGCGCCGCCGAGATCCGGGACGCGCTCGAGTCACTCGTCGCCGAGGGGAAGATCCGGTCCTACGGCTGGAGCACGGATGACGTCGAACGGGCCCGCCGGTTCGCCGCCGGGGCCCACTGCACGGCGATCGAGCATCGTCTGAACGTCCTCGAGGACGCTCCCGCAATGCTCGATCTCTGCGAAAAGGAGGACCTGGCGAGCATCAACCGGGTTCCGCTCATGATGGGGGTCCTGACCGGCCGATGGACGCGCGGAACCCGGTTGCCGGCCGGCGACCGGCGCCGGCGTTGGTTTCAGGAACCGGGGTTCCTCGATCTCCTGGAGCGGGTAGACCCCCTGCACGAGCCGCTGACCGCCGGCGGCCGTTCCGTCGTGCAGGGCGCCCTCGGCTGGATCTGGGGCCGTCACGAGCGGACGATCCCGATCCCGGGGTTCCGGACCGCCGCTCAGGTCGAGGAGCTCTCCGGGGCCGCCCGGTTCGGTCCGCTGAGCCCGCCCGAGATGGCGGCCGTCGCCCGCGCCCGAAGGGGCTCGTGATGGGAGAGCGTGCGGAGCGGATCGCGGAGGAGCTCGGGATCCGGCCGGACCAAGTGCGGGCCGTCGCGTCGCTCCTCGAAGAGGGGGCGACGATCCCGTTCATCGCCCGCTACCGGAAGGAACGGACCGGATCGCTGGACGAAGTCGCCATCGCGTCCGTTCGCGATCGCCTCCGGCAGTTGGCGGCGCTCGAGGATCGCCGCGCGGCGATCCTCGAATCCCTCGCCGAGCGGGGGCTCCTCGCCCCGAACCTCGAGACCGCGATTCTCGCTGCAGAGACGATGACGGCGCTCGAGGACCTCTATCTCCCGCACCGCCCCAGGCGGCGGACACGGGCCGCGATCGCCCGGGAGCGCGGGCTGGAGCCGCTCGCCGACCGACTGCTCGATCCGGATCCCGCGCTCGACCCCGCCGGCGAAGCAGTGGCCTTCCTCGACCCGGAGGCCGGGGTCGAGACGATCGACGATGCGCTCGCCGGCGCCCGGGACATTCTCGCGGAGCGATTCAGCGAGTCCGCGGAGGCACGGGCGGAACTACGGGCGCTCTTCGCGCAGCGCGGCGTCCTTCGGGCTCGGGCGATCGACGAGGATCGCGACGGCGCCGCGACATACCGAGATTACTTCGACTGGGAGGAGCCGGCGAAGGACGCGCCGGCTCACCGGATTCACGCGCTGCTCCGCGGCGAACGGGAGGGCGTGCTGCGGGTCTCGATCCGCCCCGATGAGGCGGCCGCGCTCGCGTATCTCCGGCGGACGTTCGTCCCGGGCGAAGGCGCCGCCTCGGATCATCTCTCCCGAGCCGTCGAGGACGCCTACAAGCGGCTCCTCGCCCCATCGCTGGAGACGGAACTGCGCGCGACGTTGAAGGAGAAGGCCGACCGGGCGGCCGCCCGCGTCTTCGCCGCGAACCTGCGCGAGCTCTTGATGGCGCCGCCGCTCGGCGGCCGCCGGGTCCTGGCGATCGATCCCGGGTACCGGACCGGAGGGAAGGTCGTATGCCTCGACCCCCAAGGGCGCCTCCTCACCGACACGGTCGTCCAGATCACCGCGTCGGCGCAGGAGCGGACGGCGGCCGCCGCAGTGATCCGGGATCTCGTCCGAGCGCATGAGATCGAAGCGATCGCAATCGGGAACGGGACGGCAAGCCGGGAGACCGAGGCATTCGTCCGCGGACTCGGGCTGCCGGCGTCGATCCCGATCGTGCTCGTCAACGAGAGCGGAGCGAGCGTCTACTCCGCGTCGGAGGTCGCCCGCCGCGAGCTCCCCGATCACGACATCACCGTCCGCGGCGCAGTCTCCATCGGCCGCCGGCTGATCGATCCGCTCGCTGAGCTGGTGAAAATCGATCCCCAAGCGATCGGCGTCGGCCAGTACCAGCACGACGTCGACGGGGCGCTTCTCGCCCGAACGCTCGACGATCTGGTCGAGCGCTGCGTGAATGCGGTCGGGGTCGATGTGAACACAGCGAGCGCTCCGCTGCTCGCCCGAGTCTCGGGAATCGGCCCGAAGCTCGCCGAACAGATCGTCTCCTACAGAGAATCCCACGGCCCGTTCCGAAGTCGCCGGGAGCTTCTCGACGTCCCTCGGCTCGGCCCGAAGGCGTTCGAACAGGCGGCCGGGTTCCTCCGAATCCGGGGCGGGGAGGAGCCCCTCGACGGGACCGCCGTCCATCCCGAGAGCTACCCGATCGTCCGCCGGATCGCCCGAGACCTCGGGCGGACCGTCGCCGACCTGATCGGCGACCCGACCCTCCCCGATCAGGTCGATCTCGACCGCTACGTCACCGATGCGGTCGGCCGCCCGACGCTGCTCGACATCCTCGAGGAACTCGCCCGGCCCGGCCGCGACCCACGGGACGCGTTCGAGCCGTTCGCGTTCTCCGAGGACGTGCGGGAGATCGGCGATCTCAAGCCGGGGATGCGGCTCCCGGGGATCGTGACGAACGTCGTCGCGTTCGGAGCGTTCGTCGACGTCGGTGTCCATCAGGACGGCCTGGTCCATGTCAGCCAGCTCGCCGACCGGTTCGTCGCTGACCCGGCGACGATCGTCCGGACCGGTCAACGGGTGACGGTGACGGTGATCGATGTCGACGTCGCTCGGCGGAGGATCGCTCTCTCCATGCGGACGCGCCCGGGGGATCGGGGGTCGAACCGCCGGGGGGGGGATCGGACCTCTCCCGGCGGGTCCGGCGGCCGCGGAGGATCGTAGATCGGCGGCCGGACAGCGACTCCAGTGCGACGCGCCGCCCCTCCGGGCGTCCGCCGCGCCGCTCACCCACCGATCGCGCGGTCCGCGATCTCCCGTAGGGCGACCGAGGCGGGACAGCCGGGGTCGTCGAGGATGATCGGCCGGCCTGAGTCGCCGCGAAGCGGGAGCTCGGGATCCAACGGGATCGCGCCGAGAAACTCGATCCCGAGATCGGCCGCGCACGCGCGACCGGCGCCGCTTCCGAACAGGTCGATCCGGCCGCCGCAGTGGGGGCAGACGAAGCCGGACATGTTCTCGACGATCCCGATCCGCGGGATCTCCAAGCGGCGGGCGAACTGGACCGCGCGGCGGGCGTCGATCAGCGCGACCTCCTGGGGGGTGGTGACGACGATCGCCATCTGCGGCCCAACCCGCTGCGCGATCGTCAGGACCTCGTCCCCGGTTCCCGGCGGGAGATCGACGACCAACGCCCCGAGGTCTCCCCACGCCGTCTCCCCGAGCAGCTGCTCGATCGCCTTCGAGCGCATCGGCCCGCGCCAGATGACGGCCTCCCCGGGGGGGAGCATCGTCGCCAGGGAGACGAGGTGGACGCCGGAGCGCTCGTGGGGCAGGATCCGGCCGCCCTCGATGCGGACCGGATCCCGTACACCCGTCATCTGTGCGACGTTCGGCCCGGTAATATCGGCATCGAGGAGCCCGACCCGATGCCGTTTCGCGAGCGCGTAGGCGACGTTGACGGCGACCGTCGTCTTCCCGACGCCGCCTTTTCCACTGAATACGACGATCCGATGCGGAATCTTCTCCATCGCGGCCCGGATCTCCCCGCCTGGCGCGGGGGCCGCCTTCGCACTGTCGCCGGTCATCCCTCCTCGCTCCTCCTCTCTTCCTCGCAAAACCGCTCGAAGACCCTACGAATCGCCCGCCCGGCCTCGCTGTCGACCTTCTCCACCGCGCTTCGCCCGGCGACCATCTCCGTCACCACCCGCTCATCGTACGGGATCCGCCCCAGCACGGGAAGCCCGACTCCGGCGGCGAATCGCTCGATCCGCCGGGCCAAGGGCTCGCTCAGGTCCGCCTTGTT